>VOFB01003742.1_pt1 | contig 301452 bp, 271 predicted proteins | sample 5384141 | NCBI WGS metagenome assembly VOFB01 (sample SAMN12384721, study PRJNA508395) | human gut metagenome | isolation source: healthy gut A | host: Homo sapiens
GACTATGATGGGATCATCATGGCATATAGCTGCTTTGAAATGATTCCCCTGTCGGAAGATGTTGTGCTTGACAATATGAAGCAAAAGCTGAACCGCCTGAATGATGTGCTGTTCGATGCACGCCAGCGGACGGATTTTTCCAATACGATTGACCGGGAAAAGAAGTATATCAAAAGCTGACCCGGGAGTTTTTGGATAGCATGACGACGCCCCAAACCGGTGATATAACCTTTGACGAATTAGAGATCAACACCTTGTTTGTGGATGAGGCGCACAACTACAAAAAATATCCCCATACGGACAAAATTGAAAAACCTGAATGGTATCAACACCAAAGGTTCATCCAAATGTATGGATCTGCTGCACAAGGTGCGCTATGTTCAGCGCACAAATGGTGGGCGAGGGGTGGTGCTCGCCACAGGCACGCCGCTGTGCAACTCCATTTCCGATGCCTATGCCATGCAGCTTTATCTGCAATATGACGAATTGGAAAAGAGTCATTTGGATGTATTTGATAACTGGGTCAAAACCTTTGCTTTTACCCGAGCAACTCTGCGAGATCGATGTGGATACCTCCAAATTCCGTTTTGTGAGAAGGTTCTCCAAATTTTTAATCTTCCGGAGCTTTCACGGATGTTCTCGCAAATCGCCATTTTTCATGCGATGGACGACACGGAAGAAATGCCGAAGCTGGAGAGCTATACAGATGTAACCATCAAAAGGTTTCCGGTACTCACTGCCTATATGAATTCCCTATGTGAACGAACCGAGGCAATTCGCGGCAAGGCGGTGGACCGTCGCATAGACAATATGCTGAAGGTCAGCACAGACGGGCGAAAAGCCGCGCTTGACCTGAGATTGGTGGGAAAAGAGCAGCCGACTGGTGAGAGCTCCAAAATCTGTCAATGCGTGGAGCGTGTGACGGCGCTGTACAACAAGTATCCCCAGATGACGCAGTTGATAATTTGCGACTACGCTACCCCAAAGAGTGATGCATTCAATGTTTACGATGCACTGAAGGAGAATCTGGTACAGTGCGGCATTCCGGCTGCGCAGATCGCATTTATCCATCACTACCATACAGAAAGCCGCAAACTGGAGCTGTTTCGTAAATTCAATGCGGGGGACATACGCATTCTGATTGGTTCGACCTTTAAGCTGGGTATCGGGGCCAATGTGCAGGAGAGGCTGAAAGCCATTCACCATTTGGATGTGCCCTGGCGCCCTGCGGACATGATACAGCGTGAAGGCAGAATCCTACGCCGGGGCAATCAGAATAAAAATGTGATCATCTACCGTTACATTACCGAAAGCAGCTTTGATTCCTATTCCTGGCAGATTTTAGAAACAAAGCAGCGCTTTATTACACAGTTTCTCACAGGAACCACCTATCAGCGCTCTATTGAGGATCTGGAGAACCAGGTGCTGACCTATGCACAGGTGAAAGCGCTTGCATTGGCTGAGCCGCTGATGAAACAGCTGGCTGAAAAAGAAAACGAGGTCAAGAACCTGAAAATTCTGCTGTCCAGGGAGCGACAGACTCTTGCAGAGCAGAAAAAGGAGCTTGCGCAAATCGATGAAAAAATCAAAGCGGCCAGGCAGCGCTGGGAAACATCGATAGCCGCAGTAGGCGCCCTGAAAAAAAATATGATGCCGATGCACGCAAGAATGCCTATCAGCGAATCAAGTCACTTCTGACAGATGACTTTCTCATCTCCGGAGACGGATCCCAGATGCCAATGCTTTTAGGCATGGGCATGGAGCTTCCGGAAAAAGCAAGATGAAAAGAAGACTTATCTCCTGCTGAAATATGCGGAACAAAAATACCTTGTTCCCATGGGTGACACACCGGCGGGCAATGCCCGCCGTGTGATCAACACCTTGAAAGAGTTTCAGAAGCTTGCGGATCAGGACAAGGAACAGCTGGACAAGGTGGTTTCCAGAAAAGAGGCGCTTCAGAGCCTTGTGCGGTCACCGGATCATTCCTATTCGGATCAATTGGCGGCCTGCGAAAAGGAGGTTCGCCGGCTTAGCGAGCAAATCGCTGTGCGTGCGGAGTGTGGAGCCTTCACGGATTAGCACCATGTGTGCCTGCTCCGGTATTCTGTGGCCTGTTTTTGCCCCACGCCATCTTGTATTATAAGATATACCGTGATAGAATATGGTAAAAGAGGAAGTGATCCCATGCCTGTGAAACAGCCGAAAAAACTGCTGATTCTGAACATTTTGGATATCCTGCGGAAGTATTCCGACGAGGAGCACCGTCTAAGCCAGAAGGACATCGCTGAAATTCTGAAAACCGAATACGACATGACCGCCGACCGCAAAGCCATCCGGCGGAACATTCTGAACCTCATGGACTGCGGCTACAACATCGAGTACAGCGAGTCCATTCGAATGGTGCCGAACCCCAAGACCGGCGTGCCGGAGGAGAGCTACCTGTGGTCGGACTTCTATCTGGAGCGGGACTTCACCGACGGCGAGCTGCGGCTGCTCATTGACAGCCTGCTTTTTTCCAAGCACGTTCCTTACAGCCAGTGCAAGGAGCTGGTGGGCAAGCTGGAGGGCCTGTCCAATGTGTATTTCCGCAGCCGGGTGAAGCACATTGCCCGCCTGCCGGAGGACAAAACCGACAACAAGCAGCTCTTTCTCACCATCGAGCTGTTGGACGAGGCCATCAGCCGGGGGCGGAAGGTCAGCTTCAAGTATCTGGAATACGGCACGGACAAGCAGCACCATATCAAGACCCGCCCCGACGGAACAGAGCGGGTGTACATCATCTCTCCTTACCAAATGGCAGCCAAGGAGGGGAAATATTACCTGATTTGTAACTATGACAAGTATGACGACATTTCCAACTATCGGCTGGACCGCATCACGGAGCTGAAAATTCTGGACGAGCCCGCCAAACCCTTTGAGCACCTGAAATGGGCCAACGGCCGGACGCTAGATCTGGCCACTTATATGAAGGAGCACCCCTATATGTATGCCAGCGACAATGTCCGGGCGGTGTTTCGGGTGGCCAAGGCCATGGTCAGCGATGTCATCGACCTGTTTGGCACAGAGGTGACCTTCTCCGACGAGGACGACGCCGGTGTTACCGTGACGGCCTACACCAATGAGATGGCCATGGAGCAGTTTGCCCTGAATTTCGCCCCGGATGTGACGGTGCTGGAGCCCCAGCGCCTGCGGGAAAAGGTCAAAAAAGCTTTGGAAAAGGCGTTGGAGAAATATAATTGATGGAGGGATTTTAATGAAGTTTTACACACTGGATGGCAATGAGATCGACAGGACCGTATTTGTTGAAAAATACGGTCCTAGCTACTACATAGACCGCCCCAGATACATTCCTCGTGTTGGCCAAAGCAGCAGGCCCATCGAGGATTATATGGATGAGCTTTTGAAAAATGGGGTCAAGGAGCCTCTGGATGTTGTTCGCATTCTGGCTTGGAAGCTGGGGAAAATCAAGCATTCGGAGAGTAAAAATGGGTTTGTGTATGCAAAAGACTGGAAAAATGCCGAGCGGTTTGAGGTGTACCGCTATAACCGGCCGCTTGACATCCGCACGATTTCGGAATACATTTCAAATAATATAACGTGCCTTGAAGAAATGGCAATGATAGCCCCGCAGAAGGTGCTTTGTGAGTTAAGAAACCTGAATGTCACGGGCCTTGGGACCGTTTACTTGATTACTTTGCTGTATTTTATCTCCCGCGGGAAATACCCAATCTATGACCGGTTCGCCTGGATGGCAATTCAGGCAATTTGTGGAGATAAAAAGCCGGGTGAAGCCGTAGCGGTGACAGAACTGCCATGGAAGAATTCCCATGCATTTGAACGGGTCTTTGATACCCATATGGTTCCGTTCATGGAACAACTGGAAAGCGTCTTTGGAACAGTGTATCAGGAGTGCCGTGATGTAGACCGGGCACTTTGGGTATATGGTCATGCATTCCGAGTGAATCGGTAATTTTGAGGGGCAGCATAAAGTATGCTGCCCTATTTTTACCCCACCCGCCATGCTACACTATCCCCCGAAAGGAGCGGATGTGTATGAATAAGACCCCTACCGCCTGGATGCTGCGGCGGGACGGGATTGCATTTCCCTGTCAATGGCACTACTACGGAAACGCCGACCCGGCGGAGGTGGAGGAGACCCTCTACGCCGCCGAATGGCTATATGATGCTACCCAAAGCGAGGAGACCCGGCGGCGGTGCCTGGACCTGATCGCCGCCTACGGTGTGGCGCTACGGTCCAACCGCAATCTGGTGCGGAACCTGCTGCTGGCCATCCGGGAGCGGCCCTATGTTTTCCTTAGCCGCGCTTTCGTGGAGCGACACGCCGGGGAGCTTTTCTATGTGGACCCGGCCCGGCCGCCGGAGCTGAACGCCGCCGTAAACCGGGCGCTGAACAGCGAATTTCTGCGGGTGCGTCTGGGCGGACTGTATGACACCGTACCCGGAAACCGGGATCTCTACTTTCGAGTGTCTGGGGCGGATTTTGATTGGCTGCCGCTGATCCGGGCGTTTGCCGAAGCCCGTGCCGCCGACGCCGACACCGTAACCGTACTGTGGGATCAGGAGAGCACCGGCCACAATGAATATCTGACGGACGAGGCCGGACATACTTTGGATCATGTTCCCCTAAAGGAGGTAGTACAATGACCATTTTTGAAGAAATTTTGGGCCTGCTGTCCGGCTCACCGGAGCTGCACGCCTACCTGCTGGCCTGCCCGGAACAGCTCCAAACCACCGACTATGCCCATATCATCAGCGGTGCGCCCATTGCGCTCACGGAAAAGGGACGGCTTTTAGAGCGCCTGTCCGAGCATATGACACACAGCGAAGACGCCGGTCTGATTCGGGATTACAGCGCCTGTTTGAAAACGGCGCTGCAGGCGCTGGAAAGCAAGGAAGCTGCGTTTTCGGCGGAGCTTTGGAAGGACGGCGAACAGCTTGACGGTCCCTATATCGCCTTATCTGTAGAGGAAGTTCAGCGTGCCATTCCCAAATACTGGGAGGATGGCGATAAGGCCATAGCATACTGGCGTATAGAGCAGTATCGCCAGGGCGGCGCATCGGAGCCTGAAGGATTTGCATGCCCCGAATACACCTTTGCCGCCGATCCAAATGGAGAAGTACAGTATTTTATGCACGATCCCAAAAAACGCCGGCGTGTGTGGGCGGAGGGCGCTTTCGGAGGAGACTCTGTCCATTTGAATCTGCCGGTACCGTATCGCCCCGGAGACATTCTGGAAGTCAGCTGCGACCCCTATGTTTCGGAGCCGCATTACTGTATTCTGACCGAGGTGGGCAACGACTGCTGCGGCGTGCAGTGCTTGTATCCCGGCGAAAACGGGCGCATCGAATTCGGGGCGCTGAAGCACGGGCATTATTTCTTCAACTGTTATTACGCATCGTGGTATCTTTCGCCGCTGTATGGAACCAGGGTTTACGCGGGCGAGCTGCCCAGAGAATGCGAATTTATGGGGCGTCTGTCCGAAAAGCTCCATAAGGATCCGGCCTTTGGAAAAGTGCTTTGGGAAATCGGGCACGACTTAGGCTTCTCCCAGCCCCAATAAAACGCATACGGCGGCAGGTGATATACCTGCCGCCGCTGCTTATTTCTCCATCCATTTTTTGATGGCCTTGTTGGTATTGTGCCGCTGCACGGCGCCCACTGCCGCAGCGATGTTGGCGTCCCGCCGGGCTTTCTCCGCAATGGAGTTCTGCCGATCCAGCAGGTCGTTCTGCTCCATGGCCAGGGCGTTGGCCTGCTGCTGCTCCTGCAGGCGCATTTCCTCCAGCGCCCGCTGCTGGCTCTTGTCGAAGTATTCAATCGCCTGGCGCACATCGTAGTCCGAGGTGGAGATCATGTCATAGATGTACTGCAGGGCGTCCACCCGCCGGTACTGGGCCGGAACAATGCGGGTCTCCCCGTAGAGCGCCGCCAGTTCCTTCTTTGCTTGGGCCAACTCCTGCTCCTCTTTTCTGATTTGCGCCTGATGCTCCGCTTCCCATGCGCTGCGGGCGGCCTGATACCGGGGCAGGAGCACGGAGTCATATTCCTCCTTCGCCTTGGTGTACGCCTCGTCAAAATCCAGCTGCTGCCGGTTTGTGGCCATACGGGCGGCCGTGCACTGCTGTTGGTATTCGGCGGAATTGCGGATTCTCTCGATGGTTGCCGCCTTTTGCTTGCGGTAAAGAGCGAAGTAATACACAGGCACCCAGACAAACAGCGTCAGTGCAAACATCCAGACGAGAAAAGCGCTGTTGCTGAAGGCGGAGAGGGCCAGCGTGATCCCGGCAGGCCCCAGCATCAGCAGCCAGTTGACCTTGCAGCCGTGCCGGATAGGCGGCTCGGTGTAATGGGCCTCCTGCCGCACCGGCGGCTGGGGCTCCGGTTCGGCGTAGGTCTCCGCCCGCTCCTCCGGCAGAAACTGCTCCAGCACCTGGATCTGCGTTTCCAGCTCCAGCGCCTGCTTGACGACTTCCACTTGCTTTTCGTGTTCCATAGTGTTTTCTCCTTTTCGTTTGATATGGACAGGATAGTGCACTCTGTGCGACTTTTTCGCCCTACGGCCAGTACCGCCGAAGCAGACGTTCCATATTTTCCCGCCCCACCGGGTTCATTGTGTGAATACGGACAGGAAGAAATTGCCTGGTTTCTGCCAGCCAGTCCAAAAGTTTGATCCCATCGCCGCCATCGCAGGCGTAGTCGCCCAGATCGTGGTCGCAATCCACCAGCGTGATGGGTTCGATCGCACGGTGGATCAGGCGTTTTGCCTCGTTGACACTCCGGCACCATACAAAGCCCTCCGGCGCCGGGCGCATGTCATCCAGCCAGATTTTCATGGCTCCTCCCGGGACGATTCATTTTTGGGAAGAATGCCAATATCTGCGAGTGCTTCCTTGTTATAACAGTTCCGAAGCCATGCGATGCTGTTCTCCAACATTGCTTGCTGCTGCGCCAGGCAGTAGGTGTTCAGCAAATATTCAATGTTGCGGTCGCCCTTGAGAAAGTCGCTGATGGGCTTGAGCAGCTTGTGAATGCCCTTCAGCGGCCCCCGGTAGTATTCCAGATCCAAATAATTGTGGAGAAGATGATCGTGAAACACAAACGGTATAGTCTCTCCCGGGTCGCCCGACATGGTGTATCCTCCACTGCAGGTCATGTCGCTGACATCGCCTTTGGCACGCATTCTTGCCAGTGTGCGGTCCAGGTTGCTGAGCCATTTCTCTGAGTATCCCGAAACGGGCAGCTCCCGCTGAAGGGTTTCAGCGTTCCAGGTGCAGAGGTCGGTCAGCACAAAGGGCTCGTCGGGCCATCTGTGAGAACACACGATGTCCCCGGCGTGAAACGGGGTGGGAAAGTCGAACCACATACCCTCAAAGGCAATGGACAGATCCGTGTCACGGTCGTTGAGCGCTCTGCACTCCAGCTGGCACACCTCTCCCTGCAGGGTCAGGATGCAATAATCCTCCCGCGGCGAATCCTCCCCGGGATCCATGGGACGCTTGAAAATGCGGAGGCCGACTGTTTCTTCCTCTGCCGCCCTCCGGATCGCTGCGGACAGGCAGTGCTCAAAATCACTGAACGGGCCGAACTCCATATCTCCGCATAATTCGCCCCGCCGGGACAGCTCACAGACATAGACGCAGCCATCCGGCTCCTTGAAGCGCCGCAGATCCCGCTCCTGCAGGTCAATATAGTCCCGCAGAAACTGGTGAAAATCCGGAATGGCCTCCAGATTCATCCGCTCCGCCATAGCGCAGTTCGGCATGGTGTCGATGATCTCCCGCCATGCGGCAATTCTTTCCTCCAGTGCAGCGTTTTTGCACCAATACACCAGAAAAGCCGCCTCCGGCGTGGTAAATGAATAGTTCAGCTTTTGCAGGTGCTCCCGCATATCACGGGAATCAATAAAACGATAAATGTCCAACTTCTTTTCCTCCTGTTCATTCTGCCTGCTCCAGCAGTATCGACTGCCGAAGCAGGCAATAGGCGTTCAGTAAAAATTCGATTCCGCAATTTCCTTTGAGATAGGTGCTGACAGGCTGCAAGATTTTATGAGATTGATCCAGCGATCCCCGGTAATATTCCAGGTCCAGATAATCACAGATGGGTGCTTTCTCCCGACGAATCAAGTTTCCTTCCGCGCGATACCCAAAGGCGCCCATGATACGGCTGTCGCCCTGCTTGAGAAGACGCTCTACTGTCCATTCGGCGCAATCCAACACCTGCCGGTCATACTCGCTGGGCGGCAATTCCTTGATCATTCGCTCAGAGTCCCAAGTGACCATGTCCGTCAGGACAAACGGTTCATTGGGAGAAAATCGAGAGCAGACAATGTCGCCGCTATGAAACGGTGTAGGGAATGCAAACCACATCTCCTCAAAGAGAAGATAGGTCATCATATCTTCGGCATCCGTCGGCAGGCAATTAATTTGCATGATCTCACCGTCCTGATTGAAGAGACAGGTGCCTATCCGACGGCTGTGCTCTGCCGCATTGAGCGGTTCCTTGCGGATCTCCAGTTTGCAGCAGCCCGCAGCCTGTGCCGCATGTATTGCGGCAGCAAGACAATCCTTATAACTGCGATACACGCTGCCCGAATCAGTTTCTCCCGTCAAACTGTCTATCAATTTGTATTGATAGACGTAACTGTCTGCCGACTGAAACTGTCCCAACATTTCTTCCTGCAGTTCGATGTAGGCAGCTACCCGCTCTCGGATATCCCAAGCGTCGTCCCAAGGACAACTCGGCACATACCCGACTATTTCCTGCCATGCGGCGATTTTTTCATTCAGTGTGGCAGACTTGCAGTACCAGATCAAGAGCATTTTTTCCTCTGTACTGAATCGGTATTGAATTTTCACCAGGTATCGCCGGATGTCGGCGGAGTCTATAAATCTGAAAATGTCCATCTGTACTCGCCTCTTTATAGGTACTCCATCCAGCGAATTTGCCGGATGCCCAGTTGCTTTTTCCTTGCGTAGCACAGCGCCCGCCAGGTTCCGCTATGGATCCGGGAATGCTCATCGTAGACGGCGATCAGGCGGCTGCTGCGGTCAATCATATACCGGTCCCGGGCCGCCAAAGCAGCCATCCGCCGTACCGGTTCCACACAGAGAATGCGGTCAGATGCCGCTATAGTTTGCCGATAGGAATTCTCTGTTACATCGGCGTTATAGCCCGGAAAGGGCAGAATCGCTATCAGCGTCAGCGGCAGATTCTTACGCAGCCGCAGCACAATCTCCGCCGCCCAAGCGTCCACTCCCAGCGCACCGCCGTAGAGAAATGTCGTATAGCTGTCGGCAATGGCCTGCAAAATTTCGCTCTCTAACGCACGAAGCATTTTGGCAGCGGCGGGATCACCGGTGTTGCTGCCCCAGGGAAAAAATTGGGGGCGATGCCCCGTAAAGCAGCAGGTTTTCTCTGGCTGTATGTCCAATGCTCATCCCTCCTGTTCCTTCTGAATACTGCGATAGTGCCGGCTTCCGTCCGCCTTGAGCGACAGTTGCATCTCATCGGGCAGCGAAAAGGCATGGCGAATCCGGGCATCAATTTCCGGTGTGCAGAGCGAGGGATTCAGGTAGACGACGGCTTTTCCGTGCCGCAGCTCTACCCGCCCACGGGGAAAGTAGTTGTAGGGCATTCCGCATGTAAGAGAATGCGGGAGCGTTTCCCAAAACCGCCGATGATTGTTGCCGACCGTATCGGCTTCGTCACCGGAAACGGGAAAGCACAGCAATTCCCCGTCTACATACCAGAACAGCCCCCGTTTTGCAGTCACCTCTCCATCACCTCCGCTTATCAGGATAGAACATCCTGTGGGCCTTTTTCGGTTCACCGCAGAAAAAGAAAGCCGGCATCCACCGGCTTTCCTGTAAACACACTTATGCTCTTTTTTGATGGTCGTCATTTCTAACGGTAGATAAGCTCGTTTGAAAGGATTTCCATAGCGGCGTTTCGAAGATTGTTCATTTTCTGCACCCAAAGCATCTGGTTTTCTGCTTTGAGGGCTTCCGTTACGCCTTCCGATTCGGCCATCTGTTTTACAAGCCGAAGAGAAAGTTCTTCTGCCTGCCGGTCAATATCTGCGAGATAGGCGTTCATTTTACCGCTGGTCAGCAGGTTGGCATACCGCACACGATGATGCTCCTTGAGATAGCGGAGGTGCCGTTGTCCCCATACCCTGATTGGCTGATCTTCCTCCGGCTCATCCTCCCCGGCGATAAGGTAGTAGTCACCGATCAGTTCATACTTCAGCCCTGTGCGTTCATCGGTAATGTACTTTTCCATCATTAGCGCCTCCATCCCCACAACATTGACTTCTGCGGCTTTACCTTGGCGACTTTGATTAATATCTCATCTACGGCATCTGTGTACCGTCCCGCCGCAATCAACTTGTTGCGGAACCGGTTCAGCCCCTCAATGATAAGCCGCCACTCCTGCCGGTTCAGTTCTACATAGTATTTCTGCTTCATACGCTGTTTCTCCTTTGATTTTCTGCAATTATTGTAGCAGGAGAATTAGCGTAAATCGAATGTACGGATATAAAAAAATCACCGAGAAAAGTTCATAATGAACTAATCTTGGTGATTTTCCTTGCCATTGCTACGCCTGGTAACTAAGCTCTTTTAATACTTCGTTATCAGCCCGTAGCGTTGGGCTCGGCGGTTTTTTGCATATCCGGGGCGACTGCGCGGCAGACTATGGGCAAGAGGTGATTTTATGACGTCCAAACGCCTGGGCCGCCAGACGGTGCGGCTGGCGCAGCCCCCCAGCGTGGTGTCCTACGCCAACATCGGCGGCAAGTTCGAGGGAAACGGTCCCCTGGCGGAGCACTTTGACCAGCTGTGCCCGGACTCCTTTTTCGGAAAGGACACCTGGGAGCAGGCGGAGTCCGCCATGCAGCAGCGGGTGCTGGAGCGGGCCCTGGAAAAGGGCGGGCTGATGCCCAAGGACCTGGATTACGTCCTGGCCGGGGATCTGCTGAACCAGTGCATCGGTACCGCCTTTGGCCTGCGGGGCTTCGATATCCCGTTTTTTGGCCTGTACGGGGCCTGCTCCACCATGGGGGAGAGTCTGGCCCTGGGCAGCCTGCTGATCTCCGGCGGCCACGCCCGGATGACGGCCTGCATGACCAGCTCCCATTTCTGCACCGCCGAGCGGCAGTACCGCATGCCGGTGCCCTACGGCAGCCAGCGGACCCCCACGGCCCAGTGGACCGCCACCGCCTCCGGCTGCTGCATCCTGGCGGACCAGGGGGACGGCCCGTATATCACCCACGTTACCTGCGGGAGGATCGTGGACAAGGGCATCACCGACGTGAACAACATGGGGGCCGCCATGGCCCCCGCCGCCTGCGACACCCTGTCCGCCCTGTTCCGGGAGACGAAAACCGGCCCCGGGGACTATGATCTGATCGTCACCGGCGACCTGGGGGTCCTGGGCCATGCCATTGTCACGGACCTGCTGGGCCGGGAGGGCGTGGACCTGTCCCGGAACTATCAGGACTGCGGCATGCTGCTGTACGACCTGGATAAGCAGGACATGCACGCCGGGGCCTCCGGGTGCGGCTGCTCGGCAGCGGTGCTGAACGGGTATCTGCTGGGCGGTATGCGGCAGGGCAGGTGGCAGCGGGTAGTGTTTGCCCCCACCGGAGCTCTGCTGAGCCCTACCTCCTCCTTTCAGGGGGAGAGCATTCCCGGCATCTGCCACGCGGTGGTATTTTCCGCCCAGAAGGAGGGATGAGCCATGGAATATCTCAACGCATTTCTCTGCGGCGGGGTGCTGTGCGCCGTGGGACAGGTCCTCATTGACCGCACCCGGCTGACCCCTGCCCGGATCCTTACGGGCTATGTGGTGGCCGGGGTGCTTCTTCAGGCGGTGGGAGTCTATCAGCCCCTGGTGAACTGGGGCGGGGCCGGGGCCACGGTGCCCCTGACGGGCTTCGGCTACTGCCTGGCCAAGGGTGTGCGGAAGGCCGTGGCGGAGCAGGGGCTGCTGGGGGCCCTTACCGGCGGCCTGACGGCCGCTGCCGGGGGCATTGCCGCCGCCGTGGTGTTCGGCGTTCTGGCAGCGCTGCTGTTCCGCCCCGGGGACAAGCGGTGAAACCGGCGGATATGGACAGGAAAAAGCAGGAGCGCCGGAGCGCTCCTGCTTTTTATGTACCGATACGTTGATCTGACGATCAGATGATGTTCAGGGTGACGTTGTCGGTGGACTTCAGGTTGTTGTAATCGCTGTCGATGGTGATCTTGCCGCCAACGATATCCTTCAGCATGGTGTTGTACTCGTCAACAGTCCACTTGGTCAGGGACCAGGTAGCGGTGGGCAGACCCACAGCGTTCTCGTTGGCGCCCAGGGAGGTGCCCACGCCGCCGATGGAGGCGAACTCGTTGCTGTAGAACTTGCCCAGAGCCCACTGCACGGAGTCGGCCAGGCCCTTCATAGCGGAGGTAATGACGGTGTCGGACTCGGTGGACTGGTCAACGTCCACGCCCACGACCTTACCGTCGGCAGCGCCGGCAGCAGCGGCCACGGAGGCGAACATGGAGCCGCCGCAGGCGAACACGACCTCAGTGCCGGCCTCGTACCAGCCGGAAACCATGGTCTGCAGCTCGGGGGAAGCGGAGAAGCTGGCGCCATACTGCCAGGAATAGTTCATCTCTACCTTCTCGTTCAGCTCCTTGGCAGCGGCGTCAGCGCCCTGCACGAAGCCATAGCCGTAACGGCAGCAGGCGGGGTTGGTGCCGCCGCCACCGCCGGTGAAGCCCAGCTTGGTGAAGCCTTCCTTGACGACAGCGTAACCGGCCAGATAGCCGCACTGCTCTTCCTTGAAGGCGATACCGGCAACGTTCTTCAGAACGGGGGAGCCGTCAACGCCGGCTTCCTCGGTGATGGGATAACCATCAACGAACACGAAGGAGACATTGGGGAACTCCTTGGCGGCCATGCGCAGAGCGCCTTCCTGCATGAAGCCGGCGCAGACAACCACCTTGGCGCCGTTCTCCACGGCGGCCTTCATGGCCTCGTAGCGGTCGTCATCGGTAGCCTGGTCCTTGTTGGCGGGCTGATAATACTTGTAGGACAGCTTGTTGTTGGCAGCGTACAGCTTCACGCCGTCAAAGGTGCCCTGGTTAAAGGACTTATCCTTCAGCTGGCCCACATCGGTGATGAAAGCGATCTCGTACTTACCGTCCTCGGAGGTCATCTCGTCGTTGATCTTGTCGGGGTCGGTGATGGTCTCGGTCTGACCAGGATTGTCGGTGTTACCCTGGTTGGGGTCTTTGGCGGGCTGCTTGGAGCAAGCCACCATAGACAGAACCATGGCCAGAGCAAGGATCATTGCCAGAAACTTTTTCATGGTGAATCTACCTTCCTTTTTATTTTTGGGCACAAAGTACCCCTATGGGCACATTATAGCAGAGCAGGCCAAAAAGTGCAACCTTTTTGTGCTAATTTCTGTCTTTTGCGGGACTTAATCCTGGGCCATCTTCACGGCGGCCTCCAGGCCGATCTTCATCATGTTGGTGAAGGTGGTCTGGCGCTCCTCGGGAGTCAACTCGGTGCCCAGCACCAGGTTGTCGCTGATGGAGCAGATGGCCAGGGCCCGCTTGCCCAGGTAGGCGGCGGTGCAGTACAGGGCGGCGGCCTCCATCTCCACGGCCATGACGCCCATCTTCCTCATCCGATCGTTGCGGCCGGCGGCGTCATAGAACGTGTCGGAGGAGTACAGATTGCCCACGGGCATCTTCACGCCCAGCTCCCGGGCGGACTCCACGGCGGCCATCAGCAGGTCGAAGTCGGCGATGGGGGCATAGTGGACGCCCAGCTCATACTGGTCGGCAAAGCTGGAGTTGGTGCAGGCGCCCTGACCGGCCACCACGCTGCCCAGCTCCAGGTCCGCCCGCATGGCCCCGGCGGAGCCCACGCGGATGATGTTCTCCACGCCGTACTGGGTGTACAGCTCGTGGGAGTAAATGCCGATGGAGGGCATTCCCATACCGGAGGCCATCACGGACACGGGCACACCCTTATAGGTGCCGGTGTAGCCCTGACGCCCCGGACGTTGTTCACCAGCACGGGGTTTTCCAGGAAGGTTTCGGCGATGAACTGAGAGCGCAGGGGGTCGCCGGGCATCAGCACGGTTTTGGCGAATGCGCCGGGGGCGGCGCTGTTGTGGGGGGTAGACATGACTGAGTTCCTCCTTGTATTGTGTTTATTTCTGCTCCATGGCCTTCACGGCCTTGACGATGCGGCTGGTGCCCAGACGGTCGGCCCCCAGGGCGATGAAGTCCCGGGCGTCGTCCAGGTTGGCGATGCCGCCGGCGGCCTTGATCTTCACATGGGGGGCCACGTTTGCCTTGAACAGAGCCACGTCCTCCCGGGTGGCTCCGCCGCCGCCGAAGCCGGTGGAGGTCTTGATATACTCCGCGCCGGACTGGGACACCACGCGGCACATCTCGATCTTCTCGGCATCGGTGAGCATGCAGGTCTCGATGATGACCTTCAGGAGCCTTCCCTGGCAGTGGGCCTTTACGGCGCGGATCTCGTCCAGCACCCGATCGTACAGGCCGTCCTTTACCCAGCCGATGTTGATGACCATGTCGATCTCGGACGCGCCGTTGTTCACGGCGTCGGTGGCCTCAAAGCACTTGGAGGCGGTGGTGTCGTAGCCGTTGGGGAAGCCGATGACGGTGCAGACGGCGATCTGGCCCGCCACATACTCCGCCGCCTGCTTCACATAGGAGGCGGGGATGCACACGCTGGCGCAGCCGTACCGGATGCCGTCGTCGCAGATGGCCTTGATTTCGTTCCAGGTGGCACTCTGGGCCAGCAGGGTATGATCCACCCGGGACAGGATGGATTTGAGCTCGTTGTTCATGATAAAAATCTCCTTTCGGATGCTTGGGGGCGTAAATTTTGTGACAGACTCCATTGTAGCAGAAAAAATGCCTTTTGTAAACCTTGACACCGTTTCCGGGGTATGGCGCCATGCCTGCGAAATGCAGAGCTGCCGCCGGGCAGGAGCAAAAACTCTCTTGACAAGCTGAAGGACCGGGCTGACGCCCGGTCCTTTTGGACTGCCGTTATTGCCGGACCTCCTCGGGGGGCGGCTCCACCGGGAGTTCCACCCGTCCGCCGTCGCCGGGGTCGGTGATGATGTCGCCGATGCCCGGGGCGGGGTTGATTTTGATGGGGTCCGTGGGGTTGTCAACGGTGCCGGTACCGCTGCTGCCGGACACCAGCGTGACGGCGGTGGCTTCCAGAATGGACGCGCCCTCCTGGGGACGGTAGGTGATGGTGACCCGGTCGCCGGTGTTCAGGGTCACCACCTGGGGCGCGTCGGCGGCGGAGATGACGTAGTACACCGACTCGCCCTGAAGCCGCAGGTAATACCGGCTGTCGCCGCCGATCACGGCGGTGCGGATATCGGAGAGGACGCCGGCGGCCTCCTGGGTGTCGGCGGGGATGTTGGCGTCGGAGTCGTCGATGAGGTTATACCGGGCCAGCATCTGGCGGTAGTTGCTCTCGCACTCTGCCACGTCGCCGCCGGTGGCCACGATCTGATACTGGCTGACGTTGACCATGGCGTACATTTTCACCAGGCCCGCCGCATCCTTCAGGGCCATGAAATACGTGGGCTGGTCCGCAATGTTCAGCAGCAGGGGGAAGGTGGCGGCGTATTTCATCTGCTGCACCTGGCCCTGGGCGGACTCCATGGCGGAGTACTCCTCGGCTCCGGCCACGGTGTAAAACCGGGTCTCCTTGGTGCGCTGGTTGGACAGGATGAAGCCGATGTTGGACTCGTCGGACACCACGGAGGTGATGCCGGTGTACATATACACATCGTCGCCGATGGCCAGATAGTTATAGCCGTCGGTGGTGACGGTCACATCCCGCTGGCCGAACAGGGAGTTGATGAAGCCGTTGACATAGGTGCCGTGATAGTCGTACTGCTGGATGATCAGCTCCGCCGGGTACACATGGTCGATCCAGGAGGGAACATCCGCCGCGTCGTAATAGGTGCACTCACCGGTGACGGCATTGACCAGCACGGCTCCGGCAATGTCCGTGCCGCCGAACAGGCCGATGGTCTTTTTGATCCGGGGGCAGACCCAGAAGGGGTTGCCGTCCTCGTCGATCTCAAAGGCCGGGGCGTCGAACAGATAGGTGGGGTAGCGGAACCGCAGATAGCGGTTCAGATTCCGGCCGAAGTGCTCGGCCGTGGTGTAGCGGATGCCCTGATCCAGGCGCACCACGTCCACATTCTGGGTCACCATGTCGATGACCAGATACGCCGGCAGGCCCTGGGAGCGGTTGTTCAGCCACTTGATCCAGTCGCCGTAGCGCAGGGGCGTCACCCGCACCGGGCGGCCCTTGTAGTTGATCTGGGTATAGTCCCCGGCCACCTCGAACTGGGACACCATGTCCGCCAGCTCGCCCAGCTTGCGGTTGCCCAGCTTCTCAGCGGAGTCCCGGTCCAGCATGGGGATCTGGTCATAGCTGATCTCCTCCACCTCGGCGGCAAAGTCGCCGTTGTCCACGGTCAGCAGGTCCCGGTAGGAGCCGGCCCGGAACACCTCCCAGCCGACGGCCGTGCCCACAATGGCCGTGACTGCCAGCGCCGCCGCCAGCACAAAGGGCACGGTGCACTGCTTTTTCACGAAGCCGAAGTAGCCCTTGGCCCCGCTGCCCTGAAAGCCGGAGGTCAGAATGGCGCAGCCGCAGTATACCGCGCACAGCAGCAGCACGAACACATAGAATTCGCCGGAATGCAGGTTCAGCGGCGGCAGCACGATATAGAAATAAACGGCGCCGAAGATCAGCGTCACCGCCAGGTTCAGCAGCGTCCGCCCCACGGGGGAGCCGATGGGCCGACGCTGTTTTTTTGGCCGGTGGGGCACCGGCCCGCCCCCCTGGAAGGGGTCGTGGTTCCAGCTGTGATTCATGAAAAACTCTCCTTTCTCGCGGAAGGGGGTGGATACCTCTTTTCATCTTCCAGTATAGCTTTCCCGGCCCGCCCCGTCAACCGATGGGGAAAAAATTTACATTTGGGGCTTGACAAAATTGTATTACTGTACTATTGTATTACTTACATAGTTCAATCATACAAGGAGGCGGGGCCATGGAGTGGCATTTTCGCAACGACCAACCCATCTATACCCAGCTGACCCAGCAGATCACCTTGGCCATTCTGTCGGGCTCCATTCCCAGCGGCGGGCGGCTGCCCACCGTGCGGGAGCTGGCGGCGGATGCGGGGGTGAATCCCAACACGGTGCAGCGGGCCCTGGCGGAGCTGGAGGGCACTGGCCTGCTGCATACCCAGCGCACGGCGGGGCGCTTTGTCACGGAGGATCTGTCCGTGATCCAGAGCGCCAAGGAGAAACTGGCCCGGGGCCGGACGCGGGAGTATCTCTCGTCCATGGCGCAGCTGGGCTACAGCCGGCAGCAGGTGAAAGCGCTGCTGGACACATGGGAGGAGGAATAACATGGCAATTCTGGAATGTCGGGAGCTGACCAAATATTTTGACAGCTCCCGGGCCCTGGACCACGTCAGCCTGACGGTGGAGCCCCGGGCGCATTGTGGGCCTGCTGGGTCCCAACGGCAGCGGCAAGACCACCCTCATCAAGCTGGCCAACGGCCTGCTGGTGCCCAGCAGCGGCGCCGTCATCATCGACGGGCACACCCCGGGGCCGGAGACCAAGGGCCTGATCTCGTACCTGCCGGAGCGGACGTATCTGTCCGGCTGGATGAACGTGGTGCAGCTGCTGGACTTCTTCGGCGACTTTTATCCCGATTTTGACCGGGACGCCGCCGAGCACATGCTCTCGGCCCTGGACGTCAGCCCCAGGCTGCGCATCAAGCAGATGAGCAAGGGCACCCGGGAAAAGGTGCAGCTGATCCTGGTCATGAGCCGGAGGGCCCGGCTGTATCTGCTGGATGAGCCCATCGGCGGTGTGGACCCCGCTACCCGGGACTATATCATCCACACCATCCTCACCAACTACAATGAGAACGCGTCTCTTGTGATCTCCACCCACCTGATCGCCGACGTGGAGAACGTGCTGGACGACGTGATCTTCATCAACAAGGGCCGCGTCCTTCTGCAGCAGTCGGTGGACCAGATCCGTCAGGAAAAGGGCTGCAGCGTGGACGAGCTGTTCCGGGAGGTGTTCCGCTATGCTGAGTAAGCTGCTGAAATACGAGTTCCGGGCCACCGGGCGCATCATGCTGCCGGTATACGCCCTGCTGCTGGTGACGGCAGGCGGCACCAGCGTCACCGGCTCCCTGATGGGCCGCTATCCCGAGAGCACGGTCCTGTCCATTTTCCGGACGCTGTTTATGACGCTGTTTGCCTTCACCACCTTCGGCGTGCTGCTGCTGACCCTGGTGCTGATGGTGTACCGGTTCTATAAGAACCTGATGACCGACGAGGGCTATCTGATGTTCACCCTGCCGGTGAGCCGCAGCCTGCTGATCTGGTCCAAGCTCATCGTGTCCATGGCATGGGGCATCCTGTCGGCAGTGCTGGCGGCGCTGATGTGGACCATGGTGCTGTCCGTGACGGGCGGCGAGAACCTGTTCGCCGGCATATTCCGGGGGCTGCGGTCCCTGATGGAGTCCCTGAGCGGCAACGCCACCGGATGCATCGTGGGCCTGGTGGTGCTGCTTCTGGCCGCCGGGCTGGCGTCGTATCTGCGGTTCTATGCCGCCATCTCCCTGGGCCACAGCTTCTCCAACCACAAGCTCCTGCTGTCGGTGGTGTTCTACATCGGCTTCGGCATCGCCGTGCAGACCATTCTGTCCGTGGTCACCGCCGCAGGCATACGCATTGATGTGGACCCCGACTTCTGGGCGGATCCGCCTGCGGCTGCGCTCCTGTCCTATGTGATCTGGGGTACCGCGGCGTGGAGCGTCCTGGAATGCGCGGCGTACTACATTCTCACACTTCTGACGCTGAAAAAGCGCCTGAATCTGCAATAACCCTGTTCCCGCCCGCCCCCGGGCCTGTCAAAACGACAGGTCCGGGGGCGGTTTTTTTGTGGGGTCCCACAAGGTTTTCCCATCCCCGGAAATCACCGTTGACAAACGGGAACGGGACTGCCATAATAAAACTGTTCATTAAGTTATTCGGTGAAAACCCGTTCCGGAGAGGAGCCCGCCTATGAAGGTATTGATCATCAACCCCGGCGCTACCAGCACCAAGATCGCCGTTTTCGACGAGGAGGAGCAGCTGTTCAAAAAGAGCATCGACCACTCTGCCCAGGAGCTGGACCGGTTCGACCGGGTCATTGACCAGGCGGACTTCCGCCAGAAGGCCATTCTGGACGCCGTGACGGAGGGCGGCTTTCGGCTGACGGACTTTGCCGCCGTGTGCGGCCGGGGCGGCCTGTACCGGCCCATCCCCTCCGGCACCTACGCCGTCAACGACCGGGTCATGCACGACGTGGAGACCGCGCCCTACGGCGAGCACCCCTCCAACCTGGGGGCGTATCTGGCCCGGCGCATCGGCGACATGGTGGGCATCCCCGCCTTTTTCGTGGATCCGGTGTGCGTGGACGAGATGACGGACGTGGCCCACTACACGGGCTTTGCCGATTTCCGCCGCCTGAGCCAGTTCCACGCCCTGAACCAGAAGTCCATCGGCCGGAAGGCTGCGGCGGCGCTGGGCAGACCCTATGAGCAGGTCAACCTTATCGTCTGTCATCTGGGCGGCGGCGTGTCCGTGGCGGCCCACCACCACGGACGGGTGGTGGACGTGTTCAACGTCAAGGACGAGGGCTCCATGGGCATGGACCGGGCCGGCGGCCTTCCGGTGAACCAGCTGATCGATTACTGCTATTCCGGCAGAAGCAAGGACCAGGTCAAAAAGACCCTGGGCCGCCGGGCGGGGATGTTCTCCTATCTGGGCACCACGGATTTCCGGGTCATCTGCGCCAAGGTCACGGAGGGCGACCCCCAATTCGTGGAGGCATACCAGGCCCTGGTATATCAGCTGGCCAAGGACATCGGCGCCATGGCGGCGGTGCTGCGCTTCCACGTGGACGCCATCGCCTATACCGGCGGCATGGCCTATGAGCAGTTCTTCTGCGACGATATCACCGCCTATGTGGGGGGGCTCGCCCCGGTGCTGCGCTTCCCCGGCGAGGAGGAGATGCGCTCCCTGGCGGAGGGCGCCCTGCGGGTGCTCCACGGCCAGGCCCAGCCTCTGGCATACTGAGCATTATTCCGTCCACCGGCGGCGGCCCGTCACATTTGGGAAGGGGGACGGGCCGCCCCGGCGGGTTTCCACATCATAACCACCCCACTGCGTATAGAAAGGAAGGAGATCACCATGAAGCACCTGATGTCCGGCAACGAGGCCACCGCCCGGGGCGTCTATGAGGCCGGGATCAAAATCTGTTCCGCCTACCCCGGCACCCCCAGCACCGAGATTCTGGAGAATCTGCCCCAGTATAAGGACGATGTGTACTGCGAGTGGGCCCCCAACGAGAAGGTAGCCACCGAAGTGGCCTACGGCGCGTCCATCGCCGGTTCCCGGTCCTTCTGCACCATGAAAATGGTGGGCCTGAACGTAGCGGCGGACCCCCTGTTCACCGCCGGCTACATGGGCGTGGGCGGCGCGTTCATCGTGGTCACCGCCGACGATCCCAGCTGCCATTCCTCTCAGAATGAGCAGGACAACCGCCACTATGCCCGGGCTGCCAAGATCGCCATGGTGGAGCCCAGCGATGCCCAGGAGTGCAAGGACTTTGTGGCCCTGGCCTGCGAGGTGTCCGAGCTGTTCGACACGCCGGTGCTGTACCGCACCACCACCCGGGTCTGCCACTCCAAGGGCCTGGTGGAGTTTGGCCAGCGCACGGAGCACATCCATGCGCCCTATGCCCGCAACGTCCGCAAGTTCGTCTGCACCCCGGCTCACGCCTATGCCAACCACCCTCTGGTGGAGGAGCGGCTGGAGAAGCTGCGGGAATACGGCTGCACCCGGGCTCTGGAAAACGGCCTGAACAAGCTGGAGATGGGCGACGGCAGGGTGGGTGTCATCACCGCCTCCATCGCCTATGAATACGCCAAGGAGGTGTTCCCGGAGGGGACCTCCTTCCTGAAGCTGGGCCTGACCTTCCCCCTGCCTATGGACCTGATCCGGGACTTTGCCTCCAGGGTGGAGAAGCTCTACGTCATCGAGGAGCTGGAGCCCTTTATGGAGGACCAGATCAAGGCCGCCGGCATCCCCTGCGTGGGCAAGGAGCTGACGGGCCTTCTGTACGAGCTGAACACCCAGCTGCTGCGCCAGCGGGTGCTGGGCCAGAAGGCGGATTACCGCACCGTGGACGTGGCCCCGGCCAACCGGCCCCCGGCCCTCTGTCCCGGCTGCCCCCACCGGGGATTCTTCTATACCCTGTCCAAGAACAAGAACTATGTGGTCACCGGCGACATCGGCTGCTATACCCTGGGCTGCGCCGCCCCGCTGAACTGCATGGACTCCGTGGTGTGCATGGGCGCGGGCTTCTCCGCCGGCATGGGCATCGCCAAGAGCTTTGAAAAAGAGGGCGTCACCGGCAAGGTGGTGTTCGGCGTGGTGGGCGATTCCACCTTCTTCCACAGCGGCATGACCGGCGCGGCGGAGATCGTGTACAACAAGGGGCGCATGATCCCCTGCGTGCTGGATAACCGCATCACCGGCATGACCGGCCACCAGGACAACCCCGGCACCGGCTATACCCTCCAGGGGGACCCCACCGCACTTCTCAGCGTGGAAAAGATCCTCACGGCCCTGGGCTTTGCCCCGGTGCTGACGGTGGATCCCCAGGACCTGAAGGCCATGAAGGCCGCCGTGGACCAGGCGGTGTCCGCCCTGGACGCCGGGCAGCAGCCCGCCATCGTCACCCGCCGTCCGTGCCTGCTGATCAAGCGGGACAAGTTCCGCAAGGGCATGTGCCATGTAAACGCCGACAAGTGCCGCAGCTGCCGCAGCTGTCTGAAGGTGGGCTGCCCGGCTATCTCCCTGGAAAACGGCAAGGCCGTCATTGACCGCACCCAGTGCGTGGGCTGCACCGTGTGCGCCCAGGTCTGCCCCTTCGACGCCATCGAAAAGGAGGAAAAGTAACATGTCCAACGTGAAAAGTGCGCTGCTGGTGGGCGTGGGCGGTCAGGGCGCCATCCTGATCTCCAAGATCATGTCCAACGGCTTCATGCAGGCCGGGTTCGATGTGAAGCAGAGCGAGGTACACGGCATGGCCCAGCGTGGCGGCTCCGTGTCCACCCAGGTCCGCTGGGGCGACAAGGTCTACGGCCCCGTGTTCGGCAAGGGCGAGGCGGACATTATGGTGGCCCTGGAGCGGATGGAGGCCGTTCGCTACGCCGAGTTCCTGAAGCCCGACGGCGTGGCCGTTATCAATGACTATGCCATCAAATCCACCACCATTGCCTCCGGGGCCGAGACGTATCCGGACGGCTGCATCGAGGCCATGGAAAAGGTGTTCCGTACCATCGCCGTCCCCGCCAGCGAGATCGCCCTGGACCTGGGCAACGCCAGGTGCATGAACGTGGTGCTGTTCGGCGCCATGTGCGACAGCCTGGGCTGTCCCCAGATCGACTGGGAGCAGGTGGTGGCCGACACCGTGCCGGAAAAGGTACGAGAGCTGAACATCCGGGCCTTCCGGGCCGGCCGCGAGGCCGCCCAGAGGTGCCGCTGATCCCCGGAAACAGACAAAAAAATCCCCGGTGCCAGGCACCGGGGATTTTTTCAGACTGATGTAATTAGTCAGCAGGATTGATAGCGCCGTTGGGGCAGGTATCACTGCAGGTACCGCAGTCCAGGCAAGCGTTGGCATCGATCACATAACGATCGTCACCCTGGGAAATAGCACCCACGGGACAGACGTCAGCGCAAGCGCCGCAGCTGACACAAGCAGAGCCGATCTGATAAGCCATAGTAGCACCTCCATTCAGATTATGGCATTATTGTATCATGAAAATCCGAAAATGCAACCCCCTGTCCGGATGAAATATCTGTAAACTTTCATTTTTCGTGGCGGTTCACAGTCCCGGGGGCCGGGATGGCCTTGCGTCCTGTGAAAAAGTATATTACAATAGGGGAAAACACCGGGGAGGGGAGCACCATGGAGCATTGGGACCGGCTTTGGCCCGGCGGGTATACATTCGCATATGCCGACGGACTGTTCCGCCCCTCCACGGATACGTTTCTGCTGGGGGCCTTTCCCCGGCTGCGGCGGGGGATGACCGTGTGCGACCTGGGAGCCGGCACGGGGCTGCTGGGTCTGCTGCTGCTGGCCCGGGAGCCGGAGCTGACCGTCACCGGGGTGGAGCTCCAGCCCGCCGCCTGCGGGCTTTTCCGCCGGACGGCGGCGGAAAACGGCCTGGAGGATCGGCTGCGGTGCCTGGAGGGGGACCTGCGGGACCCGGGGCTGCTGCCGCCGGGACGGTTCCGGCTGGCGGTGTCCAACCCGCCGTATTTCCCGCCGGGGGCCGGAGCCGTGGCCCCGGACGCCGCCCGGCGCACCGCCCGGGCGGAGACGGACTGCACCCTTTCCCAGCTGTGCGCCGCCGCGTCCCGGGCCCTGACCTGGGGCGGCAGCTTCTGCCTGGTCCACCGGCCGGACCGGCTGGCGGACGTGATGGAGGAGCTGCGCCGGGTGCGGCTGGAGCCCAAGCGCCTGCGCTTCGTGCACCACACGGCGGCGGCCTCGCCGAGCCTGTTTTTGCTGGAGGCCCGGCTGGGTGGACGGCCGGGGCTGACGGCGGAGCCGCCTCTGCTGCTGCGGGGGCCGGACGGCGGCGAGACGGAGGATGTTCGCCGCGCTTATTTTCGAGACAAGGAGTAAGATACCATGGCTGGAACCTTATACCTGGTGGCAACGCCGATCGGCAACCTGGGGGACCTGTCGCCCCGGGCGGTGGAAACACTGCGGACGGCGGATTTTATCGCCGCCGAGGATACCCGGGTGTCCCTGCGGCTGCTGAACCACTTCGACATCCGCAAGCCCCTGGTCAGTTATCACGAGCACAACCGGGCCGCCGCAGGCCCCGCCATTGCGGAGCGTCTGCTGGCGGGGGAGAGCTGCGCCCTGGTGACGGACGCCGGAACCCCGGCCATCAGCGACCCCGGAGAGGACCTGGTGCGCCTGTGCGGACAGCAGGACATCACCGTGCAGGCCATCCCCGGCTGCTGCGCCGCCGTGTGCGCCCTGGCGGTGTCGGGGCTGCCCACCGGACGATTCTGCTTCGAGGGGTTCCTGTCCGCCAACAAAAAGGAGCGCCGCGCCCGGCTGGAGGAGCTGCGGGGCGAGGAGCGCACCATGGTGTTCCACGAGGCGCCCCACAAGCTGCGGCCCACCCTGGCGGACATGCTAGAGGTGCTGGGGGACCGGCCGGTGGCCCTGTGCCGGGAGCTGACAAAGCTCCATGAGGAGACGGTGCGCACCACTCTGTCCCAGGCGGTGGCCCTGTATCAGGAGAAGGAGCCCCGAGGGGAGTATGTACTGGTGGTGGCCGGGGCCCAGCGGGCCGCCGGGCCCGCCGTGACCCTGGAGCAGGGAGTCCGGCAGGTGCTGCGCCTGCGGCAGGAGGGGGTGCGGATGAAGGACGCCGTCCGCCGGACGGCGGAGGAGACGGGCCTGTCCCGCAACGACCTGTATAACGCCGCCCTGGCGGAGATGGAATCATAACAAAAAGAGACCGGCGGGAGCCGGTCTCTTTTTTGCCTGCGATATACGGGGAAAATTCAGCCCTTGGCGTTATAGTCGGTGCAGAGCATGTTCATAGCGGTGAGCAGCTTGTGCGTGTAGACAAAGGGACCTACAACAATCAGCGAGCCCAACACGTTCCACAGCCAGAAGGTTCCGGCGTCGAACTGATAGGGCAGGTTCCGGCGCAGCAGCTCACTGCCAACGCGGTTGGAGAAACGGTGGGCCCAGACCAGGGGCACGATGCCCATAGTCAGCCAGGAGAAGATCAGGACCACCAGGCAGTAGTTCATGGTTTTTTTGTTATCATAGGGGCCGGCAATGGTGTTGATCTCGGTGCTGATCTTGGTTATGACCACCAGGCCGTAAATGCCCAGGGTGATGATGGACAGCAGAACGAATTTCAGCAGACTGCGGTTGGTGGGCAGCTGCACGGCGGGGGAAGCAGAGGACGCGGTGTAAGACGTTTCCATATGATTTCTCCTTTCCGTTGCCGGGACGACAGATAAGCCGTCATTTTGAGTTATTGAACACAGTGTCGTATAATATCCGGCAAACTGATTATATCACAGAGCGAACGAACAGTCAACCAAATTTGCCAAAAAAAGTCTGCCGCCCGGGGACTCCTGGCTGCGGGACTGTAAATTTTCTGTAACACCGGACAAAACAGGGGTACCCAAGCGGCGAAAGCTGTGGTATGATATATGCGTCAAAAAATCGGACCGGAGGGAGGAAACTGTCCCATGAAACACCTGCTGCGCCGCGCTGCGGCCCTGGCCCTGGCGGCAGCGATGACGCTGACGCTGACGGGGTGCATTTTCCGCTCGTCGGTGGAGGACCTGTTCACCCTGCCCCGGGTGGCGGCGGAATACGCGGGCCTGTCCCAGGAGCTGGACGACCTGCAGAAGCAGGGCTATGAGCTCATCGCCCCCAGCGCCGGGGAGAATATCCAGTCCGTTCAGATGGTGGACCTCAATAACGACGGTCAGTCCGAGGCTCTGGTGTTCATGCGGCTCCAGGGCGACGAAAAGCCCCTGAAAATTTTCATTTTCCGGCCGGAGGACGAGTCATACCACCAGCTGTGCGTCATCGAGAGCAGCGGCACCGCCATCGACAGCGTCCAGTATGAGGACCTGACCGGCAACGGCCACCAGGAGATCATCGTGGGCTGGCGCATCAGCGCCGACGTGCAGACCGTGGCTGTATATGTGCCCCAGCCGGAGCCCTATGTGCTGCTGCAAAGCGGCTATACCCGCTTCACCGTCACGGACCTGGACGGCGACGGGGTCAAGAGCCTGCTGCTGTTCCGCTCGGACAACGACGGCCAGCCTGTGGCGGGCCTGTATGTCCGGAAGGACGACGTGATCTCCGCCAGCTACAGCAGCGTGCTCAGCTGCACCATGGCGGAGCTGAGCCGGGGCAGCATTGTTGCCGGGCGCCTCTCCGACGGCACCCCCGCCGTATTTGCCACCGGCGTCAACAGCCAGGGCATGGCCATGACGGATGTGCTGATCTGGCAGGAGAACGGCGGCCTGACCAACGTGGTCCAGGACCGCTTTGCCGGCCTGACCTCCGCCGTATACCCCTATATGCAGCTGGCGCCCCAGGATATCGACGGCGACGGCTGCATCGAGATCCCGGCCCCGGAGCAGCCTGCCAAGGCCGACACAGCCAACACGGCGGCGGCCAAGGGACTGGTAAAATGGATTTCCTACGACAAAGACGGCGACAGCGCGAGTCTGACCGTAACGTATCACGATCTGGCCGCCGGGTGGTATTTCCGCCTGCCGGACGGATGGGGCGGAGGGATCACCTACACCACCGCCGACAACGGCGCGTATGAAAATCAGGTGGTGCTGCTGTGCAGCGGGCAGCCGGTGGTGGCCCTGTATACCCTTACCGGAGACAACCGGGAAAAGCGCGCCATGATGGGCGGGCGCATTGCCCTGCGCCGTCAGAACGGCGTCACCTATGCCGGTGAGCTGCTGGACGGCGCCGCCTCCTGCCGCCTGGATGAGGAGACCCTGCGCCAGTGCTTTAACCTGATCGTGGCCCGGTGGGGCGCGTAAAATCGGAAGAAAGGAACGTCAGATCCATGAGAAAGGTAATGGTCCTGGAGGATGAAGCCAGCATCCGCAGCTTTATCGTCATCAACCTGCGCCGGGCGGGCTATGAGGTGGTGGAGGCCGAGACCGGCGAGGAGGCCCTGGATAAGCTCCACGCCAATCCGGACACCCTGGTGGCCCTGCTGGACGTGATGCTGCCGGGCATCGACGGCTTCGAGGTATGCCGCCGCATCCGGGCCACCAATCCCCGCATCGGCATCATCATGCTGACGGCCCGGTCCCAGGAGATGGACAAGGTCACGGGCCTGATGAACGGGGCCGACGACTATGTGACCAAGCCCTTCTCCCCGGCGGAGCTTACCGCCCGGGTGGACGCCCTGATCCGCCGCAGCGGCGGCGCCAGCCACGAGCCCCCGGCGGGTACCATCAGCCAGCCCCCCTTCCTGCTGAACACCCGCAACCGCACCCTGGAGAAAAACGGCCAGCGCATCAAGCTGACCCAGGTGGAGTATTCCATCATGCGGATGTTTATGGAAAATCCCGGCAAGGCCCTGTCCCGGGAGGAGATCCTGGACCTGGTGTGGGGCCGGGACTATTTCGGCGAGCTGAAGATCGTGGACGTCAACGTCCGCCGTCTGCGGCTGAAGATCGAGGACAACGCCACCAACCCCACCTATATCACCACGGTGTGGGGCTTTGGCTATAAGTGGGGCTTCTGATACCATGGGAACACAAACGGACAACAGATTGCGGCTGTTTACCCCCGGCGGGGGGAAGCGGCTGAAGCTCCGGGGCCTGCGCCGCCGGTGGCTGGCCAGCAGCGTGGGGCCCATCGTCATCATTCTGGCCCTGACGGGGATTCTCACCGCTGTGACCATCAGCTCCAACCTCTATGGCCGGGCCCGCTCCACCCTGGAGGCCAAGGCAAAATCCGGGGCGGACTATTTCAGCGCCTACAGCATGGGCAGCTACAGCGAGTATTACCGCCGGGCCGCCCAGTACACCGCGGACTTTGCCACCAGCGACAGCCTGGGCAAGACCGTGGAGCTGCAATTTATCAACGGCAAGCGCCAGGTGGAGCTGTCCACCCAAGGGGCCGTGGCCGGCAGCACCCCCGCCACGATGGATGTGAATCGCGCCGTGGAAACCGGCAAAACCGCCACATTCACCGGCCGGGACCCCCTGACCGGCGAGAACATTCTGGCCGTGTCCAGCCCCCTGTTCTACAACGGCGCGGTGGTGGGCGTTATGCGCTACGTCACCTCCACCCATCTGATGAACCAGCAGCTCTGGCTGACGGTGCTGGTGATCGCTGCCGTCATCGCGGCGGTGATCTTCCTGATCTTCGTGTCCAACCTGATCTTCATCAACAACGTGGTGCAGCCGGTGGCTGAGGTGTCCGAGGCTGCCAAGCGCATTTCCTCCGGCAGCTACGGCATCCAGATCAGCAACAAATACTCCGACGAGCTGGGCCAGCTGGTGGACAACATCAACAACATGTCCCTGAAGATCAGTCAAAGCGAAAAATACAGACGGAGTTCATCTCCTCCGTGTCCCACGAGCTGCGCACCCCGCTGACGGCCATCAGCGGCTGGGGCGAGACGCTGCTGGGCGATGAGACCGGCGACCCCCCGCCAGCTGCGCCGTGGCCTGCGCATCATTGTCAAGGAGGCCCGCCGCCTGACGGGCATGGTGGAGGAGCTGCTGGAATTTTCCAAAATGCAGGACGGCCGCTTTACCCTCCAGGTGGAGGAAATGGACCTGCAGGCGGAGCTGGAGGACGCCATCTATACCTATCGCGAGCTGTTCCGCCAGGACGGCATCCAGCTGAACTACCACAGCGGGCAGGAGCTGTATACCGACCCTATCTCCGGCGACCCTCAGCGGCTGAAGCAGGTGTTCTGCAACGTGCTGGACAACGCCGCCAAGCACGGCGGGGCAGGCAAGCGCATCGACGTGGACATGACCCGGGAGGGGGAGTGCTATGTGGTGCGCATCCGGGACTACGGCCCCGGCATTCCTCCGGCGGAGCTGCCCTTTGTGAAGCAGAAATTCTATAAGGGGTCCTCCAGGGCCCGGGGCAGCGGCATCGGCCTGGCCGTGTGCGACGAGATCGTCCAGCGCCACGGCGGCGCCTTCGACATCGGCAATGCCGACGGCGGCGGTGCCATCGTCACCATCCGCCTGCCCATCGCCGGGGAGGAGCTATAAAAAAATCGAACGCCTGTTGCATTCCATCGGGCGCTGTGTTATACTGTTCAAACAGGAAAGGAACCCATTCCCCATGGAAAAAAACAACCAATTCCGCACGTCCATCGGTGGCCAGGCCCTGATCGAGGGCATCCTTATGCGCGGGCCGGAGAAGCAGGCCATTGTGGTCCGCTCGCCGGAGGGCCTGGTGACCCGGGTGGAGGAGCTGACCCTGGTCAAGGACAAGTACCCCATCCTGGGCTGGCCCATCATTCGGGGGGCCGTCACGTTTCTGGACTCCATGGTCCGGGGCGTCAAGGCCCTGATGTTCTCCGCCGATTACTATCCCGACGATGAAAATACCCAGCCCTCCAAGCTGGATAAGTGGCTGGAGGAGCACGTTCCGGCGGAGAAGCTCCAGTCGGTGCTGGTGTGGGTGTCGGTGATCCTGTCCCTGGGGCTGACCCTGCTGCTGTTTATGCTGCTGCCCACGTTTATTGCCGGGCTGTTCCACGCCCGGCATGCCGCCGTCCACAACCTCATTGAGGGGGCGGTGAAGATCGCCATTTTCCTGGGGTACCTGATCCTCTGCTCCAGGCAGAAGGACGTGCGCCGGGTGTTCTGCTATCACGGGGCGGAGCATAAGACCATCTTCTGCTATGAGGCGGGGCTGCCGCTGACGGTGGAAAACGCCCGCATCCAGCCCAAGCACCATCCCCGCTGCGGCACCAGCTTTCTGTTCGTGGTGATCGTGGTGTCCATCCTGTGCAGCAGCATCGTGTTCAGCTATGTGAACTGGCAGAATCTGTGGGTCCGGGTGGGCATGCACCTGCTGCTACTGATCCCGGTGGTGGGCGTCACCTATGAGTTCAACCGCTTTGTGGGCCGCCACGACAACGCCGTCACCCGTATTCTGTCCGCCCCGGGCATGTGGCTTCAGAATTTCACCACCAACGAGCCGGACGACTCCATGCTGGAGGTGGCCATCGAGGCCTTGAAGCTGGTGCTGCCGGAGGAGCAGGGAAAGGACAAGTGGTAAGCGCCTTCCAAAATGCGCTGCACCGCATTTTGGAGCAGATTGTATTCCGTATGACGGCAGGAGGACCGGATGGCTACTACATACAACGACCTGACACTGGATATCCGGCGTCAGCTGCGGCAGGCGGGCATCGAGGCCGCCACCCTGGAGGCCCGGGAGCTGGTGTGCTTCGCCGCCGGAAAGGATAAGGCCCGGCTGCTGCGGGACGGCGCGCTGTACGCGTCCCCGGAGGTGGAGGAGGCGGCCTGGGCCCTGGCCCGCCGCCGTCTGGCCGGGGAGCCGGTGGCATACCTTATCGGCGAGTGGGAGTTCTACGGCCTGCCCCTGGACATCTCCGAAAGCGTACTGATCCCCCGGCCCGACACCGAGACCCTGGCCGAGGCCGCCATTAACTGGCTGGCGCAGCAGGACGGCCCCCCGGGTGCTGGATCTGTGCGCCGGATCCGGGTGCCTGGGTCTGGCCATCGCCAGCCAGGTGAAGGACGCCCGGGTGGTGCTGGGGGAGCTCAGCGACGGGGCCCTGCGCATCTGCCGCCAGAATATCCGCCGCAACGGCCTGACGGGCCGGGTGACGGCCATGCAGCTGGACGCCCTGCACCCGCCGCTCCAGCGGCTGGGGGACTTTGACTGCATCGTCAGCAATCCCCCCTATATTCCCTCCGGGGATATTCCCGGGCTGGACGCCTCCGTCCGGGATTACGAGCCCCACATGGCCCTGGACGGAGGCGCCGACGGCCTGGACTTTTACCGGGCCATCTGCGCCCACTGGCGCTCGGTGCTGCATCCCGGGTCCCGGCTGTGCTTCGAGGTGGGCATCGGCCAGGCCGACGACGTGCTGCGGCTCATGCGCAGCGTGGGCTTCGGCGACCTGGAAATTCTCCCGGACCCGGCGGGCATTCCCCGGGTGGTGCTGGGAGCCCTGTATCAGGAGATCTGACTGTCCGCTTTTCCGGACAGTATTTGTGATAGCATTATGGCAATCAATTAGAGGAGGAGACGAAAATGGCAGCGAAAAAGGATACGTCCGCCGCAGTCCCTGCGGGTTCCGACAAAAAAAAGGCCCTGGAGACGGCCATGCAGCAGATCGAGAAGATGTACGGCAAGGGCTCCATCATGCGCTATGGCGAAAACGCCGAGACCAACGTGGAGGCCATCCCCACCGGCTCCCTGGCCCTGGACCTGGCCCTGGGCATCGGCGGCGTGCCCCGTGGCCGCATCATCGAGATCTACGGGCCGGAGTCCTCCGGTAAGACCACCCTGGCCCTGCACATCCTGGCCCAGGCCCAGAAGCTGGGCGGCGAGGTGGCCTTTGTGGACGCCGAGCACGCTCTGGACCCCACCTATGCCCGGGCGCTGGGGGTTCGGATCGAGGATATGCTCATCTCCCAGCCGGACACCGGCGAGCAGGCCCTGGAGATCACCGAGGCCCTGGTCCGCTCCGGCGCCATCGACGTGGTGGTGGTGGACTCCGTGGCGGCCCTGGTGCCCCGGGCGGAGATCGAGGGCGAGATGGGCGACAGCTACGTGGGCCTCCACGCCCGGCTTATGAGCCAGGCCCTGCGCAAGCTCACCGGCGTCATCGCCAAAACCAACAGCATCGTCATCTTCATCAACCAGCTGCGGGAAAAGGTGGGCGTGATGTACGGCAACCCCGAGGTCACCACCGGCGGCCGGGCCCTGAAGTTCTATGCCTCCGTCCGCATCGATGTGCGCCGCATCGAGGCTTTGAAGTCCGGCGGCGAGATCATCGGCAACCGCACCCGGGCCAAGGTGGTGAAAAACAAGGTGGCGCCCCCCTTCCGGGAGGCGGAGTTTGATATCATGTATGGCGAGGGCATCAGCCGCCTGGGCGAGATGCTGGATCTGGGCGTGAAGCTGGACCTGGTCCAGAAAAGCGGCTCCTGGTTCAACATGGGCGATATCCGCCTGGGCCAGGGCCGGGACGCCGCCAAGCAGTATTTCCGGGATCACCCCGACGAGGCCGACAAGCTGGAGGCCGCCATCCGCCGGGACTTCCACAAGCTGATGAGCAGTCAGTCCAAGATTGCCGCCAAGGCCGCCGGCCGGGCGGTGGACGTGTCCGCCGACGACTTCGACGATGACGCGGATTGAGCGCATCCAGCCGTCCCTGCACAAAAAGGACCGGGTGCTGGTGTATCTCACCGGCGGCGACCTGCTGCGCATCACACCGGAGGAGCTGCTGCGGTTTGACCTGCGCCCGGGCCAGGAGCTGACGGAGGATGTGCTGGAGGAGCTGCGCCGGGCCGCCGCCCGGTCCCAGACCCGCCAGCGGGCGGCAGAGCTGGCCGCAGGCCGGATGCTGTCCCGGAAGGAGCTGTCAGACCGGCTGGTGAAGAAGGGGGCCGACCCCCAAGAGGCCCAGGAGACCGCCCAGTGGCTGGCGGACCTGGGCGCGGTGGATGACGCCGCCTATGCCGGGGTCATCGCCCGGCACTACGCCGCCATGGGCTACGGCCCCGGCCGCGTCCGCCAGGAGCTGCAGCGCCGGGGGGTGCCCCGGGACCTGTGGGACGACGCCCTGGCCCAGCTGCCGGACCCGGAGGAGGCCATCGACAAATTTTTGGCCGCCAAGCTCCGGGGCAAGACGCCGGACCGGGCCACGCTCCAGCGGCTGTCCGCCGCGCTTCAGCGCCGGGGCTTTCAATGGCAGGATATCCGCCCCGCCCTGGCCCGGCTGGACCGGGACATGGAGGAATGAGCTCCCGCTGGCGGCGAAAGCAGTCACCTGCCGGAGACACCCCGGCAGCATTCAATACCCGAATAATCAGAGGAAACAGAGCATGAACGTATCATTCGTATCCCTGGGCTGCGACAAGAACCGGGTCAACACCGAGCAGATGATGGCCCTGTGCCTGCAGGCGGGCATCACCGTCCAGGAGGACTGCCCCGGCAGCGACGTGGTGGTCATCAACACCTGCGGCTTCATCGACAGCGCCAAAAGCGAGGCCATCGACACCATCCTGTCCGCCGCCCAGCTGAAGGAGGAGGGGCAGATCGGGAAGATCCTGGTCACCGGCTGCCTGAGCCAGCGCTATCAGGCGGACATTCTGGAGGAACTGCCGGAAATCGACGGCATCATGGGCACCGGCTGCTTCGGCGACATCGTGCCCGCTCTGGAGCAGGTGATGGAGGGCCGGGAGTGCCGCCATTTCGCGGACATCAACGGCCCGGTGGAGGAGCTGCCCCGGGTGCTGTCCACCCCCCGGCACTATGCCTATCTGCGGATTGCGGAGGGGTGCAGCAACCGCTGCGCCTATTGCGTGATCCCCTCCCTGCGGGGTAACTACCGCTCCCGCCGGATGGAGGACATTTTGCAGGAGGCCCAGGCCCTGGCGGACGACGGCGTGCAGGAGTGCATCGTCATCGCCCAGGATATTACCCGCTACGGCATGGACCTGTACGGGGAGCGGAAGCTGCCGGAGCTGCTGCGGGCTCTGTGCAGGCTGCCCTTCCACTGGATCCGGCTGCACTATCTCTACCCCGACAACCTGTCCGACGAGCTCATCGACACCATCGCCGGGGAGGAGAAGATCTGCAACTACCTGGACATCCCCATCCAGCACTGCAACGATACCGTGCTGAAGGCCATGCGCCGGCGGGAGACCAAGGCCGGGCTGGAGGCCCTGTTTGCCGGCCTGCGCCGCCGTATCCCCGGCGTGGTGCTGCGCACCAGCCTCATCACCGGCCTGCCCTACGAGGACGAGGCCGCCTTTGAGGAGCTGTGCGACTTCCTGGGGGAGCAGAAGCTCCAGCGGGTGGGGGCCTTTGCCTACTCCCCGGAGGAGGGGACCCCGGCGGCGAAAATGCTCAACCGGGTGGACGCCGACGAGGCCCAGCGCCGGGCGGAGCTGGTGATGGAGGTGCAGTCCCAGGTCATGGACCAGTTCAACGACAGCCGCATGGGCGACACCGTGGAGGTGCTGTGCGACGGATGGGACGGCCAGTCCATGAGCTATGTGGGCCGCAGCTACGCCGAAAGCCCCGGCATCGACGGCAGCATTTACTTCACATCCGACAGCCCCGTGGAGGCGGGGGACTTTGTCCGTGTGCGCATCACCGGCGCCATGGACGGCGAGCTTACCGGTGAACGAACGGAGGAATGAACCATGCCTATGAACACAGCCAACAAACTGACCCTGCTCCGGGTGTTCCTGATCCCGGTGTTTCTGGTGGTGGCCTACTGGGGCTTTCCCGGCAGCCGCTATGTGGCCCTGGCCATCTACATCGTGGCCTGCCTGACGGACCTGCTGGACGGGTACATTGCCCGGCATTATAACCAGGTGTCGGATTTCGGCAAGTTTGCCGACCCCCTGGCGGACAAGTGCCTGGTGATGGCGGCCCTGTGCTGGTTCGTGGAAACCGGCGACATGATGGGCTGGGTCCTGGCCGCCGTGCTGCTGCGGGAGTTTGCCGTGTCCGGTATGCGGCTGATCGCCGTGGAAAAGGGCCGGGTCATCGCCGCGGGCTGGTCCGGCAAGGTCAAAACCGCCAGCACCATGGTGTGCATCTGCCTGATTCTGTTCGGCATTCCCCACTGGCTGAACCTGGTGTGCCAGGGGGTCATCCTGGTGACCACCGTCTACTCCGGCGTGGAGTATTTCGTGAAAAACTGGGACGTGTTTTCCGAAAAGTGAAAAACAGATTCCCGGGCCCAACGCCTCCATCTCATAGGGAAACGAAGTGAACCCCCAGGGGCACTACCGGTACGGAATAAACGAAATACCCGCAAGTCATCTGTTTGGTGGCTTGCGGGTATTTTACTTTGCATTGGATTTCGATACAGCGTTGGTTTCGCAAATTTCTACCAGCGTCAGCACAAACTAAAGTTGTGCGATTTCGCACAACTTTATCCGCTCTTAAAAAATTTATGACAGAAGTAATGTTGACAGGCGAATTGACATAGGATATAATGTAATTGCATTACTTCGTCCGCTTCAGAGATTAAAATGGCGAAAAGTCAGAAAGGTGTTGTACACATGAACGGTGTAGAGCATTACAAGGAAATATTCGAACGATACGGCGGCATGATGAGAACAAATCAACTTGAGAAAGAAAATGTTCTTTACCGCAAGATACAGCAGCTCATTCAAGAGGGGTATATTGAGAAGGTTCGTTATGGATATTACCAATGGGTTGACCAAGACGACTTCAGTGAGATAAGTACGATCAATCGTCTTTTCCCTGATGCAATTCTTTGTATGGAGACTGCCCTTCGTTATTACGGGTACAGCGACCGCACACCTGGAGATTGGCATCTGGCCGTTAGTAAAGACTCCGGCAAATCACGATTCAAAGTCGATTATCCGTTTGTAAAGCCTTACTATGTGGAGCCTGCTGTGCTGGAAATCGGCCTAACTACCGGAGAGATAGATGGGCATTGTGTTCGCATTTATGATAAAGACCGCGTGATTTGTGATTGTCTGCGTTATCGCAACAAAATGGACAAAGAGATTTTCAATAAAGCGATTCAGGGTTACATCAGCGATACCAGTAAAAGTATTCCCAGGCTTATGGAATATGCTGCACCTCTGCGAGTAAAGAAGATTGCCAAAGATTTGATAGGAGTGTGGCTGTGATGGCAAATGAAGAACTGAGAATCTGGGGTATTCACACAACGGATGATTCCTTGTTTTTGCACGATAATGTTGTCGCAATCGGTTGGAAGGAGTTCGGTGATTGCAGCAAACTTGAAGCTACCCGCGAAGCATATAAGAACCATTATATCAAATCCTATCCTGACGGCAAAAAAGGCGCAGTGCCCACCAGTGCGGGTATGCTGTATCGTTTTGTTCACGAGATGATGATTGGTGACTATGTTGTCTATCCGTCCAAATCAGACAGAAAGATAAACATCGGAGTTGTTGAAAGCGATTTCATCTATAATCCAACCGCAGCTTTGTATGTTCAGCAGCGAAAGGTCAAATGGCTGAAGCACCTTCCCCGCACTGCGTTCTCTCAAGGCGCATTGTATGAGCTTGGTTCGGCATTATCTTTCTTTTTGCTCAAGAATTATGCGGATGAGTATTTGCAGGCTCTGGATAAGGGGTTTAAACCGACCGCAGCAATGGCGGAACCTGATGAAACCGTTGCAGCCACCGCTGAAGACATTGTCGAGTCTACCAGAGATTTTGTTCTAAAAGAACTGAGTAAAAAACTGAAAGGTTATGCGCTCGAAGAATTTGTTGCTGATTTGCTTTGTGCGATGGGTTACCGTTGTGCGATTTCTCCCCAAGGCGGTGACAGCGGCATTGATATTACTGCATACAAAGACGAACTTCCTCCCCGCATTCTTGTGCAGGTAAAAAGTCAGGACGGCGATATAAAAGAAACTACCATTCAATCTCTCAAGGGTGCTATGCGTGAAGGAGATTATGGCCTTTTTGTTACGCTTTCCAACTACACGAAGAATGCGCAAAAGTACTTAGAGAGCACCCCTATCATTCGTGGAATCAACGGAACAGAGTTGGTTGATTTGGTTTTGAAATACTACGGTCAGCTGGGAGATAAGTACCGTAAGATGATCCCTCTAAAGATGGTCTATATCCCCATCCCGGAAGAAGAGTAAGGAGATAAACTATGGCTGATATTGCTGCTTCCGTTCTTGCAAAACTGAAAAATAAAGCTAAGGCTTCCGGGATTAGCTATCAACAATGTCTGCAGCTCTTCTTCCAAGAGGAGTTTCTACGCAAGCTGGCAGCATCTCAATATGCCGAAAACTTTGTGTTAAAGGGCGGCCTCTTCATTTACACCCTTACCAACTTTGAAAGCCGTGCAACTGTGGATGTAGACTTTCTTATGCGAGGCCTGAGCAATGATCTTGCCCGGATGGATGAAATCATTGCAGAAGTTTTAGTTATTCCTACAGGAAATGACTTTGTGACTTTCAAAGCTTCTAAAGCTGAACCTATTGCGGTGCAGCGCAAATATCATGGCGTAAGCACTCAGATCACTGGCTACATAAAGAATGTGCGAGTTCCTTTCAATGTGGACATCGGTGTTGGTGATGTTATCGTTCCTCGACCGGAGCGACGCAATATCCAAACGCAGCTGGATGGATATGAAAAGCCGGAGATCCTTACCTATTCTCTGGAGAGCACTATCGCCGAGAAGTTTGACGCTATTCTGCAACGCTTTGAACTTACTGGTCGTATGAAGGATTTCTATGATATTTACTACCTGTCCCGTACCTTCGACTTTGATGGACTGAAACTACAGACCGCAATTCAGGAGACCCTCCAGAATCGTGGTACTGCTTATGAAAAGGACAGTTTTGAACGCATCATTGCATTGGCCAAAGATGAGGATATGCAAATCAAATGGAGATATTTTCTAAAAACATTAGGCAATCCGGAGATTCCTTTTAAAACGGCAATTACAGGGTTGCAATACTTTCTTGAGCCAGTTTGGAGATGTTTTTTAGCTGAAGAGGAGTTTCTAATGAGCTGGCAATCTATTAATGCGGTTTGGATAAAGGGGGATGCCTGATGTTCTATAAAATGATCGAAGCTAAGCGGAATGAATGGCTGGCATCCAACGATTGTACTGTCAAAGGTGACATCGCCTATATCGAAAGAACCGGCCAGATGCGCGATGCACAGATTGAGGCTATCAAAACATATCTGTTTCTGAAGATTGCGTGCGGCTGCAAACCGTTGGCTGATTTATTTCGTCAGGGCGCATTTAACACTCTTTCTTTGGACGAAATTGAATTCTCTTCCAAAGTTCGAGAGTATCTCTTCTCTAACCCAGCGGCAGCGGCACTATTCGAGTATGCCCGCCTTAAAAATGATGCCGGAGAGCAAGTTTCTGCAAAACTGGAACGGCAGATCCGCAAAGAACCGGAAAGCATTGATTGCCATGCGTTCTTCCACAAAGCCTTTTATGGACTATCGTACACCGACTACCTGTTCAGCCTCCCCATGGGCGCAGGCAAGACCTATCTGATGGCGGCTTTTATCTATCTGGACTTATACTTTGCACGGAATGAGCCGAAAAATTCTGCCTTCGCACATAATTTTATTATCTTTGCGCCCTCCGGCCTGAAGTCCTCCGTTGTCCCCAGTCTGAAAACTATTCAAAACTTTGATCCTACATGGGTCATTCCCGAACCGGCCGCTTCGGAACTCAAGCGCATGATCTCCTTTGAGGTACTGGATCAGAGCAAAACGGCAAAGAAGTCCAACAAGACGAAAAACCCGAATGTGCAGAAAATTGCAAACCATCAGCCGCTGTCGGAGTTGTTCGGTCTGGTTGCCGTCACTAATGCGGAAAAAGTCATTCTCGACCGTATTCAGGAAAGTCAAGGTCAAATCAACCTATTTGAGGAAAGTGATGACGAAAAAGATCGTCAGGCGAATGAACTGCGCAACCTGATCGGCAAACTCCCCGCTCTGTCGATTTTCATTGACGAGGTGCACCACGCTGTCAGCGATGAGATCAAACTGCGCGCTGTTGTCACGCGTTGGGCGGAAAATGATACGGTCAATTCAGTCATCGGCTTTTCCGGCACGCCGTATCTGGAAAAAGCAGAGAAAATCACCGTGGTGGACAATCTGTCAGTCGCCACAGCGGAGATTACAAATATCGTGTATTACTATCCGCTCATTAACGGTGTTGGAAATTTTCTCAAGCGTCCGGTGGTGAAGATCGCGGAGTTTGCGGACAGCAGCCGTATCATTGAAGCCGGTGTGCGTGAATTTTTTGAAACCTACAAGGATACCGTCTATGCCAATGGCACAGTCGCAAAGCTGGGCATCTACTGCGGAACCATCGAAAAGCTGGAAGAACTTGTTTACCCGCTTGTCGCAAAAATCGCCGCAGAATGCGGCTTTGGCAGCGACACCATTCTCAAGTTCCACAAGGGCAATAAGCAGTACCCCCAGCCTGCCGACAGCCAGATGCAGTTTGATTCACTGGATAAAGCAATTTCTAAAATCCGCGTTGTTTTGCTGGTTCAAATCGGCAAGGAGGGCTGGGACTGCCGCAGCCTGACTGGGATCATCCTCTCGCAGGAGGGCGACTGCCCGAAGAATATGGTGCTGCAAACCTCTTGCCGATGCCTTCGTCAGGTGGATAAGAACGCGCCGGAAACGGCACTCATCTACCTCAATGACAGCAACGCGGACAAGCTCAATGCTCAACTCCAACAGCAGCACCGCATTTCTCTGAAAGAGTTCACCGAGGCCAGCCACGGTAAAACTGAAATCAAGCGGTATGACCGCACCGCTTATTTGAAGTTGCCCAAAATTGATTTCTACCAGTTCAAAGTCAATTACGAAACCCAGACCGTGGAACCTGCCGCTCCGGAATCAAAGATCCCTGTTGCCGCAGACGAAGCGAAGGTGTCTGATGACATTATCAAGACCACCGACCTGACTATGGAGACTCAGAATATCAAGGTGGATGATACTGAGCGCGGCACAGAACAGGCGACCTTTGCCACGTGGCTGCTTCGTATTGTCAAGGGCAGCTTTGGTTCACTGACTATGCAGGAATTAAGCCGCTACAGCGATTTGCTGCGGGAGGTCTATTTGACCGTGATCTACGAGCGCGACGGCGTTCGTTACTACAGTTCCCGCTACGACCATGCTATGGTGGAAGCAAATATCCGAAAGGCGTTCTGCGAAAAGCGCACCTTCCACACAAAGGAAGAGCTGATTCCCGAGGAAGCCAGCCTGCTGAATATCGCAAATTTCACTCCCACAGTCCACACAGAGAAACCGGACGATTACTACCCCGCACAGGACTTGGTAGAACGCATCATTCTGGATGATAAAGTTAAGTTGAAAGTCAGCGCAAAAGAGCAGGCCATGATGGAGTTGGCAGAGGAAACCGGAAATACCGCCATTTTGGAGATGCTTCGCAAGCAAAATTCATCCCATCCGCAAAAAGACCGCACCTTCCACTATCTGCCCTACCACACAGACAGCAGATTTGAGCAGACTTTCCTCAAAGAAGTCCTGACCTTCGATGAGGTTGAGCGGCTTGGCTTGGAGGTCTACTACAACGGTGACCGTGCCATGACGGAGTTCAAGATCAAGTGCTACCGGCGCACGAGCGGCGGCTGGCGATATATTGGAATGTACACGCCGGACTTCCTCGTTCTCCAGCGCAAGGATAATAAAATCCACAAAGCCATTATCGTGGAAACCAAGGGCGGTATTTATGCCAATGACCCTGCATTCAAGGATAAGCGGACTTTTATGGAAATGGAGTTCTCCCGCTATAACAATCAGGCGTTCGGCTATGAGCGATTTGAGTATCTCTATCTGGAGGATACTCTGGCAGATGCGGAACGTATCAGACAAACACATGAGAAAATCTGCGGATTTTTTGAGGAGAGATAAATAATGGATTGGCTTGATTATCGACAGGCACTTGGGTTATCGTTTAATGACAACCAAAAAAAGGGCCTATTTATAAAGCGTATAGAAGTTTTTATGCAATCTGGGGAGAATTGCCCTTTCGAAGAGCAAGACGAAATTGGCCTTGCTTATATGATAGGTGAAAGCTACCTCCTCGCAGAACAGGATCCACTGGACTTGGATTTCGGTAATAATCCCTTGGGACTACAAAGAGCATGGCTTTATCTTTCGAAACGCACAAAAAGTTTTGCTGACTTTTTGTCTTGCCTTGTGGCTCTAATCAACACATATGGCGGTAAGAAAACGGACAAGCGAACGATATTATCGGGCATAAAAAAAGCTCTCGAAGACTGCCGCATAAGTTTCGAAATAATTGAAGATGATGACGGAATTTTTATCTTCCCCAAAGGCGCAAAAGAATTGGACGATGCGCTTGTTTCTGAGCCGTTAGAGTGGTTAGCTGATTATCCTGAGTCGCGCAAGGCATTTGTAAAAGCTCTAAAAGAGTATTCAGAAACAACTCCGGATAACGCCAGCGATATTGCAGACAAATTTCGCAAAACCTTGGAAAACTTTTTCCAAGAGTTTTTTGGAGGCAACAAGTCACTCGAAAACTACAAAAATACATATGGGACATATTTGAAAAGCCAAGGAGTTCCTAAAGAAGTAAGTGAAAATTTTGAAACATTGCTTCAAGCATATACAAGCTTTATGAACAACTACGCAAAGCATCGAGATGCCACAAGCAACAGACTTCTGGAATACCTTATGTATCAAACAGGTAACATCATTCGTCTCCTGATCACATTAAAACAAGGGGAGGACAAACAATGAATATCAGACCTACAGTAGATTTTGATGACAAATATCTGAATGCAAAGTGTAAAGTGATTGAATGTATTAAAGCACTGAATCAACTAACTCCGGAACAAAACCAGCAACTGGCTCGAGAATGTTTTGCCTCCATGGGGATGGCAATGTCACTTGAACAGTTCATACACCACATGGAGAATGGAGGACAAGTATAATGCCCATTAAATACATTCCCTTCATTCCCGAACCCGTGGAGGGACAGGCTGTTTTGGGAAATTTCAACCGTATTCTGCGCTACAAGGGCGCGGACGAACTGTCCATGACGCTCCAGCGGGGAATGCCCCTGTACGAGATGGAGAAGCAGGAGACCGTGGGCGAGAACACCGGTGGCAACATGGTCATTCGTGGCGAATGCGTGTCTGCCTGCGCCTATTTGAAAGAGCAGGGCATTCAGGTTGACTTGGTCTACATCGACCCGCCCTTTGCCAGCGGCGCGGACTACGCCAAAAAGGTCTATATCCGCCGCAATCCCAAGGTTGCCGAGGCCATCGTGCAGGCGGAGCGGGAACTGGATGTGGACGAGCTGAAAGCCTTTGAGGAAAAGATGTACGGCGATGTCTGGGATAAGGAAAAGTACCTGAGCTGGATGTACGAAAACCTCATGGCTATCAAGGGCGTCATGAGTGAAACGGCATCAATCTATGTGCATCTGGACTATCACATTGGGCATTATGTGAAGATTCTGATGGACGAGATTTTTGGCGAAGACAATTTCCGAAACGAGATTATCTGGAAGCGCGCTACTGCCCACAGTGATGCGGAGTTTTACGGTAACAACTTTGACTGCATTTATTTCTACACGAAATCCTCTGACAATTACATTTTCAATTCTGTATACACAGAATATGATTCCGAATATGCTGCACGGTTCAAGCGCATAGATGAAGATGGCCGCAGATGGGATGACAGAGATCTTTCTGCCAAAGGCTTGCAGGGAGGCGGGTATACATATGCGTACAAAGGGTGTACATCTTTGTGGCGTTGCCCGATAGAAACCATGCAAAAATTAGATGAAGCAGGAAGGTTGTATTTTACCAAAAATGGAGGTATCAGAAGAAAACTTTTCTCCTGTGTCATGCTCTCAGTAGTGCCGAAGCAGATCTCCATGATATTCCGCATCCGCACACGAGTAAAATACAGGGCTCGTACTGCCTGGACCATCTTCGTCCCAGTGTTCAGCAGGAAGCTGGCACTGCCGTCATCCTCTTCTACAAGGAAATCGCTATGCTCCAGAAGAAGATTGACACCATGCAGAAGCGCCAGACTGAACTGACGAAGCTGTTCAAACGGCTCTATGAGGACAGCGTCCTTGGCCGTATCCCAGATGAGCAGTACCGCATCCTCTCTCAGGAGTACACCACCGAGCAGAAAGAAATTCAGGAGCAGCTTCCTTCTATGGAAGCACGACTTCAGGAACTGAAAGATTCCAGCTCCAACATCGCCCGGTTCATCGAGAACGCCAAACGGTACAGTGAGATTCCGGAGCTGACCTCTGAGATCCTGCGTATCTTCATCAAACGGGTGGAAGTCGGAGAGCGCGCGGAGAAATATTCCCGCACAGCACCGCAGGAGGTACGCATCTACTACCGTGACATCGGTCTGGTGGACGAACTGCCACAGAGCATGGCCGAAGCTGTAGCTGAGCAGGTATCCGTTGAGGTCGCATGAACAGAAAAGGGAGGCTGTGCCGAAACACAGCCTCCTTCCACAGGAACAAATATTTACTTATTGGGGTAGGTTCACAAATTGTCCCTATGAAACGCCGGAGAATGGACCCGGGAATTTTCTGCGCCAAAATTTTACATAGATTTTACTTACCCATTACAACGGATTTGACAAAGGCCCTGTATACTGAGAAGTGTAAAAGAGCGTGTGTCAAAATGTAAAAACGACGAATAGAGGGAGTAACATCTATGGATATTTTCAATGTGCTGACCCTGGTAGGCGGCCTGTGCCTGTTCCTGTTCGGCATGAACCTGATGGGCCAGGCCCTGGAGCGCCGGGCCGGCGGCAAGCTGCGCAGTCTCCTGGATAAGATGACCAGCCGGGTGTTTGTGGGCTTTCTGACGGGCCTGGGCATCACCGCCATTATCCAGAGCTCCTCGGCCACCACAGTGATGGTGGTAGGCTTTGTCAACTCCGGCCTCATGACCCTGCGCCAGGCCATCAACGTCATTATGGGCGCCAATGTGGGCACCACCGTCACCGCCTGGCTGCTGAGCCTGGCGGGCATCGACAGCGGCAGCACCTGGGTGCAGCTGCTGAAGCCCTCCTCCTTCACTCCGGTGCTGGCGCTGGTGGGCATCATCTTCTACATGTTCTGCAAGGACGCCAAAAAGAAGGACACCGGCACCATTCTGCTGGGCTTTGCCACCCTGATGTTCGGCATGGAGACCATGAGCGGCGCGGTGGCGGGGCTGAAGGATGTGCCGGAGTTCACCCAGCTGTTCCTGATGTTCCGCAACCCGGTGCTGGGCGTGCTGGTGGGCGCGGTGCTGACGGGGATTATCCAGTCCTCCTCCGCCTCGGTGGGCATTCTCCAGGCACTGTCTGTCACCGGAAGCGTCAGCTATGCCGCCGCCATCCCGATCATCATGGGTCAGAACATCGGTACCTGCGTCACGGCCATACTGTCCTCCGTGGGCACCAATAAAAACGCCCGCCGGGCCGCCGTGGTCCACCTGATGTTCAACGTCATCGGCGTGGTGGTGCTGCTGACGGTGTACTGCGTGGTCAAGGCCCTGTTTGCCCCGGCTATTCTGGACCGGCCTGCCACCATGTACGGCATCGCCATTGCCCACTCCGTGTTCAACATCCTGTGCACGGCCATGCTGCTGCCTGCCGGCGGCCTGCTGGAAAAGCTGGCCGTCCGCCTGGTGCCCGACGCCAAGCGCCGCGAGGAGACCGTGGAGCTGGATTCCCGTCTGCTGGCCACTCCTGCCCTGGCCCTGGGCCGGGCCCGGGACGTTACCGTTCAGATGGCCCAGTGTGCCGTCCGGGCCCTGGAAAACGCCCTGGACGCCTTCACTGCCTATACCCCGGAGCTGGCCCGGTCCATCCGGGAGGACGAGGAGCGCTGCGACCACTATGAGGACATCATCGGCACCTATCTGGTGCAGCTGAGCAGCCACTCCCTCAGCGACGGCGAAAGCCAGGAGTCCACGGAGCTGCTGAAAACCATCGGCGATTTCGAGCGCATTTCCGACCACGCCGTCAACGTGCTGGAGTCGGCGGAGGAGCTGCAAAGCAAAAAGCTGTCCTTCTCCCCGGCGGCCATGGCGGAGTATCAGACCCTGGCCCGTGCCACCCGCCGGATCCTGCACCTGTCCCTGGACAGCTTCCGTCAGGACGATCCGGTCCAGGCGGCCCAGGTGGAGCCGCTGGAGCAGGTCATCGACACCCTGAAGGAGGAGCTGCGCACCCGCCATATCCTCCGCATGCGGCAAGGGCAGTGCAGCATCGAGGCCGGCTTCGTGTGGGCGGACCTGCTGACGGACCTGGAGCGCACGTCGGACCACTGCTCCAACATCGCCGGCTGCGTCATCGACGCCGCCCGCCACAACCTGAACCTTCACGAGACCCTCCGGGCCGCCCAGACCCAAGACCCCGACTTTGCGGGCCGCTTCCGCGCCTATGCCCAGGAATATTGTCTGCCGGAGGGAGAATGATCCCGCAGCCGGAAGAATGCATTTCGCCAAATCAAAAGGCCGCCCCATCCGGGACGGTCTTTGCCTATCAAAAAGCCTCGCAGAGTTCGCGGCCCGCAGGCCGCGAATCGAGTTCAATTCATTTTTCGCGGCGGCATGTACGTCGCGAAAAATACTTTGCGCGGAGAGAGTGTGCCCGAATGGGCTAAAAGCCCATTCGGACGCGCGGGTCGGAGCGAAAACTCTCTTGTCCAAAAAGGGCGCCGCCCTTTTTGGACAAGCAAAGGCCGCCCCATCCGGGGCGGCCTTTGCTGTATATCGGCGCTCAGATCTCCAGGTAATTCTTCACCAGCACCTGCAGCAGCTCGTCCCGGTCCACCTTGCAGATCAGGGTCCGGGCGCCGTTGTGGTTGGTGATATAGGTGGGGTCCTCGGACAGGATATAGCCCACGATCTGGTTGATGGGGTCGTACCCCTTTTCCTTCAGCGCCTCATACACGGAGGTAAGGATATAGTGGATTTGCTCGTCCTTATCCTGGGCGGCGTCAAACTTCCTGGTAAAATCATCCATGCGGGCTTTCTCCCCTTTCTATTGATTCACCATCAGTATACGCTATTTTTCCGGCGCTGTAAAGAGGAAAAAACGGATTTTACCGGGTGCGCAGCTCCGCGCCCAGGCGCTTGGTGAGCTTTTTGATGACGCCGGAGGCACACTCCTCGATCTCCGTGGAGGTCAGGGTCTTTTCCAGGGAGCCGATGGTCAGCCGGATGGTGACGGACTTCTTTCCGGCGGGTACCTGCTTGCCCCGGTACTCGTCCACAAAATCCGCTCCGTGGAGCAGGCCGTTTTCGTGGATGCCCTGGGCGATGACGTCATACATCTGGCTCCACTTCACCTGGCTGTCGAACAGCAGGGAGATATCGTAGTCGGTCATGGGATACTCCGGCAGGTGGGTGAAGGTGTTGGTGCGGGAGCGGAAGGGCTTCAGGGCGTCCACATCCAGCTCGAACAGCATCACCGCCAGATTCTTGATGCCGCAGGCCATGGCGGGCTTCCGGGCCAGCAGCGCCAGGTTGCCCACCTGCTCCTCGCCAAGGAAGATGTTCAGCCATACCACCTGGTCGGCCCACACCGGGCGCTTCTCCTGGCGGAAGGTGAAGCCCTCCATATGGGTGTAGCGGGGCATCTGCTCCACCGCGCCCTTGGCCCGGCGGAACAGGGCTGTCACGTCCTTGGCCGGGGCCACGAAGGCGCCGGCAATGCTCTTGCGCTGGGACGGCAGCAGCTCCCGGGGATCGTAGGGAGCGCTGTAGTCGGCGTCGCGGAACACCTGGGCCGTTTCAAACAGGGAGAACTCCGTGAAGTACCGCTCATTTTTCACCACGGCCTTGCACAGATTGGGCAGCAGGGAGGAGCGGATCAGCCGCTCGGAGGGAGACGGCGGCGTGGACAGGGCCAGGATTCCGGCGGTGTCCTGCAGAATGGCGTTGACGTACTGCTCGTCCATCCAGGGATAGGTGAAGATCTCCTGCATGCCGCAGCGAATGGCCAGGTACTCCTTGATCCGGCGCTCCAGGTCCTTATCCAGCTGGTTGATGGCCCCGTCGAAGGAGGTGGTGATGGGGGCAGCCTGGAAGTTCTCATAGCCCACCATCCGGGCTACCTCCTCCATGATGTCGGCCTTGATGGATACATCGCCGGTGGAGCGCCAGGTGGGCACGGTAACGTGCATGTTGTCGCCGCTGAAGTCCAGCCGGAAGCCCAGCAGGCCCAGCTTGTGGGCGATCTCGTCGTTGGTCAGGTGCTTGCCCAGGCGGCGGTCCAGCCAGGTCAGGGACACATCGATCTCCGCCTGGCGCAGCTTTTCGGGATACTGGTCGGAGAAGCTGGTGACGCGCACGTCGGGATACAGCTCCCGGAACAGGCTCATGGCCAGGGACAGGGCCTGGTCGCAGCGCTCCGGGTCGATGCCCTTTTCATAGCGGGAGGACGCCTCGGTGCGGTTGTCGTACCGCAGGGCCGTGCGGCGGACGCCGGCGGCCTGGAAATTGGCGATCTCCAGGATGACCTTGTCGGTGGAGGGAAGAACGGAGTCCTTGGCGCCGCCCATGACGCCTGCAAGGCCCACCACCCCCGCCTCGTCGGCGATGACCAGATCGTCGGCGGACAGGGACAGGGCCTTGCCGTTGAGCAGCTCCAGCTGCTCGCCGTCCTTGGCCCGGCGGACGATGATGTGCCCGGCGATGTTGTCGGAGTCGAAGGCGTGGGTGGGCTGGCCGGTGGCCAGCATCACATAGTTGGTGATATCCACCAGGGCGTTGATGGGCCGCATGCCCACCCGCCAGATGCGGCTCTGCATCCGGAAGGGGGCGGGCTTCACGGACAGACCCTCTACCGCCGCGCCGATATAGCGGGGGCAGCGCTCCGTGTCCTCCACGGTAACGGTGAGTCCGTCGGCCCCGGCATCGCAGGTAAAGGGCGGCAGCGGCTTGAGAGGCAGGTCATACAGAGCCGCCAGCTCCCGGGCGATGCCGTAATGGCCCCACAGGTCGGGCCGGTTGGTCATGGACTTGTTGTCGATTTCCAGGATGATGTCGTGCAGGTCCAGGGCGTCGGCAATGGGGGTCCCCGCCGGGGCGTCAAAGGCGCTCAGGTCCAGAATGTGGGCCTCCTCGGTGGTGGGGAACAGGTCCCCCAGGCCGATCTCCACCGCGCCGCAGATCATGCCGTAGCTTTTGACGCCCCGGAGCTTGGCCTCCTTGATCTCCACCGGCTCGCCCTCGCCGTGCCAGCGGCACATGGCTCCCGGGGCGGCCACGGCCACCTTCATGCCCGGGCGGACGTTGGTGCCGCCGCAAACGATATCCCGGATGTCACCGCCGCCGATGTCCGTGCGGCAGATCTGCAGCTTGTCGGCGTTGGGATGGGGGCACACCTCCGTGATCTGCCCCACCAGCATATGGTCAAACTGCCGGGCCAGGTCCGTGGCCCCCTCCACCTCCACGGTGGACATGGTCAGGTCATAGGCCAGCCGGGTCAGGTCCATATCCCGGGGCAGGTCCACGTAATCTTTGATCCAATTCAGCGATACTTTCATGTGTTTCCCCTCCTTTTAACGGAACTGTTCCAAAAAGCGCAGGTCGGCACTGTGGAACATACGCACGTCATCCACGCCGTAGCGCATCATCACCAGCCGGTCCAGGCCGATGTTCACATAGAACCCGGTGTATTCATCCGGGTCCAGGCCCGCCGAGCGCAGGACGTTGGGATGGGGGGTGCCGCCGGGCATGATCTCGATCCAGCCCACGTGCTTGCACACGCTGCACCCCTTGCCGCCGCAGACCAGGCAGCCCATGTCGATCTCGAACCCCGGCTCCACAAAGGGGAAGAAGCCCGCCCGCATCCGCACCGGCACGTCCCGGCCGAATACCTTGGACAGGATGCTCTTGATCATCACCTTGCCGGAGGCGAACGTGAAGTCCTTGTCCACGATCAGGGCCTCATACTGGAAAAAGGCGCGCTCGTGGCGGGCGTCGGTGGTCTCGTTGCGGTATACCCGGCCCGGGTACACGAAGCGGTAGGGGGGCTTGTGGGTCTGCATATAGCGGACGGAGCCGCCGGTCAGGTGGGGCCGCAGGCACAGCTTTTCCCAGCACTGGCCCTTGTCATGGCCCTCCAGCCAATAGGTGTCCATGCTCTCTCGGGCGGGATGGTTGGGGGGGAAGTTCAGGTTGTCGAAGCCGTACAGCTCGCTGGTGATGTCGGACTCCTCGAAGATCTCAAAGCCCATGGACCGGAACGCATCGTTCAGGTCGTAGCACATCTGGGTAATGGGGTGCAGGCCGCCGGACAGGGGGGCCGTACCGGGCACGGTGATGTCGAAGTCCGGGTCCACCTCCGATGCCTTCAGCTTCAGCTCCTCCCGCTTGGATTCCAGCAGCTCCGTCAGCTGGGCCTTGGCCTGGTTCACGGCCTTGCCCATCTCCGGCCGCAGACTCACGTCCAGCCGGGGCAGCTCCTTCAGAAGGCCCGTCAGCGCTCCCTGCTTGCCCAGCAGCAGGCCCTTGACCTCCTGCAGCTCGCCTTCGCTGCGGGCGGCGCGGATCTTCTCCTGCCCCTCCTGCAGCAGCTGTGTCAGTTTCTCTTTCATATGGCTCCTCCTTGATAGGATCAGTTTTTTGGGACGAAAAAAGCCCTTCCTCCCAATCACTTGGGACGAAAGGCGTATGGCTTCCGTGGTACCACCCAGCTTCGCGGCACAGAACCGCGCACTCGTTTTCCCGATAACGGGGGACGACCCGTCCGCGCATTTCCTCGCGGCAGCTCCCGGGCGAACACCGCAGCGCCTGACGGACCGGCTTGCAGCCGGCGACCGGTCCTCTCTTGGGCAGGCTTTCTCCGCAGAACTTCCCGTTCAAAGCATTTTAACACTCCATTTATATCATATTCCGCCGGAACTTGCAAGAGAAAATTGCAAAAAAACGAAAAAAGGGCGGACCCGCCGGGTCCGCCCCATGAGCTGCTATTCTTCCACGCTGTGGGTAACGTCCCTGTCCAGATGCACCGCGCCATAGAGATTCTTGGCGCTGCACCCGGCCCGGCCGCCTCCCGCGCAGGCACAGGCGCAGGCGCACGCGCAGCTGCTGGCGCAGGCACAGTGTCCCCGCCGCCGAAGCCGCTGTCGCCGAAGCCTCCGCCCCGGCTGCCGCCGCCGAACCCGCCGCCTCTCCGGGGAGGCCTGGGCTTCTCCCGGGTGCCGTGGGCGCCGGGCCGGGGCCGCCCGTCGGGTCCCGCCGGGAACCACAGGCCGTTGACGAACACATAGTGGGTGCCGAAGCCGCCCCGATAGCCGTCCGACGCCGACAGGATCCGGATAATGATGATCAGGACCACCAGCAGGATGATGATCTGGGCGATGCCGAAGCCGCTGTCCCCGTCGTAATCCGGGTCATAGCCCGGGTCATAGCCGGGATTGACGGAGGGATCGTCATCCGTGGGCAGGCTGTCCCGGCTGCCGTCCTGGGCCAGCTGAGTGGGCCAGCCGTCATAGAGGACGGTGAAGCTCATCTGCTGGCCGTGGGCCAGGTCGGTCTGCGCCAGCACATGGTCTCCGCCGGTCTGTCCGTCGGAGCCTGCGCCGTCCACCCCTGCCGGGTCGTGCCAGGTCAGGGTCATCTGCCCCACCCGGGCCTCGTCGAACCACCCGGGGGTATAGTCATAGGACACGGTATCGCCCTCCAGGGCATACATGTACTCCTGGACCCAGCTGTAGGAAAACCGGAAGGTCTCGCCGTCGTTGTAGTCCCGGTCGAAGTAGACATACATATAGCTGTTGTCGAAGCTCAGGCGGTCAATGTTGTCCGTCAGGGCCGTCTCCTCCCGGATGCTGCCGTTGGGCACGCCGATCTTCACCCAGCTGACGGGCCCCTCCGCCAGCACCGTCCACTCCAGGGTCACCTGGATGCGCAGGCTGCCGTCCTGGGTGTCGGGGGTCACGTCCACATCATAGGACTCGATGCGGTCCAGGTCCTGGGCATAGGCCGCAGGCACCGGCGCCAGGGCCAGCACCAGGCAGAGGCACAGCAGCGCCCGGCATAGAATTTTCCGCATGGTCAGCATCCCCCTTCCTGCTGCAATTGACAGATATGCTCCATTTTGGCGCTTTCTGCCCGGATGCGGCGGCACTGGGGGCCGTCCCAGATGGCGGCCCAGTCGTCAGCGCACAGGTTCCCCAGGCCCGGCCCCTCCAGCCAGCTCTGGCAGGGCAGCACCGTGCCGTCCGGGGCCACGGCCATGTTGGACAGACACGCCCCGCAGCTGGGGATCAGGGCCAGGCCCATGGAGCGCAGTGTCTCCTCCGGCAGCCAGCCGGGGCTGGTGAAGTCCAGCTCCATGCCCAGGCCGTGGGCGGTGTCCGCGGCCTGGCGGAGGATGCCGGCCAGCTCCTCCTGCCCCAGCCGGGTGGCCCGACTCTCGTCTCCGGCGGCGCCGCCGGTGGGGATCAGGCCGGAGCAGGTGGCATACCGGACGCCCAGACTATGTACAAGCCGCAGCGTGGCGCTGTAATCCCGGTTTAGGCTGCAAAGGGGGGTATTCACCGACACGATGAGCCCCGCCGCCGCGGCATTGCGGATGCCCTGCACCGTGTCATCGAAGCCCTCCGCCCCCACCAGGGCGTTGTGAACGGCGGCGTCGGCAGCGTACAGAGTCACCTGGACGCTGTCCAGGCTGGCCTCGAACAGACCCCGGCACAGCTCCGGCGTCAGCAGGCGGCCGTTGGTGTTCAGCCGGGTGACGAACCACTGGGCCGCCTCCGCCAGCTCCACCAGGTCCTGCCGCAGGGTGGGCTCTCCGCCGGTGAAGGTCACCTGGGGGATATTGGCCCGGCGGAGCTTCTCCAGAAGGGCCTTCCACTGGTCCGTGGTCAGCTCCGGCCGCTGGCCCAGGGCCTGCCCGGCGGCATAGCAGTGCAGGCACTTCTGGTTGCAGTGCCACGCGCCCTCCCGGGTCATGGCGCTGATCATCAGGTCCATCCGGTGGGGGGCGGACATGCGGCCGGCGTATTCGCCCAGAGACAGGATGCCCACCTCCTCCGGCGGCTCCTGGCCCCGGGCGATGGCCACGATGCTGCGCAGCATCCGCTCCAGGTCCCCCAGCAGCACGTCCCGGCCGGTGCCGGGATAGGTGCGGCGGGTGGCCTTCACCGCCGCCGAAAGCATGGACTGCCAATCCTCCTGGCCGATCTCCCGGCCGCTCCAGGGCTCCAGCTGGTCCATAAAATTGGCCAGCAGAATGGCCCAGCTCAGATTCAGGGGCACCAGCTGCGCCCCGTTCAAAAGCAGCAGAAACGGGTCCCCGGCGTCCTCCGTCCGGGGCGGGATCATGTGGATGCGCACCACCCCGGGCCCCCGGGGGTCGATGGTGATGTGGCGCACGCATTCCAGGTGCGCCCGGCGATACCGCCGCTCCAGCCAGGTCATTTTTGCCATATTGCGTCTCCTTTTATGGGTAATGGGTTCGGGGGGTTCCGGGAACCATCCTGTTCCTACGCGGCAGGGCACATGGGCCCTGCCGTTCCGCGTCCTGATAGCCTCCTTGTTATGTCATTCCGAGGAGGCCCGCAGGGCCGACGTGGGAATCCGTATCCCCCACCCCGGGCCGCCGAGGACGTCGGCCCCTACTTGGCTCTCCCTCTGGGAGAGCTGTCACCGAAGGTGACTGAGAGGGCTTGTAGGGGCTTCTGCTTTCTGCCCTGCCGCCGTTGACCGGCGATTCTTCGTTGCTTGCACCGTAGGGGCGGACGACTCTGTCCGCCCCGAAAATCCTTGCGTATCAGGAACAGGTGAAACGGATTGCCGCGTCGCGTCGCTCCTCGCAATGACACCGCAGGAAGAATTTTTCCCGGTTCCAATTCTGCCGGACCAACATAGGAATCTGCACCGACAAACGCAGCGGCGCGGGGACTCCCGCGCCGCTGAAAATACTTTTCTTTACTTGGCCACGGCGTCCTTCAGGGCCTTGCCGGCCTTGAAAACGGGGGTCTGGGAGGCGGGGATCTGGATGGTCTCCTTGCTTCTGGGGTTGCGGCCGGTGCGGGCGGCACGCTTCTTCACCTCGAAGGAGCCAAAGCCCATGAGCTGCACCTTCTCCTCCTCATGCAGGGCGGCGGTGATGGTGCCCAGGGTCGCGGAGATGACAGCCTCGGTGTCCTTCTTGGACATGCCGGTCTTTTCCGCCACGGCGGCGATCAGTTCGGTCTTATTCATGATATTCCTCCTAAAAATTTTCCTTGGTTCAGTGATCTATCCCAAAGCGATATGCATCGCATCAGAAACCGTCAGAGTCATGGCGCTGCTTTGCGCCGTTCCACAGGTCGGTCATTTCCGCCAGGGTCAGGTCCGACACCGGCACGCCCCGGTCTGCGGCTCCCTGCTCCACGGCGGCGTAGCGCCGGATGAACTTCTCGCAGGCGGCGTTCAGAGCGTCCTCCGGGTCCACCCCGGCAAAGCGGGCGGCCTTTACGGCGGCAAACAGCACGTCCCCCAGCTCCTCGGCCACGTTGGCGCCCTCCCGGACCGCCTGGTGGAGCTCGCCCACCTCCTCGTCCAGCTTGGTCAGTGCTCCCTGAATATCCGGCCAGTCGAAGCCGTCGGCGGCCGCCTTATTCTGGAGCTTTTCCGCCCGCCACAGGGCGGGCAGGGACCGGGCCACGCTGTCCATGGCCTGGGCGGTGGTGCGCTGGTGCTTTTCCCGGCGCTTGATGGCGTCCCAGCTGACCAGCACCGACTCCGCATCCTTTTCCGGGGCGGCGCTGCCGAATACGTGGGGGTGGCGGAAGATCAGCTTCTTCACCACGCCGTCCACCACGTCCTCCATGGTGAACCGGCCCCGCTGGCGCTCAATGTCCGCGTGGAACACCACCTGCATCAGTACGTCCCCCAGCTCCTCCTGCAAAAGAGGGGCGTCGTCCCGGTCAATGGCCTCGGCGGCCTCATAGGCCTCCTCCAGAAGCCCCCGGCGGATGGACGCGTGGGTCTGCACCTGATCCCAGGGGCAGCCCTCCGGCGAGCGGAGAATGCGGATGATCTCCAGCAGGTCGCCGTAGTCGTATCGGTCTTTCTCTCTAAAATGTACCATATTCCCACTCCTATTGCAAGTCCTCTTATCGGCAAAATAGCCTATGAAGGCTCCTTTTCATGAAAAATGTACGAAATTTTCGCTTATTTCAGCCGCAGCAGCCGGGTCAGCTTCTCCCCGCCGGGCAAGGCCAGGAGCTCCTCCCGGTCCACGGCTCCCAGCAGCAGCGCCGCCCCGGCGTATACGGCCGCGGCTATGATCACCGCCAGCAGGGTGGCAAGGCCCCCTGGCAACAGCGCCGCCAGCAGCCGCCGCACGGCCCAGGCCGCCAGGCCCATGACCAGCGCAGCCAGCCCCGGCCGGCAAAACACCCGGAAGTAATCCGGCTTCTCCGGCACATATCGGGCGATGGCCATCAGATTCAGCACGGTTATCAGGGCGTAGCAGCACAGCGTGCTCACCGGCAGCCCCCGGATGCCGTAGTCGGGGCTGGAGATCATCAGATAGTTCATGGCGATCTTCAGCCCGCCCCCGGCCAGCAGGCTCCACAGGGGGATCTTTTCCCGGCCATAGGCCTGCAAAATCCCGTTGGACAGGGCCATCAGACACACGAAAATGCTGCCTATGCCCAGAATCTGCAGGTGATATGCCGCCCCGGCCAGAGTCTGGGCCCCCTTGGCAGGGTACAGCAGCTCCAGGATGGGCCGGGCCAGAACGCTGAGCCCCACCCCGGCAGGCAGAGCCAGCAGGGCCGTCAGCCGGAAGGCGGCGGCGGTGGGCCGCCCGGCGGAGGCCCGGTCCCCCCGGGCCAGGGCCGCCCCGATGGCGGGGATCAGGCTGATGGTCAGGGGATAGATAAACGCCGCCGGAAGGGCAAACAGATTCCCGGCATAGCTGTAGGTCCCGTAGAGGCCGGCGGCCTCCGGCTCCGTCAGACCCCAGGTGTTCTGGAGGATGCCCATGGTGATGGACTGGTCCAGCAGATTGATGACGGAAAGGCTCACGGAGCCCACGGTGATGGGCACACCGATGGCCAGCAGCTGGCGCAGGATGTCCCGCCGCCGTCCCGGGTCATCCCGGCCCCTGTCCCGGGACAGGTGAGACAGCATCCACACGCTCAGGGCCAGCAGCGACAGAGCCACGCCTGCCGTGACCCCAGCGATGGCCCCGGCGGCGGCTATATGGGAGGGATACCCCTGCCGCAGCAGCCACCAGGCAAGACCCAGGCCCACCATCAGCTTGCTGGCGGATTCGATGACCTCGCTGGCGGCGGTGGGCCGCATATCGCCCAGGCCCTGGGTATAGCCCCGGATCACCGACACCAGGCACACGCACAGCACCGCCGGAGACAGCACCCGGATGGCGTTCTCCGCTTGGGTATTGTGCATCCACCCGGCCAGGTCCCCGGCCAGGAAGAACATCACGCCGCTGCTGACGGCCCCCAGCAGCAGAAACAGCCAGAAGGCCACGGACACCGTGCGCCGCCGCCGGTTCACCCGGCCCAGAGCCTCCGCCTGGGACACCAGCCGCGACAGGGCCAGGGGCAGCCCGGCGGTGGACACCATCAGCAGCAGGTTATAGATGTTATAGGCGGCGTAGAAATAGTTCATGCCCTGCTCGTCCAGCAGGTTTCCCAGGGGGATCTTATACAGGGCCCCGATGGCCTTGGTGATGAGCATGGTGACGGTCAGCAGCGCAGCGCCGCCTAAAAATGACTGCTTGCCCTGGGACATGGAACCTCCTCTCCCTTTACCGCTTCATTTTCTCATGGAATGCCCGGAAGGCCGCCAGATTCTCTGCAATCTTCTCGGGACGCTGGATATACTCCGTGGGGTACTTGGCGTGGAACACCCGCTCAATGCGGCCCCGGACCGGGTCTACCATCTTGGTGGAGCCTCCTGCGCCCAGGGAGAGGATGCTGTGCAGCTCCTCCATGATGTAAATATTATACAGCCCCTGGGCTCCGGATATGCACCAGCCCACGTTTTCAAAGCTGCCGGACATATACTTCTGGCGATAGAGATAGTACGGAGAGAATCTGGCGGCGCGGAGGGTGGGGTCGGCATAGTCCAGCATCCGGGCCACGTCCTCCGCCGTGGGGATGGGCAGACCCTCCAGCAGGATGCGGCTGCCCTTTTTCAGGCTCAGGGTGTGGACGGTGATGTTGTCGGCCCCGAAGGTCAGGCACTTGTCCAGGGTCCGGCGGAAGCCCTCCGGCGTGTCCGCAGGAAGTCCCGCGATCAGGTCCATGTTCACATGGGGAAAGCCCATGGACGCGGCCAGGGCCATGGTGTCCTCAATGTCCCGGGCGGTGTGGCGGCGGCCGATGGCCCGGAGCACTTCGTCCTCCAGGGACTGGGGATTGACGCTGATGCGGTCGGCCCCGTGGTCCAGCAGCACCTGGAGCTTTTCCCGGGTGATGGTGTCGGGCCGTCCGGCCTCGATGCAGTATTCCGCGCAGCCGGACAGGTCAAAGCTGCGGTTCAGGTGGGTCAGCAGCCGGTCCATCTGCTGGGCCGACAGGGTGGTGGGGGTGCCGCCGCCCATATAGAAAGACTTGATGCGCAGGCCCGTCTCCCGGACCATTTGCGCGGCGTCGGTGATCTCCCGGCACAGCACATCCAGATACGGCTCCACCAGCCCCAGGGATTTTTCCACCGACTGGGACACGAAGCTGCAATAGGCGCAGCGGGTGGGGCAGAAGGGGATGCCGATATACAGGGAGATGTCCTCCGGGCGCAGGTCCGCCTTGGCCCGCAGGCCCGCCTGGGCGGTCTCCACCGCCAGGCGGCGGCGGGAAGGGGAGACGTAGTAGGTGTCCCCCAGAATGCGGCGGGCCTGGGCAGGGGTCTTGCCCTCCTCCAGCAGACGGGCCGCCAGCTTGCCGGGGCGGATGCCCGTCAGCGCGCCCCAGGCCGGGGTCAGGCCGGTGATCTCCCGGGCGGCCTTGAAAAAGCTCAGCTTCACGGCCTTCTGCCGCAGGCGCTCCCGCTCATATTCGTTGTCCACGCCCCGCAGCAGCGCCCGGGACATGCCCCGGCCCAGCCTGCCGCCGTGGGCGATCTCGGTGACGGCGGTGGCGTATACCGGACCCTGGTGCAGGTCCACCCGGGCCCAGTTGTCCTCGCCGGGCTCCGGGGCCTGATATACGGGGCGCTCCTCCGGGAAGAAGGCCAGCAGGCTCTGCTCCACGGCGTAGCGGTCGTCGTGACCGCGAAATACCAATTTCATGCGGCGCCTCGCTTACTTCATGCCCTGGCGGACATAGGGGTTCGCCCGGCGCTCATAGTCCAGGGTGGTGGGCTGGTCGTGGCCGGGATAGACCTGATAGGGTCCGGGCAGATTCCCCAGCCGGCCCAGGGACTGGAGCATTTCCCGCCAGTCGCCTCCTGCGAAGTCCGTCCGGCCGCAGGAGCAGCGGAACAGGGTGTCGCCGGAGAAAATAACATCTCCCACCACCAGACACACGGACCCCTTGGAGTGGCCGGGAGTTTCCAGCACGGTGATGGTCAGGCTGCCCAGGGTCAGGGTGTCGCCGTCGTGATAGTAGCGCTGGTTGTGCTCCGGCAGGCGGGAGAATACCAGCTCCATGTCGCCCTGGCGGCCGTCCACCACGTCCTTTTCGTTGATGTACACCGGCAGATCCGGGTACCGCTCCAGAATGGGGCGCACGGCGGTGGTGTGGTCAAAGTGACCGTGGGTCAGCAGAATGTACTGCAATGCGCAGCCGGAGCGGGACACCATGTCCAGCACCCGGTCCACTTCGTCACCGGGGTCGATCAGGGCGCACACCCCCGCCGTCTCGTCGGACAGCAGGTAGCAGTTGGTCATAATGGGGCCTACCAAAATGGAATCGATTTTCATGGGGGAAAACCTCCTGTTCAGGATAAAAGCGGGCGGACAGCGGCGTCCGCCCGGCAGGATATACGGTTTTGTTACGCGTTGAGCTGATCCGTGTCCACGATAAGGGTCAGGGGCCCATCGTTGACGGACTCCACCAGCATCTCCGCGCCGAACTCGCCGGTTTCGGTGTGAATACCCTTTTCCCGGCACAGGGCCACGAATTTTTCATACAGGGGAATGGCCACCTCGGGCCGGGCGGCAGCCAGAAATTCCGGGCGGCGGCCCTTGCGGCAGTTGCCGTACAGGGTGAACTGGGAGATCACCAGAATTTCACCGTTGACCGTGTCCAGGCCGCGGTTCATCTTGCCGTCCTCATCCTCGAAAATGCGCAGGCCTGTCAGCTTGTCGGCCAGCTTCACGGCCTGGGCCTCGGTGTCGTCATGGGTGATGCCCAGCAGGATGAGGAAGCCGGGTCCGATCTGGCCGATGACGTTGCCGTCGACGGAAACGGAGGCGCTTTTCACGCGGGTCAGCACTGCTCTCATGGTAATATAGTCTCCTTTTCGGTTAATATATTGTGTTTTTTCTCAGCCTGCCGGGCGGGTGACCCGCATAACGCCGGAAATCTGCTCAATGCGGCGCATAACGGTTTTCAGCTGGTCGCTGCTGGATATGTCGGTATCCAGGGTGATCAGGGCGAAGCCGTCGGGGGTGGAGCGTGCGTTCAGGGAGCCCACATGGGTCTTGGTGGAGGACAGCACCGTGGAGATGTCCATGATCAGGTTGATGCGGTCCTTGGCCACCACCTGCAGGGTGGTGCGGAAGGTGCCCTCCACATCGTCGGCCCAGGACACCTTGATCCAGCGGCCCTTCTCATTGGGACTCCGGCGGGCCGGGTCGGCGTTGGGGCAGTCCCTCCGGTGGACGGACACGCCGTAGCCCTTGGTGATAAAGCCCACGATGTCGTCTCCGGGGACAGGGGTGCAGCATTTGGAGAACTTCACCAGGCAGTTGCTGAGGCCCTCCACGATGATGCCCTTTTCACTGTGGGTGCGCTTGGGCACGGCGGGGCGGGTGACCTCGGGGTGACCCTCCACGGGCACCTCCGCCTGGCGCTCCACCTGGTGCTGGTGGAGGATGCGCTGGATATCCTCCCGGATGCGGCCGATGACCTTCAGGCTGCTGATGCCGCCGTAGCCGATGGCGGCGTACAGATCGTCCAGACTCCGGTAGGTGAGCTTTTTCAGGATACTGGGCAGGTTTTCGTCGTTGGTAAGCTCCTTTAGGGACACGCCGCAGCGCTTGAGCTCCGACTCAAAGGAGGCCCGGCCCGTGACCACGTTCTCGTCCCGGCGCTCCCGCTTGAGCCACTGGCGGATCTTGGACCGGGCGTTGCTGGATCGGGCGATCTTCACCCAGTCGCGGCTGGGCCCGTGGGCGGACTGGGAGGTGACCACCTCCACGATGTCGCCGTTTTTCAGCCGGAAGTCAAAGGGCACGATGCGCCCGTTGACCTTGGCGGCCACCATGTGGTTGCCCACGGCGGAGTGGATGTTATAGGCAAAGTCAATGGGCGTGGCCCCGGCGGGCAGGTTGATCACGTCGCCCCGGGGGGTGAATACGAACACCTCGTCGGCGAACATGTCCACCTTCAGGGAGTGGATAAACTCCTCGGCGTCGGTGCCCTCCTGATTCTCCAGCAGACGCCGGACCCACTCATACCGGCCCTCGTCGCCGCCGCCCTGGCCGTTCTGCTTATACTTCCAGTGGGCGGCGATGCCGTATTCGGCCACCTCGTGCATCTCCTTGGTGCGGATCTGCACCTCAAAGGGGATGCCGTTCTGGCCCATAACGGTGGTGTGAAGGCTTTGGTACATGTTGGGCTTGGGAGTGCCGATATAGTCCTTGAACCGGCCCAGCACGGGCTTGTACAGGTCGTGGATAATACCCAGAACGTAATAGCAGTCGGACACCGTGTCCACGATGACCCGGAAGGCGAACAGATCATACACATCGTCCAGGGACTTGTTCTGGGTGTACATCTTGCGATAGATGGAATAGGGGTGCTTCATGCGGCCATACACATAGCCGTCGATATTGGACTCGTGCAGGCGCTGGGTGATTTGGTCGTGGATGGAGGACATGAAGCCGTCGTATTCCGCGGCCTTCTCGTTCAGCGCGTCCACGATCTCCCGGTAGCTGATGGGGTCCAGGTATTTCAGGGACAGGTCCTCCAGCTCCCACTTCATTTTCTGCATGCCCAGCCGGTGGGCAATGGGCGCATAGATCTCCAGGGTCTCGAAGGACTTCTGCTTCTGCTTTTCCGGAGTCTGGTACTCCATGGTGCGCATATTGTGCAGCCGGTCGGAGACCTTGATGAGGATGACCCGGATGTCCTTGGACATGGCCAGCAGCATTTTGCGCAGATTTTCCATCTGCTCCTGGGCCTTGGAGGTATAGTGGACCCGGGTCAGCTTGCTGACCCCCTCCACCAGATCCGCCACCGTGGGGGAGAACTGCTTGGCGATGTCCTCGTGGGTGGCGGCGGTGTCCTCAATGGTGTCGTGGAGCAGGGCCGCCTCGATGGACTCGGAGTCCAGGTGCAGCTCCTCCGCCACGATCTGGGCCACAGCCAGGGGATGGGTGACGAAGGGTGAACCGTCCTTGCGCAGCTGGCCCTGGTGGGCGGCGGCGGCAAACTCATAGGCGGCCCGGATCTTGTCAAAGCTGGCGGTGGGGTTATAAGCCCGCACCGTGTCCTCTAAGTGCTGGTATCGTTCTTCCACTGTCATGAGCGTCCCCCTCCTTTCGCGGCGTCCAGCGCCTGGTGCAGGCGCAGCAGATATTCCGACCGGTCCAGGGCCACCTTTTTCCCCTGGCCCGTAAGATGCAGCCGGATGCTGTCGCCCTGGCGGAGGCTTTGCAGCAGCCCCCGCTCCCGGAACACCTCCAGGCACAGCGCCGTCCGCAGAAACGGCTCCGCCCCATGCAGGGCCCCGGACAGCCGCCGCAGCAGCGGCAGATAGTCTGCCTCCAGCCCATCGGGGGGCACCGTGTGCTGCAGGGCCCGCCACAGGCACACGCACTGGTCCCGGGAGGGCAGCAGGCGCACCGCGTCCCGGGGACGCAGCTCCTGGCCCTGCAGGCAGCGGCCTACCAATTGCAGGGACTCCTCCTCCCGGGCGCTGCCGGAAAGGGAGGGGCGGATATCCACCATCTGCAGCTGCACCGTGCGGCTGCTGCGGAATTCGTTGATTTGCAGGTAAAACGCGGCGTCCACCCGGTCGCCCGGGACCACGCCGCAGGTCTGGGCCACGGCGGAGAAGAAAATGCCGTCAAACTGGGCGCTGCCCTTGGACAGGCGCAGCTTCAGATGCCGGTTCTGGCCCACGTTCTGGACCCGCTCCAGCGTGGCCCCCCGCAGGCAGAACACCGGCCGGGCGTTGCCTGCGCCATAGGGCTCCAGGGCGTCCAGGGCCTCCACCTCCGAAAGGGTCACCCGTCCCGCCTGACCGATGGACACATCCACCTGCAAGCAGGACACCGGGGCCTTGCCCCCCCGGAATTTCCGGGCATATTGGTTCATCCGCTGCCGGAAGGCGGGAATGTTCTTTTCCTCAATGGTAAAGCCCGCCGCCAGCTCGTGGCCGCCGAAGTCCAGCAGCAGGTCGGAGCAGGATTCCAGAGCGGCGAACAGGTTGAACCCGCCCCAGCTGCGGCAGGACCCCTTGCCAGTGCCGCCGGACAGATGGATCATAAAGCTGGGACAGGCGTATTTTTCCGATAGACGGGAGGCCACGATGCCCACCACCCCCTGGTGCCAGGTATCCGAGGCCAGCACAAGGGCGCTGCGCTCCTGGGCCGGGGACTGCTCGATCTGCTCCACGGCCTGGGCATAGATGGCCTGCTCCACGCTCTGGCGCTCCCGGTTCAGGGCGCACAGCTCCCGGGCCAGGTGCTCCGCCCGGTGGGGATCGGTGCTCAGCAGCAGGTCCGCCGCCATATCCGCCGCGCCCATACGGCCGGCGGCGTTGATGCGGGGGGCCAGGACAAAGCCGATCTGCACGGAGGTGACTTCCTTGTCGGACAGGCCCGCCTCCCGCAGCAGGGCGTGCAGACCGATGAAATCCGACCGGCCGATAGATGCCAGCCCCCGGGAGACGATGGTCCGGTTCTCGCCGGACATCTGCATCACGTCGGCCACGGTGCCAATGGCGGCCAGGGTGCAGTACCGGGACAGCAGGGCCTCCTCCCGGCTCTCGCCCCCCAGGGCCAGCACCAGCTTCAGCGCCACGCCGCACCCGGCCAGGTGCTTAAAGGGATAGCCGCAGTCAAGCCGGTGGGGGTCCACCACCGCGCAGGCGGGAGGCAGCTCCTCCTTGCACTCATGGTGGTCGGTGATGACCACGTCCATGCCCAGGGAGTTGGCATAGGCCACCTCCTCCACGCCGGTGATGCCGCAGTCCACCGTTACCAGCAGCCGGACGCCCTGGTCATGCAGGGACAGGATGGCGTCCTTTCCCAGGCCGTACCCATCCTCGATGCGGCGGGGGATATAGTGCACCACGTCGCCGCCCCGGGACAGGAGGTAATCCACCAGAATCACCGTGGCGGTGATTCCGTCCACGTCATAGTCGCCGAACACGGCGATCCTTTCCCCATCGGCCAGGGCGCGGTTCACCCGCCCGGCAGCCCGGTCCATATCCTTCATCAAAAACGGGGAATAGGGCAGCTCCCGGTCCCGCTCCAGGAAGGCAGCGGCCTCCTCCGGTGTGGTGACGCCCCGGGAGGCCAGCACGGAGGACACCAGATAGGGGTATCCGGCCCCGGTGAGCCGGTCCACCACCTGGGCAGGCAGGTCCGGTATGCTCCACTGCTGATATTTCATGACGGGACACCCCTTTCGCGGTACTGCAAATAATATTTTATTATAGCAAACGCCGAATGACTTGACAAGGGGCGGCGGGGCGTATTTTCGGGGATTTGGCAGGAAAAGCAAAGCCTCCGGCCGAAGCCGGAGGCTTTGCGCTTATTTTTCGCTGACGCTTTTCAGGGCGGTTGGCAGGCTGCCGTCCAGCAGCAGGATGCACCGGCGCAGATCGTCGCCGATGCTCTCCGGCATGCCGGATTCGATCCAGTCGAACACGCCGCTCAGCAGGCCCCGGGCATAGAACCGGGACACGAACTCCAGGTCCCCCTGGGTCACGTCCAGACCCACAGCCGCCTGGTCCACGATGCGGCGGATCACCGGGCCGTAGCCCTGCATCAGATAGCGCTCCAGATCCCGCCGGTTCACGGAGCGGTAGGCATTCATCACCAGGTGACGCTTGCTGCGCAGCACGTCCGTGATGGTGCGCAGCTCCTGCCGCCAGTCGCTGCCGTTGCTGCGGATGCTCTGGGCCAGGGCGGCGGCCTCCCGGTCAAAGATCCAGCGCATCAGGTCGTACACGTCGTGAAAATGATAGTAAAACGTCTGGCGGTTCACACCGCACCGGGCCACAATGTCCTTGACGGTGATCTTTTCCAGGGTTTTTGTCTCCAGCAGCTGGCACAGGGCTTCCGCCAGGTCATGCTTTGCATTCATGGGCAGCAGTCCTCCTTACATAATGCCGGATTTTTCCTTGCTGCGGGCGATGAGCCGGTTCAGGGGCCGGGCCGGGTAATACAGCACCATCCCCAGCACCGCAAACAGCACGCACATGGCCGCCATCACAGCCAGATTCTTCCAGTACACATTCTCATACCGTCCGGCGATGGTCTCCCGGAGCATGTCCATGCCATAGTGGAAGGGCATGAACTTATACAGCGTCTGGAAGATCCCGGGCAGCACGTCGATGGGATAGACGCCGCCGGAGCCCGCCACCTGGATGACCATGATGATGACGGAGGCCGCCATGCCGATGTTGTCCAGGGCGTAAACCAGAGCGTAGTTCATCATGGTGAAGTTCAGGCTGCACACGCAGCAGGCCAGCAGGAACAGCCCCGGATGCAGGCACTGCATCCCGATATAGTACACGCAGCCAAGTCCTGTGACCAGGGCCTGGATCATACCGATCAGGAAAAACAGCTGATACCGGCCGAAGAACCGCTGCCAGGGGCGCAGCCGGAAGAGCTCCGGCATGGGGGCGTTCACATGGAGCATGGTGGCCGTCAGCAGGGAGCCCACAAACAGGGCCAGCATGATGTAATACGGGGCCATGGCGCTGCCGTAGGTGGTGATCTCGTATACCGGCACCGTCTCCATGGACACGGGGTCGGACAGGTAGTCCGCCAGGCCCTCGGGGTCGTTTTCCAGCACCTCCACAAAGCGGCGGAAGCCGTCACTGGTGACGATGCGGTCCATATCCTGGGCCAGCTGCCCCAGGTCGCCCCGCAGGGTGGACGACAGCTGGATGGCCCCGCTCAGGGTGGTGCCTGTGGACTGGATGGCCTCCTGATACCGGCTCAGCTTATCGCCCAGGGCCGACAGATTGCCGGATACGCTGTCAAACACGCTCTGCAGGGTCTGGAGCTTTTCCGTCACATCCCGGTTCAGCTCCTCCAGCCGCTGGTTCACGCTGCCGCTGATGCGCAGGGCCGCCTCCCGCAGCTCCTGGCGGAGCTCATCCACCTTGGCCTGTACCTCCTGGCGCCAGGTCTCCAGCTGGCCGGGGTCCTCCAGCGTTTTCAGCAGGTCCCGCAGCTCGCCGATGCGGTAAATGGCGTTGCCCAGCCGCTCCTGAACGGCGGGATAACCGGCGGCAAAGTCCCGCAGCTTTTCCAGCCGCTGCTGCTGCTCCGCCAGCCGCTGGTCCAGCTGCTGGGCGGGACCGGCCAGAAAGCCCGCCACATCCTCCGCCGTTCCCACGGCGGCGGCAATGTCGTCGGCGATGACGTCGATCTGGGCGTCGATATCCTCCAGCTGCCGGGCGATCTCGGCCTCCGTCTCGTTCAGGCGGCCGATGCCCCGGTCCAGGGCGTCCTGGATGCCGGACAGGTCATTGCCGCTGACGATGCTGTCCAGGTCGCCGGCGACCACCCCGGCGCAGGCCAGGATGCTGTCCGTCTGGTCCGCCAGGGTCTGCATGGCCGTCAGCGTCTCCTCCAGGGTGCGCAGGCTGTCCTGGGCGCTGCTGAGCTTTTCAATGACCCCCTGGGACACGTCGTCCGCATCCAGGCCCAGAGCCCTGCACACGGAGCTGACGGTGGTGACGGCGTTGGTCACCGTCTCCACCACGGTGGCGTTGATCTCGTCCTGAACGGCGGTCTTGGCCTTGTTGGTGATCTTGGGGGCGATGGCGTTTTTCTTCTCGTTTTCGTAATACTCGATCTGGGGGTGCCGCAGGTCCGTGTCCAGAATGCTGACGAAGTCCCCGGTGAAGCCCGCAGGAACGATCAGGGCGGCGTAGTACCTGCCGGACCGGACACCCTCCAGGGCCTCCTCCCGGCTGTCTACAAAGTCCCAGCCCATCTGGTCGTTGCTTTTCAGGCCGTCCAGCACCATGGACCCGATGTTCAGCTTCAGGCCCAGCAGCTCATAGCCCTCATCCTCGCTGGTAACGGCCACGCGGATATTGGACGTGGCGTCGGGGCCGTAGGGGTCCCAGTTGGAAAAAATGTTGAACCATGCATACAGGCACGGGATCAGGCACAGGCCCATGATGACCACCACGGCCACCACGCTGGCGCTGATGCGCTGCCAGTCGGCCCGGAAAATTCTCCAGATATTCCTCATGCCTGCACCTCCCTGGACCGCCGGTCCTGATCGCCCATATACCGGGAAATGCGGCCCAGCTCCCGGGACATCTGCTCAAAGCCCTGGGCCAGCTGGCGGCTGCTCTCCTGCAGGTCGGACAGGGTCAGGGCCAGCTCCGGGTGCAGGGGCTCCGGCTGTACCGGGACAGAGGCGGGACGGGGCGGGACAGGCTGGGGACAAGGCGGGACAGGGGCGGGACAAGGCTCCGCCGGGGCAGGCTCCTCCGGGGCAGGCTCCTCTGGGGCAGGCTCCTCTGGGGCAGGCTCCTCCGGGACCGCTTCGCTCTCCTGACTCCGGCCCCGCAGATGGGGCAGCAGCTGGGGCATGCCGGTGGGCAGGGCCGTCAGCTGGTCCAGCTCCACCTCTTTTTTGGTGATTTGCTTGACCTTGTTCTGCATTTCATAGTCGATGTATTCCACGGCGATGAGATACGCCGCGATGCCGAACATGGATACGATCCACAGCAGCAGGAAGATCACCCGGGAGCCGTCGGATAAAAACAGCAGCACCAGAAATGCCAGCGGCACCAGCAGCAGGCTCAGCATTCCCTTGCGGATGCGGCGCTGATTGCCGCTGTGGAACTGAAGGACCTCCTGCAAAAGGGCCTGATACAGCTGGCTATATTTCTTTTCGTCCATAGGGAGTCCTCCTTTCTTACAGCATTTCCGTTTCTTTCAGCTTCTCCTCCATGAAATGGTTCAGTCCCATAAAGGGCTTGCGCACCAGCAGGCCGATGACCAGGGCCGCCGCGCCGAAGATCAGCAGGCAGCCGATGTTCTTCAGCCAGGTCAGCCCATACAGGCCGCATACGCACTCGCGCACGGCGTCGATGGCATAGGGGAAGGGGAAGATATGATAGATTTTCTGATACACGTCCGGCAGCAGCTCGATGGGGAAGGTGCCGCTGGACCCGGCAATCTGGAGCACCATGATCACCACCACGATGGCCTTGCCCACGTCGCCGAAGGAAACCGTCAGGGAATAGATCAGCAGGCTGAACACCAGGGAGGTAATGGCCCCGGTGGCAAACAGCAGCGCCGGTTCCACGCACTGGATCTTCAGCACCAGCAGGTCCCCGGCCACGATGACGGCGGCCTGAATCTGGCTCATGACGAAAAACAGGAAGTACCGGCCGAAGAACAGCTGGTGGGGCTTGGGGTCCACCAGCCCCTCCGGGCGGGCGTGGGGCTTGAGAATGGCCACCAGCATGACGCCGCCCACCCAGATGGCCAGAACGGAATAGAAGGGGGCCATGGCGCTGCCGTAGTTTGCAATGGGATACATCGGCTCCACGGTGGTCTGCACCATCTGGGAGAAGTAGGCGCCGTAATCCTCCGGGCTGCCGCCCAGGATGTCCAGCAGGGTGTCCAGATAGTCCGGACTGTTGCTGTCCTCCAGGCCGCCCAGCAGGCTCCCCAGCTTGTCGATGGCCTGGCCCATGGCGTCGCGGCCCTGGGACATAAGACCGTCCAGGGTGCCGGCCGCCGTGCCGGCGGCTGCCAGCAGGTCCCGGGTATCGGCTGCCGTTCCGTGGAGGCCCTGGAGCAGGCCCTCCGTCTGGTCCAGAACGTTTTTCACATCATCCGTCACATCGCCGAACACCGGCGTCAGCAGGGTGTCCGTCAGCTTCTCCAGCTGGGCCACCAAAGCGATGGTGTCCTGCAAAACGGCGGAGTTCTGCCGGATGCCGTCGGCCACGGTGTTCAGCCGGTCCCGCAGCTGATAGCAGCTGTCCGCCAGGCGCTGGGCGGCGGCTGCGGCCTCGGCCCCCACGGGCCCGGCCTCCACGGCGATAGACCTGGCCCAGGCCGTGAGCTTATCGCCCATATCGTCCATGGTCTGGGCGGCGTCCCGCAGGTCCTCCTGAATCTGGGGCAGCTGGGCGTCCACGTCGATGCCGTTCAGAATTTTCTCCGCCGCGTCAAAGGCCTTGTCCAGGGCTGCCTGGGCCTTATCCAAGGCGGCGTGGACCTGGCGGTTCAGCTGGGCCACGGTGTCCAGAAGCTCCTGGCTGTCGGGGCGGTTCTGGTTGATATTCGCCACCAGGTCCGACAGGTCCTGGCGATAGCTGCTGTTGTCCTGGCCCGCGGCCTGGAAGGCGTCCACGGTCTGGGCGCAGGAGCGCAGCAGGCTCCGGGCCTGGCCCAGCAGCCCCTGAACGGAGCCCACGGGGTCATCGCCCTTCAGCTGGTCCGACAGGTCGTTGGCTCCCCGGAAAACGGCGTCCACCACCACGTCCAGATAGCTTTTGCTGATGGTGGTTTTCAGGGACGACACCGCCGTGTCGGTGATCTTGGTGGCCACGGCGTTTTTCTTGTAGTTTTCATAATAGGTGATGGTGGGCTTGCCGGTCCACTCCGTCAGCATGTGGTACATATTATAAGAGAAGTCCTCACCGATGACCACGGCGGCGTAGTAATCCCCGGCATAGACGCCGTGCTCGGCCTCCTCCTTGGTGTCCACAATGACCCAGTTGATGCTGGTGCTGCTGCGCAGGTCCTCCACCACCTCCCGGCCCTTGTTGACCTGGGTGCCGTCCTCCTCGGTCCAGCCCTTATCCAGGGACGCCACGGCGATGCTGATGTTGCCGGTGTTGCCGTAGGGGTCCCAGTTGGAATAGATATTCAGCCAGGCGTACAGGCTGGGCAGCACCGCGATGGCCAGGGCCACCGCCAGAGCAAAGAAATGCGTAAACAGCGAACGGGCGTCCGCCTTGATGATGCGCCAGATGTTCCGCATACGTTCCTCCCGCTTCCAAAAACAGATTCCGCGCCGGGGCGCGGCGTTTTGACAGTGTATAGACTATTATACTATACACTGTCAAAATTTCCACCCTTTTTTTGCATTTTTCAAGATTTGTTCATATCTTCCGGCAGGAGCCGGACCATATCCTCCGGCAGCGGGGCTGTTACCGTCAGGCGGCGGCGGGTGACGGGGTGGGTCAGCTCCAGCCGGTGGGAGTGCAGGGCCGGACGGGGGATCAGGGTTCGGTCCTCGGTGCCGTAGAGCCAGTCCCCCAGCAGGGGGTGGCCGATAGCCGACAGGTGCAGCCGCAGCTGGTGGGTGCGGCCGGTGCCGGGGGTCAGCCGCAGCAGGGCCCGGTCCGGCCCCTGCCACAGGGTCTCATAGTCCGTGTGGGCCGCCAGACCCGCCGGGTCCACCCGCCGCCGCAGCAGGGAGTCCGGCTCCCGGCCGATGGGCAGGTCGATGGACCCCGCCGCCGGGCTGGGCACGCCGCTGCACACCGCCAGATAGGTCCGGCGGAAGTCGCCGGAGTGGAGCTGCTCCATGCACAGCCGGTGGACATACCCGGTTTTGGCCACCACCATGACCCCGGTGGTGCCCCGGTCCAGGCGGTTGACGCAGTGGAAGCTCCCCTGGCCCAGATAGTGGCACACGGCGCCGGCCACGGTGACGGTCTCCTCCGTCAGGGCCGCCGGGTGGATGGCGATGCCCGCGGGCTTGTTCAGCACCAGCAGGTCCTCATCCTCCCACAAGATGTCCAGGGGCCAGGCCACCGGCCGGATATGGGGATTGTCCCCGGGCAGGTCCGACACGTCGGCGGTGACGGCGTCCCCGGCATGGAGCACCGCCGCCACGGTGGCGGGCCGTCCGTTGACCAGGATGGCCCCGGGCCGCCATTTCAGCCGGGACAGGAAGCTGCCGGAAATGCGCAGCTCCTGCCGCAGAAGCCGCCGCAGGGGCCAGCCCTCCTGCTCCGGGGATACGATATGAGTCAGCAGGCGCATACATACCGCCTCCCTTCAAAAAAGCGTGACAAATTCCGTGGGAATATGATACACTATGACCATCTCAGATTCAAGGAGGATCTCCAAGTGGCATCGAAAGTTTATTGGGCCGACCTGCGGGCCGACTATCGGGAAAATCTGCCCCAGAAGCTGACCCGGCTGATGAAAACCGCCGGTATGGGCCAGATCGACTTTGAGGACAAGTTCGCGGCCATCAAGCTGCACTTCGGCGAGCCCGGCAACCTGGCCTTTCTGCGGCCCAACTGGGCCAAGGCCGTGGCAGACTTTGTGAAGGAGCGGGGCGGCAAGCCCTTCCTGACCGACTGCAACACCCTGTATGTAGGCGGGCGGAAAAACGCCCTGGACCACATGGACGCCGCCATGCTCAACGGGTTCTCCCCCCTGTCCACCGGCTGCCAGATCATCATCGCCGACGGCCTCAAGGGCAACGACGAGGTGGAGGTGCCGGTGCGCGGCGGCGAATATGTGCAGAAGGCCAAGATCGGCCGGGCCGTGATGGACGCCGACGTGTTCATCTCCCTGAGCCATTTCAAGGGCCACGAGGAGGCGGGCTTCGGCGGCGCGCTGAAGAACATCGGCATGGGCTGCGGCAGCCGGGCCGGTAAGATGGAGCAGCACAACGCCGGGAAGCCCCATGTGGCCCAGGACCACTGCGTGGGCTGCGGCGCCTGCACCCGCATCTGCGCCCACAACGGCGTCACCGTTACGGACCGCAAGGCCACCATCGACCACAGCAGGTGCGTGGGCTGCGGCCGGTGCATCGCCGTCTGTCCCCGGGACGCCATCCGGGTGAACTGGGACGAGACGGTCACCAATCTGAACCGCAAGATCGCCGAGTATGCCCAGGCGGTGGTGGACGGGCGGCCCTGCTTCCACATCAGCCTGGTCATCGACGTGTCCCCCAACTGCGACTGTCATCCGGAGAACGACGCGGCCATCATCCCCAACGTGGGTATGTTCGCCAGCTTTGACCCGGTGGCCCTGGACATGGCCTGCGCCGACGCGGTAAACGCCCAGCCGCCCCTGCCGGGGGCCGCTGCCGCCGGGGACTGCGGCCATGACCACTTCCACCATCTCCACCCGGAGACGGACTGGATGAGCTGCCTGGAGCACGCCGAAAAGCTGGGCATGGGCACCCGGGAGTATGAGCTCATCAAAATCTGACCAATAAGCGGCAAGACCTCCGGCCCAGCCGGAGGTCTTGTTATACAATATGCAATCTTTTTGCCGGATATTACGATTTGTTGTCGTTTTCCAGGCCCCGCAGGGCCTTGCGGAACTGGGAGGAGAACAGGAGCACCGTGCCTGTGACGGCGATGACGTCGGCCACCGGCTCCGCCAGGAACACGGCCCGGGTCTGGTCCGCCAGCAGGTGGGGCAGCAGATAGATCAGCGGCAGCAGCAGCACGAACTTCCGCAGCACCGCCACCACGATGGAGCAGGGGGCGTTGCCGATGGACACAAAGGTCATCTGGCAGGCGATCTGGATGCCCATCAGGAACAGGGCCCCGCAGTAGATCCGCAGCACCCCGGCGGTGAAGGCTACCAGCTCCGGCTCCGGCGTGAAAATCCGGGCGAAGGCCCCGGGGAACAGCTGGATGCAGGCCCACAGCACCAGGGCGTAGCCCAGGCTTACCTTCAGCAGCAGCCAGAAGGTCTGGCGCACCCGCTGGGCGTTGCCGGCGCCGAAGTTATAGCTGGAGATGGGCTGGGCCCCCTGGGCGATGCCCTGGAGGGGCAGCATGGCGAACTGCATGACGCTGGACAGAATGGTCATGGCTCCCACCGCCAGGTCCCCGCCGTATTTCAGCAGGGAGGCATTGAAGCACACGGAGATGATGCTTTCGCTGGCCTGCATGATGAACGCCGCCGTACCCAGGGTCACGCAGGGCAGGATCAGCCGGGGCCGGATGGGCAGGGCGGCCTTTTCCAGCCGCAGCAGGGTCTTTTTCCCCCGCAGGAAGGAGATTACCCACACGCAGGAGATGCCCTGGGACAGCACCGTGGCCAGGGCCGCCCCCCGGACGCCCATGTCCAGGGCAAAGATGAACAGCGGGTCCAGCAGAATGTTGGCCACCGCGCCAATGAGCACCGTTTTCATGCCCACCTGGGCGAAGCCCTGGGCGGTGATGAAGGCATTGAGGCCCAGGGTCAGCTCCACGAACAGGGTGCCCAGGGCGTAAACGCCCATATACTGGGCGGCGTATTCGATGGTGTTCCCGCTGGCGCCGAAGGTCAGCAGCAGCGGCCGGTTCCATATCAGCAGCACCGCCGTCAATACCAGGGAAATGGCCACCTGTAAAGTGAAGCACCCTCCCAGAATGCGCTGGGCCTGGTCATAGTCGCCCCGGCCCATGGCGATGGACGCCCGGGGCGCGCCGCCGGAGGACACAAAGGCCGCAAAGGCGGAAATGATCATGATGATGGGCAGGCACACCCCCACGCCGGTCAGGGCCATGCTGCCGGTTTCGGGAATGTGGCCGATGTAGATGCGGTCCACGATGTTGTACAGCATATTCACCAGCTGGGCGATGACCGTGGGCACCGCCAGCCTCCACAGCAGCCTGCCCACGGGCTCCGTGCCCAGAAATTTCTTGTCCTGTGTCATTGGTCGTCCTCCTGTGTCATTTGCGATAGATTCCGCTGAAAGCCCTCCAGGCAGCGGCGGAAGGCCGCCAGGTCCTGGGGGTCCAGCCCCGCCGTCATCCGGCGGAAAAACGCTTCCTGCACCTGCCGCCCCCGCTGCACCACAGGCCCGGCCTTCTCGGTGCACACCAGGCGGCATTTGCGCCGGTCCCCGGGGGCGGGCTGCCGCAGCAGATACCCCTCCTGCACCAGCTTCTCCACATGGAAGGACACGATGCCCGGCTTCAGCCCCCGATAGGTGCAGATGTCCCGGGCGGTGTCCAGCCCTGGGTTGTTGGCCAGAAACAGCAGGATATCCACCCCGTTGGGGGCCAGCCCCTCCCGGCGGCACAGGGGCTGCATGGCGGCGGCGTACCCCTCCAGCAGCTGCCGGGCCCCGGTATAGACCTGATAGGCGTTGGTCATGAAAAATTCCTCCGATTTTAGATAGTTCAATATTGAACGATTGCTATCATACACCCATCCCGCCGCCAGTGCAAGAGGAAATCTGCACAAAACGACAGGACGTTATTGAACACGATGTTGAGGAACTGTCTTAACCAGCAATAAGTGCGAAAAAAAACAAGAATTTGCAGTATCTATTTACAAACCGATTTTCTTATGGTATACTACCAAAAGTGGACCCGAGCAGGACAGAAAAATGTTAGAAAATGGAAAGGACGTGTCGTATGAAAATCGCGAAGATCCTCCTGCCTCTGGCCTTGTGCTTTGTGCTGCTGGCCGGGTGCGGAAAAAAGGTGGAGCTGGCCGGTTGGGAGGACTATAAGGACCATCCCGCCCAGGATGTTTACGCCGGTGAGGTGGCCGCCCCGGAGCGGATCGTGATGACCCGGGATGGCCGGGAAAAGAATAGCTTTGACAAGGGCACGGAGACGTATGAAAAAATCGTATCCACCCTGGGCCAGCTGATAGAAGCGCAGCTGGATGAAAATGAACAGGTAAAGGACCTGGGCCGGAAGCTGGACGGTACAAAGTCCTGGGCAAAGCTGGAGAGCGGCGTCTGGCTGATTTATGAGTATGCGGCGGATTCCTACGCGCCGGTATATTTTGAGCTGACCGACACACAGAACAGCGTTGTGGGCATCTATTCTCCTGTTGAGGACAGCCTGACGCTGCACGGCTTCTGGTCTGCCACCGAGGCCCAGGAGCTGCTGGATTATCTGAATAAACAGTGAGTGCTTGAGAGGAGAAAGCTATGAAGAAAATCGCGAAAATTCTCCTGCCCCTGGCGCTGTGCTTCTTGCTGCTGGCCGGGTGCGGGCAGAAGGTGGAGTGGGCCAATCCCGAGGACTACAGGGACCACCCGTATCAGGACCTGTCCCTGGGCGAGCTGGCGGACCCGGAGCGGATCGTCCTGGCCAAAAACGGCCGGGAGAAGGCAGTGTTTGAAAAGGGCAGCGACGCGTATGAGCACCTGACCACCATGATTCGGTCGCTGATGGATGCGGAGCTGGACAGAAACGAACAGATAGAGGAACTGGGCCGGAAGCTGGACCAGACCATGGTGTACATGAAGCTGGACGAGGGAACGTACCTGATTTATGAATACCCGGCAGATTCCTATGCCCCGGTGTATTTTTTAATGCCTACCCATCCCGATGATATCCTGATAGCCGTCGGCTCCGCCGACTACCGGGATGACGCGGGCCCCCATGCCTTTATGTATTCCCAGGAGCTGCTGGATTATCTGAATAAACAGTGAGTCAAAAAGAACGCGCCCCGGCGCGTTCTTTTTTTTGCCCGGACCGGCGGAAATAATTGAAAAGAGGGCTTGACAAGGGGCTGCGTTCTGCATATAATAAGCAATAGATTAGAAAACAAACTTTTGCTTAGGAGGTGAGCCTGTGACCCAGCGAGAGCGCCAGCTGCTGGAGTGGATCCGGGAAAACCCCATGATCTCGCAGCAGGAGCTGGCGGACAAGGCCGGCATCACCCGCTCCAGCGTGGCGGTGCACATATCCAACCTGATGAAAAAGGGCTGCATCACCGGCAAGGGCTACATTGTCCGCACTGCCCCGTATGTGGCGGTGGTAGGCGGCGTGAACATGGACATCGGCGCGGTGTCCGCCGGGAAGCTGGTGGCCCGGGACTCCAATCCCGGCCATGTGACCACGTCCCTGGGCGGCGTGGGCCGCAACATCGCCCACAACCTGTGTCTGCTGGGCCAGCAGACCGCCATGGTGACGGTGATGGGCGACGACGACTTCGGCCGCCGGGTCCAGGAAAACGCCAGGGACATCGGCCTGGACCTGAGCGCCAGCGCCGTGCTGCCGGACTGCCGCACCGGCACCTATCTGTATATCTGCGGCCCCGACGGGGACATGGCCCTGGCCGTCAACGACATGGCCATCTATGACCGCATGACCCCGGATTTCCTGCGGCAGCGGCTGGACTTCATCAACGGGGCGGACCTGGTGGTGCTGGAGACCAACCTGCCGGAGGACAGCATCCGCTGGCTGTGCGACAACTGCCGGGCCCCCATTCTGGCGGACCCCGTATCCACCATCAAGGCCGAAAAGCTCCGGCCGGTGCTGGGGAAGCTGGCGGCCCTGAAGCCCAACCGCCTGGAGGCGGAGCTGCTGTCCGGCATGTCCATCCGGACTCCGGAGGACGCAGCCCAGGCGGCCCGCCGCCTGCTGGACACCGGCCTGGGCACGGTGTACATCTCCCTGGGCGCGGAGGGCATCTATGCCGCCGACCGGCAGGGGAGTACCGCGTGGGTCCCCTGTGCCAGGTGCCATGTGGCCAACGCCACCGGCGGCGGAGACACCGTGGCCGCCGCCCTGGCCGCCCGGATGGTTCTGGGCGATTCCCTTGCCGACACGGCCCGCTGGGCCGTGGGCGCAGGCGCTCTGGCCTGCGAGGCAGAAACCACCATCAACCCGGCTATGTGCTGGGATAACATTGAAACAATTCTCAACAGGAGGTAAATGACTTATGAATCGTTATCTGGATATCGCACCTGAGGTGCAGCAGGCAGTGGCCGAGGGCCGTCCCGTGGTGGCTCTGGAGAGCACCATCATCTCCCACGGCATGCCCTATCCCCAGAATGTGGAGACTGCTCTGAACGTGGAGAAGATCATCCGCGAAAACGGCGCCGTCCCCGCCACCATCGCCATCATCGGCGGCCGCCTGAAGGCGGGCCTGACCCCCCAGGAGATTGACTATCTGGGCAAGAGCGGCCACGCCGTCACCAAGGCCAGCCGCCGGGATCTGCCCATTCTGGTGGCAGAGGGCCGCGATGGCGCCACCACCGTGACCACCACCATGATGATCGCCCACATGGCCGGTATCCGTATCTTTGCCACCGGCGGCATCGGCGGCGTTCACCGGGGCGCGGAGACTACCATGGACATCTCCGCCGACCTGGAGGAGCTGGCCCAGACGCCTGTGATGGTGGTCTGCGCCGGGGCCAAGTCCATTCTGGACCTGGGCCTGACCCTGGAGTACCTGGAGACCAAGGGCGTGCCCGTTATCGGCTACGGCACCAAGGAGCTGCCCGCCTTCTATACCCGCAAGTCCGGCTTCGCCGTGGACTACGAGATCGACACCCCCGAGGATCTGGCCAAGGCCTTCCATGTGGCCCGTCAGCTGGACATGAAGGGCGGCATGCTGGTCACCAACCCCATTCCTGAGGAGTATTCCATGGACCACAAGGTCATCGACGCCGCCATCGAGCAGGCCCTGGCCGATGCCAAGGCCCAGGGCATCCACGGCAAGGAGACCACCCCCTTCCTGCTGGCCCGGGTCAAGGACCTCACTGGCGGCAACAGCCTGGACAGCAACATCCAGCTGGTGTATAACAACGCCCGCCTGGCTGCCAAGACTGCCTGCGCCCTCCAGACCCTGGAGCAGGCGTAACGGATGCCCGAGCTGCTGACCCGCCCCGGGTTCTGGCTGGCGGCGTATCTGGCGGTCATGAACCTGGCTGCGTTCGGGGCCTATGGTGCGGATAAGCGCCGGGCCCGGCGCGGGAGCTGGCGCATCCCGGAGCGGACGCTGTTTCTGCTGCCCCTGCTGGGCGGCAGCGTGGGCGCGCTGCTGGGCATGCATGTGTTCCGCCACAAGACCCGGCACTGGTATTTCCGCTGGGGAATTCCCGCTATTTTCCTTCTCCAACTGGCTGCCTGCGGCGCCGTATGGTACCTGAGCAGGTGATTTACCCCTTTTTCTCCCGCAGGGCGCTGTGATCTTCCCTATCGCGGCGCCCTGCAATTTTTCTGGGCACTCCATCGGCTGTGCGAGCTTGTCAAAAATCTTTTTTGACAAGCTCCAAGGCCTTTTCAGACCTTTTATAAAAGTTCTGAAAAGGCGGTGATCGAAAACGAAAGACACCCCTGATGGGTTTCTTTCGCAACTATCTTCCTTTCCGAAGGCAGAGGCAATCCTATTTTTTTGACAGTCTGGCACAAAAGCGGACGGCTTTGAAGCCGTCCGCTTTTGTGCGTATATGGTTACAGGTTCTTCTCGTAGGACTCGATCATCTTCTTGACCATCTGGCCGCCCACGGAACCGGCCTCGCGGGAGGTCAGGTCGCCGTTGTAGCCCTCCTTCAGGTTGACGCCCACCTCGCTGGCAGCCTCCATCTTGAACTTATCCATGGCGGCACGGGCCTGGGGCACGTTCAGCTTGTTGGTATTCTTGGTAGACATGATTGCGTTCTCCTTTCTTGCGTTTTCAGCGAAAACCGCTGTTCGGGTATCGCAGCCATAGCTTGTGCCGCTGCGTCCGCGAATATGCGCTGTCGGACCTTGGTAAATTTTGCAGCCTGCACTGCGTCATTATAAAATAAAAACAAAAAACAAAGGGTCAAGGACCATCCGGGATCGGTTGGCCTTGGCCCTTTGCTTCATTCCCCGAATTCCCGGGTCAGATTCCGGTCCAGCAGCGCCCGCAGCTCCTGCATGGGGTCCGCGCCGCAATAGAGAACGCGGTGCACCGCCTGGCAGATGGGCAGCTCCACGCCGTACCGCTGTCCCAGCAGCACCAGCGCCTCCACGGTATAGTATCCCTCCGCCAGGTCCGTATACGTCTCGCCCCGGATGAAGGACTCGCCGAACTGCCGGTTGTGGCTGTACCGGGAGAACACCGTGGCCTCATAGTCCCCCAGGTGGCACAGGCCATAGGCCGACAGCTGGCTGCCGCCCATGGCCTGGATCAGCCGCGCCACCTCCCGGGTGCCCCGGCTCATCAGGGCCCCCTTCAGGCTGGACAGTCCCTTGCCGTCCAGAAAGCCTGCGGCAATGCCCACCACGTTCTTGGCGGCGGCTCCCACCTCGTTGCCGATGAGATCGTCGCCATAGTAAAACCGGATCAGGTCGCTGGAAAACGACTGCACCAGGCGGCGCTTCACGTCCTCCCGGCGGCTGTCGATGACCATGCAGTTGGGGATGCCCCGGTAAAACTCCTGGACGTGGCCGGGCCCCAGCCACACCGCCACGGCGTTGGAGGGGTCCAGATTCTCCTGGGCGATCTGGCTCAGGCGGCGGCCCGTGCCCTGCTCCAGGCCCTTCATGCACAGAACGAAGATCCTGTCCCGGAGGGACAGAGGCTTCAGCTGGTCCATGAGGCCCTGGAGCCCCTGGGAGCCGATGGAGATCACCACCGTCTCCGCCTGCCGGACGCAGGCCAGGTCTGTGGACAGGGCAATGGACTCCGGCAGGGTCAGCAGGTCATTCTGCCGGGTGGCAAGAAACCGCTGCATGTGCCGGGAGCCCGGGCGGCCGTACAGCGTGACCCGGTGGCCGGTGCGGTCCAGATACCAGGCGATCAGCGAGCCCCAGCGCCCGCATCCGATAACGGTGATATGCATAAAAATACCTCCTGTGGCATGATACACTGCTTCTCGTCTATCATGCCACAGGAGCATCCCGTTTGCAAGCTAAAAAAACGCCGTGTGGTTATTTCCGCTTCCGGGCGTAGGCCAGGGTCTGCTTCAGGGCGCTGTCGTGGGGGATACCCGCCAGGTGCAGCTTGTGGGCATAGTCCAGCAGCTCCCGGAACCGGCTGTCCGGCGTCAATCCGGCGGCGATCAGCTCCGCCCCGGTGACCTGGGGCCGGGCCATGATCTCCCGATACAGGGCCAGCCGCTGCCGCAGCCACGGCTCCGTATCCTCCCAGGGCCAGCGGCCCCGGGTGCCCCGGCCGTCCGCCGCGGCCAGCAGGATCAGATCCTCCGGCTCCACGGACCGGTCAAACATCCGGTTGCTGGCCTTCACCGAAGCATCGGCTCCCACCAGGGCGTTGGGCTTCATGTGCAGCTCCACCATGTTCAATACATAGGCCGTCACCGCCTTCTCTCCCACGATCCGCCGCAGCAGAGCCTCCACCAGGGGGACTCCCGCCGTCTCATGGGCATAGGCGTGGATGCGTCCCCGGACCCGCTGTGTGGTGACGGTCTTGCCCAGGTCGTGGGTCAGGGCCGCCAGCATAAAGGCAAAGGGCCGCCGTGCCCGGCTCCGCAGGGCCGCCGCCTGGTCCAGCACCAGCATGGTGTGGTTCCACACGTCGCCCTCCTGATGAAAGCCCGGATCCTGGGGAACGCCGATCAGGGCCTCCACCTCCGGAAACCAAGGGGACAGCTGTCCCATGTCCCGCAGCGTCTCAAAAAACAGCGAGGGGCGATCCGCCTGCAAAAGCGCCTTGCACAGCTCCCCCTCCACCCGCTCCGGCGGCAGGGCGGACAGGTCGATGCCCCGGCACAGAGCCACGGTTTCCGGGGCCACGGCGAACCGGAACCGGGCCGCGAACTGGGCTCCCCGCAGCACCCGCAGCGGGTCCTCCGGAAACGTCCGGCTGTCCACATGGCGCAGAATACCCCGGCGCAGATCGTCCAGTCCGTGGAAGTGGTCCAGTACCTGCCCCGTCAGCACGTTTTCCATCAGAGCGTTCACGGTGAAATCCCGCCGCCGGGCGGCCTGCTCCGTGCCCAGAAACGGGTCCACGCTGACCTGGAAATCCCGGTGGCCCCGGCCTGTGGCCCGCTCCCGCCGGGGCATGGCAATGTCCAGGCCATAGCCCTTCAGGCCGTAAATGCCGAAGCTGGCCCCCATCTCCAGGCGGCCCCCCATACCGTCCAATATCTCCGCCAGCTGCCGGGGGGGTGACGCCGTGGACCTCGATGTCCACGTCGGTGTTCTCCCGGCCCAGCAGCCGGTCCCGGACGAAGCCGCCCACATAGTATGCCGCGCCCCCCAGGGACGCCGCCCGCCGGGCAATGGCCCGGGCGGCCTCCATGTCCCGGGCCGGGTCCCGCCGGCCTGTCATGCCCGCCGCCGCCGGGCCAGCAGATGATCCAGCCACACCAGCACATAGCCGAAGGCCAGGAACGCCGCCGCCATGCCCAGGAAGATCAGCAGCACCTTGCCCCAGCCCAGGGCGTCCACGTCCATGAAGGCATAGGGATACGGTGAGCCGTTATAGAACCGGAAGCTGCTGACCCGGGCCCGTATCATGGTGTATACGAAGTAGGCCGACGGGAAAATGCCCCACAGGAACGGCTCGAACCAGCGGTAACGGCCCTTTTCGTCGAACAGCAGCCAATCCAGCACCGTCAGCAGAGGGGGCGGCGGTGTGCAGCAGATGATTGGTGATCAGCTGGGTGGGGCCCATGCTGAAGTCCCCGGCGGCCAGCACCAGATGAAAGGTGATGCCCGTGATGGCCATGGCCATCACCAGGGCCCCCTTGCACACCGGCAGCCAGGTGCCGCCCCGGCGCAGGGTATGCACGGCGGCGCCGGTGAAGTACACGGCGCACAGGATGTTGCTCATCAGCGTGAAGTATTGCAGGACGGCCAAGTTCAGCTTCCCGCCGATAAAGCCGCATTGCAGCACCACGCCCACAGCGGCGCACAAGGCAGTAAGGATATGCACGGCCGCCGCTGCGGCCCTGGAACGGATAGGCATCATGAAAAATCTCCTTTTGCGAATGCTGCGGGCCGGAACAGGCAGCGCCCATACCGGCCCGGAATTGTGTGTGCGTTATTGATTCTGGCTCTGCTGCCAGCGCCAGGCGTCCCGGCACATGTCGGCCAGGTCCTTTTCCGCGTGCCAGTGCAGCAGCCGCGCCGCCTTGTCCGTGGCGGCATAGCAGGTGGGCAGATCCCCGGCCCGCCGGGGGCCGATGCGGTAAGGCACCGCCACGCCGTTGACCCGCTGAAACGTCTCCACGATCTCCAGCACGCTGCTGCCCCGGCCGGTGCCCAGGTTGATGGCCTCCCAGCCCGGGCTGGTCCGGGAAAACTCCAGCGCCGCCACATGGCCCCGGGCCAGATCTACCACGTGGATATAGTCCCGGACGCCGGTGCCGTCGGGAGTGGGATAGTCGTTGCCGAACACCGTCAGCTCCGGCCGGATACCGGCGGCGGTCTGGGTGATGTAGGGCATCAGGTTGTTGGGAATGCCGTTGGGCAGCTCCCCGATAAGGCCGCTTTCGTGGGCTCCCACGGGGTTAAAATACCGCAGGCACACGGCGGACAGGTCCGGATCGGCCTTGGCCGCATCCCGCAGGATCTGCTCGATCATCAGCTTGGTCCAGGCATAGGGATTGGTGCAGCCGCCGGTGGGCATATCCTCCCGGCAGGGAGCCGGGGCGTCGCCGTACACCGTGGCCGACGAGCTGAAGATCAGCCGGTGTACCCCGTGGTCCGCCATCACGTCCAGCAGGGCCAGGGTGGTGTCCAGGTTGTTCCGGTAATAGGCCAGGGGCTTCTGCACCGACTCGCCCACGGCCTTGTATCCCGCCAGATGGACGGCGGCGGCAATGGGATGCTCCCGGAACACCCGGTCCAGAGCCGGACGGTCCGCCGCGTCCATGTGATAGAACGCCGGGGCCCGGCCCGTGATCTGCCGGATGCGCTCCGGCACGTCCGGGCGGGCATTGGACAGGTCGTCGGCAATGACCACGTTATAGTCCCGCTGCAAAAGCTCCACGGCAATGTGAGAGCCGATGAACCCGGCTCCGCCGGTAAGCAAAACAGTCTCTTTCATGGTGCTTCCTCCCGAATCCTGTGATTTACTGCGGCGTCTGCTGCACCACGCCGGAGAACAGATACACCCCGGTGCCGTCGTACAGGGGAGCCGTCAGGTGCTGGCCCAGGCCGCTGTGGCGATGGGGATAGTACAGGGGAATGACCCAGCCGTCCTCCACCAGCATCCGCTCCGCGTCCTCCAGATAGGCGTCCCGGACTTCCACCCGGCCCGAGGCCTCCGCTGCCCGCAGCAGCATGACATAGGCGGTGGAGTGGAAGCTGCTGCCGCTCTGCCACCAGGACAGCAGACCGGACGCATCGCCCCGGTCAGCGGTCAGGGTCGTCAGCGCCACGATGTATTCGCCCCGGTTCACAGCCTCCGCCAGCTCCTGGGCCGTGGCGCCGCGCATAACGGCGATGATCCCCAGCTGGTGCTTCCAGGCGTCCCGGACGGCCATGGCGGTATTGGTCGCCGTCTCGTCCGAGGTATCGTACAAAAGGGTGATCTGCCCCACGGCCTTTACGCCGCCTGCCTCCTCCAGCAGGGTCTTGGCCTGCTGGCACAGAGCCTCGTAGTTATCGGGGGCGTTGTCCACCAGGCTGCCGCTCTCCGTGCGGAAATCGCCGCCCATGGTATTGCGCAGGCCCGGGGGCACAATGCCCTCCGCCGCGTCGCAGGACAGGCCCTCCACCAGCGCGCTGCGGTCGATGACCAGACTCAGGGCCCGGCGCAGGGATTCGTTCTCCAGGCTCTCGGCCCGCTGGTTCAGAAGCAGCACCGTGGTCTGGGGATAGGGATCGGAGGTGTCGCCCTCCGGCAGGTTCATGGCAAAGTCCACGTCGCCGTGCTCCACCAGCTCCGCCCGCTTCTGGCCGTCCGTCTCAAACCGGAACTCCAGCACGTCCGGCCCCAGACGGCGGGCGTCATAATACCCGTCGGCGGCCAGGGCCGTCAGCCCCGTTTCCTCCCAGGCGGTGGCCCGATAGGGCCCGTCGGTCAGCAGCGTCTCGGAGTGCAGGGACCAGTCCTCCTGCTCCGCCGCATCGCTGCGCACCGGCATGGTGGCGCTGGCGGCGCACACGTCCGTCAGGAAATAGGCGCACTTATACGACAGCTGCACCACAAAGGTGAAGTCGTCCGGGGCGGACACCTGCAAAAGGCTTCCGTCCTGCTTTTCCCGGGCCTGACTGTACCCCGCCACCATATCCAGCAGCGCCGCGTGAGGCGAGCCCGTGGCCGGATCCGCCAGCCGCTGCCAGGCGTAAACAAAGTCGTGGGCGGTAACGGCCTTGCCGTCGGACCACCGGGCATTCTGCCGCAGGGTAAAGGTATACGTCTCCGTGCCGTCCAGGTTATCCTCCACGGCATAGGACTTGGCCACGGCGGGAGCGGCCTGGATGCTGCCGTTCTCCCCCCGGGAGAGCTTCATCAGATTCTCAAACAAATGGGATACCACCGTGCGCTCGGCGTCGGTGGCCGCCATAGCGGGGTCCAGGGTGGCGGGCGCGCTGTCCAGACACACCCGCAGGGTCATGGTGTCCCGCTGCTGTGCGCAGCCGGTCAGGGCCAGCAGGCATACCGCCAGCACCAGGGCCGTCCACCGTATCCGTCGTTTCATAGGGGCCACGCTCCTTACTTGGATTTGTTTTCCGCCGGCGTCACCTGGCCGTCCTCGCCCAGAACGGCGGGGATGATCTGGCTGCGGGTGTTGCGGGCGATATCGTCCAGCCGCATGCGGGACGGGAAGTCCGACAGCAGGGTATATGCCACGCCGTGCTTCCTGGCCCGGCCGGTGCGGCCGATGCGATGGATATAATACTCGTTTTCCTCCGGCACCTCGAAGTTGAACACCGCGTCCACGTCGTCCACGTCAATGCCCCGGCTGGCCACGTCCGTGGCCACGAACACATGAAGCTCCCCGTCCCGGAACCGGGCCATGACCTCCTCCCGCTTGCGCTGGGGAATGTCGCCGTGGATGCATTGGGCGTCCAGTCCCCGCAGCTGCAAAAACTTTGTCAGCCGCTCCGTGGAGCCCTTGGTGTTGCAGAAGCAGATGACCCGGTCCAGCTGCTGGGCGCGGATGATGGAGGCGATGGCGTCCACCTTCTTGTCAGACGGCACCTCGATGCGGTATTGCAGGATATCGGGCTTGTTTTCCCGGGTGGCCTGGACGGTGATCTCCTCCGGGTCCCGCTGATACACCCAGGAGATGTCCATGACCTCCCGGGAGATGGTGGCGGAGAACATCCCCAGGTTCTTCCGGTTGGGGATCTTGTCCAGAATACGCGTCACGTCGTGGATAAAGCCCATGTCCAGCATCCGGTCCGCCTCGTCCAGCACCACGGTCTGCACCTGACCCAGAGTCACGGTGCGGCGCTTCATGTGGTCGGACAGGCGGCCCGGCGTGGCCACCACGATCTGGGGCCGCCGCTTCAGGACGTTGATCTGCTTGGCAATGGGCTGTCCGCCGTAGAGGCACACCAGGCGGACCCCCTCATGGCACACGGCGATCTGGCGCATTTCGTCGGTGATCTGCATGGCCAGCTCCCGGGTGGGGGCCAGAATGACCGCCTGCACCTCCTCGCTCTCCCGGTCGATGCGCTCGATGATGGGGATGCCGAAGGCCATGGTCTTGCCCGTGCCGGTGGGAGCCTTGGCGATCACGTCCTTCCCCGCCAGCATGGGGGGGATGCACCCGGCCTGCACGGGGGTGCTGATCTCGTATCCTTTGTTCCGTATGGCGCGCATGGTGGCCTCGGACAGGCCAAAGCTCTCAAAGGGTGCGCCCTGTGTAAATTCCATAGCAGTTTCCTCTTTTTTCTATATAATCAGCCATGCTACATTATAACATACCTGTCAATATGTCCCCATACCGCTCCAGCAGCCACCAGGTGATCCGGGCCGTCAGCCACCACAGGGGATACGGAAGCCCCTCGTATACCGGCACCTCCATGTGCCCGGCCTGCCAGGGATAGTCCGCCGCCGCGCCCACCTTGTCATAGGGAAAGTCCGGCCCGATCTCCGGCCGCAGGGGATAGCGGTAGATAGCCGGGGGATGGGCCGCCAGCCAGGACAGAGGCGCCGTGAAGGTGTCCTGCACCTCGTCGGGGCTGGGGCGCAGCACCGCCGCCGGGTCCACCCGGCCCAGCACCGGATACATCAGCCCCTCGGACCGCAGGTACAGAAAGTCCAGGTCCCCGAAAATCTCAATGGCCTCCGCCGGAAGGCCCAGTTCCTCGAAGGTCTCCCGCAGGACGCACTGCCGGGGCGTCTCCCCGGCCTCCATCCGTCCCCCGGGGAAGCACACCTCCCCGCTGTGGTGGTGCAGCTTCGCCGGGCGCACCTCATACAGAAGGCTCAGCCCCTCCGGCCCCTCCACCAGCGGCACCAGCACGGCAAATTCACTCCGCGCCTGCTGCAAGGACGACCGGTGCTCTGCCAATTTCCGTCGCAGCGTCTCCTGGTCCATACAAACGCCCCCTTTCCCCCTCACTATACCACGTCCCGGGTCAAAGGAAAAGCAAAACCTAAAAAACAGCCGGAATTCACAAAAAGTTCTTGCAATCGGAAAAATCCGGGGATATAATATGAAGGTTAAGAGATTTTTATACCCAAAAGAAAGGGGTTTTTCCTTTGCAGAATGAAAAACTGAGAAACGTAGCCATTATCGCCCACGTGGACCACGGCAAGACCACCCTGGTGGACCAGATGCTCAAGCAGGGCGGCGTGTACCGCGAGAACCAGGAGACGGTGGAGCGGGTCATGGACTCCAACGATCTGGAGCGCGAGCGGGGCATCACCATCCTGGCCAAGAACACCGCCATCCAGTACGGCGACACCAAGATCAACATTGTGGACACCCCGGGCCATGCCGACTTCGGCGGCGAGGTGGAGCGCATCCTGAAGATGGTCAACGGCGTGATCCTGCTGGTGGACGCCGCCGAGGGCCCCATGCCCCAGACCCGCTTTGTGCTCAGCCGCGCCCTGGAGCTGGGTCACCGGGTCATCGTGGTGGTCAACAAGATCGACCGCCCGGACCAGCGCATTCACGAGGTCATCGACGAGGTGCTGGAGCTGCTGCTGGACCTGGACGCCACCCCGGAGCAGCTGGATTCCCCCATGCTGTTCTGCTCCGCCCGCCAGGGCATCGCCTCCTACTCCCCCGACGTGCCGGGCACGGACCTCAAGCCTCTGTTCGACACCATCCTCAGCTATATCCCCGCTCCCGAAGCGGACCTGGACCAGCCCTTCCAGATGCTGGTGTCCGCCATCGACTATAACGAGTTCGTGGGCCGCATCGCCATCGGTCGGGTGGAGCGCGGCGTCCTGAAGCAGAATCAGGAGATCGCCGTGTGCAACTATCACGACCCCGACGCCCCGGCCAAGAAGGCCAAGGCCGTGTCCATGTACGAGTTCCAGGGCCTGGGCAAGCAGCCCATCACCGAGGCCACCGCCGGCAACATCATCGCCATGTCCGGCATCGGCGACATCACCATCGGCGACACCATCTGCGCCCCCGACTGCGTGGAGCCCCTGCCCTTTGTGAAAATTTCCGCCCCCACCATGGAGATGACCTTCTCCGTCAACGACTCTCCCTTCGCCGGCCGCGAGGGCAAGTTCGTCACCTCCCGCCAGCTGCGGGACCGCCTGTTCCGGGAAACGCTGAAGGACGTGTCCCTGCGGGTCACGGAGCTTGAGGGCGCCACCGATGCCTTCAATGTGGCAGGCCGCGGCGAAATGAGCTTGTCCATCCTCATCGAGACCATGCGCCGGGAGGGCTACGAGTTCCAGGTGTCTCCCCCCCGGGTCCTGTACCGCACCATCGACGGCAAGAAGTGCGAGCCCATTGAGCGTCTGGTGGCCGACGTGCCCAGCGAATGCGTGGGCGCGGTCATCGAGAAGCTGGGCTCCCGCAAGGGCGACCTGATCGAGATGACCCCTGTGGGCAGCCGCATGAAGCTGGAGTTCCTGATCCCCGCCCGGGGCCTGTTCGGCTACCGCAACGAGTTCCTGACGGACACCCGGGGCGAGGGCATCATGGCCTCTGTGTTCGACAGCTACGCCCCCTATAAGGGCGACCTGAACCGCCGCAGCACCGGCTCCCTGGTGTCCTTTGAAACCGGCGAGTCCGTCAGCTACGGGCTGTTCAACGCCCAGGAGCGCGGCGCTCTGTTCATTGGTCCCGGCGTCAAGGTGTACGAGGGCATGATCGTGGGCGTGTCTCCCAAGCAGGAGGACATCACCGTCAACGTCTGCAAAAAGAAGCAGATGACCAATATGCGGGCCGCCGGCTCCGACGAGGCCCTGCGCCTGGTGCCCCCCCAAGCAGATGAGCCTGGAGCAGTGCCTGGAGTTCCTGGCTGACGACGAGCTGCTGGAGGTCACCCCCGAGAACCTGCGCATGCGCAAGACCATCCTCAATCACGAAAAGCGCATGAAGGCCACCCACGGCGGCAAGAAAAAGTAAATCATTGATGAAAAGAAACGGCGTCCGCCTTTGACCAAGGCGGACGCCGTGAGACTGTCAATAAATAGGATTGCCTCTGCCTTCGGAAAGGAAGATAGTTACGAAAGAAACCCATCAGGGGTGTCTTTCGTTTTCAATCATCGCATTTTCAGAACTTTCATGAAAGTTTTGAAAATGTCTTTTTCAGCTTGTCAAAAAGGATTTTTGACAAGCTGACGGCGTCCGCCTTTGACCAAGGCGGACGCCGTTTTTGCCCTTTTTGACAGGCAAGGGGTCCCGCCATCCGGCGGGACCCCTTTGTTCGGCGCTTACCTGAGCGATCAGGCTTTCTCAGCTGTTGCGCTTTTTGCGGGACACGATGACCAGCACCACAGCCAGAGCGGCAGCGCACACCAGGACGATGATCCACATGGTGGTGTTGCTCTCGTCGCCGGTCTTGACGCCGGGCTGGGTGGGCTGATAGCCGGGATCGGCTGCGCCGCAGTCGGTGCACTTGCCATCCTTGTAGTGATGGCCGGTGGCGTCGATGACCATGGTCTCCACCTCACCGCAGCCGGTGCAGGTGCGGGTCTTTTCGCCGGGCTCGGTGCAGGTGGGCTGGGTGGTGACGATCCACTCGCCGAAGGTATGCTCATGGGCGGTGCAGACCACGTCGTTGCGGTCGCGGACGCGGATGCGGGGAGCCATGGGGGTGCCGTCGGCCAGGACGAAGGTGTTGTCATAGGAGGCCAGGCCCGTGGCAGAGATCTGGCAGCCCACGGACAGGTTCGCCACATCGTAGGAGGTGGTGATATAGCCGTCGATGAACACGCGGGCAATCTTGCCCTCGCTGTCGCGGACCAGGATGGTCTGGACCAGGCCGTCGGCCATCTCATAGCCGGTGACGTAGCCGTTCAGGGTCACCAGCTGGCCCAGGACGGAGCCGTCGTTGATCTGGGTGGAGGTGACGGCTCTGGGAGTGACGGGAGTGGTCTCACCGATCTTCTCAATGGAGGAAACCTGCAGCTCGTTCTCGCCCTGATAGGTCTCCGTCACACCGGTGACGCGGACCACGTCGCCGATCTTGAAGTCGCCGGCCACGGGGAAGCAGTTGATGCCGCCGGTCTCATCCTGAACATAGATGCAGTCGAAGAAGGCGGTGGCCTTGTCATAACCGGAGGCGTTGGAGGTCACGACACCCTCAATGGTGTACTTGTGACCGGCCTCGGTCTGAGCCTGGACCGTGGCAATGTCGGTGATCTTCACGGGGTTGATGCGGCCCAGCAGGTTCTCGCAGATCTTGTAGTTGGAGTAGTTCTTCTCGGAGCCGTTGTCACTGATGGTGGCCTGGACCTCGAAGTTGGACATGAAGGCCGCGCCGGACACGATGATCAGACCCTTGCCCTCCAGCTGCTCGCTGGCCATGGCCAGCAGACGGCTGTCGTTTTCGGCATAGGCGTACTTGGGCACGTTGGCGCCGCCCAGGCCGTCCTTATCCACGTCCACGGAATAGGTGGTGGGATGGGTGTACACCACCGGAGTCACCGTAGCGGGCAGGGCAGAGGTGGGGTTGCCATCGGCGTCCACGGCATACACGGAGGCGCCGCCATAGTGGCTGAATACCTCGGTGTACAGGCGGTCATAGGGGTGAGCGGGGTCCACCTCCACGCCGTCGGTCAGGAAGCTCTGACCGTAGGTGTTGAAGTACAGACGCCACTTGTCCACGCCGTCGGCTGCGCTGCGGACATCGTCATAGGTGGCGTCGTCCGCAATACGCAGGCTGGAGCCCAGGGCCTGGAGCACCTCGTTCTGGGTGGCGGCCATGTGCTTGATGGCGGGATTGCTCTGGATCACGTCATAGTTCTCGTAGTTGTCGCTCCAGCCGGCCAGGATCACGGTGCCGCCGCCGGCGTTGAAGGCGGTAATGGCCGCCAGCTCCGCGGCGCTGTAGGTCCGGGGATCGGTCTGGGCGTCCGCCAGGCGGCGGGAGGGGGCGGTGAGGATCAGGGCCTTGAACTTGGGATTGGAGCAGGCGGCGATCAGATCGTCGCTGGTCTTCAGCTCCACGGTGCGGACGTTGTACTTGCCCGCCAGGTTGCCGAAGTTGCCCATGGAATCCTTGTAGTTACCGGCCACATACTCGTTGTAGTGGGAGGCGTCGATGCCGATATACACCAGGTCGTCGGCATTCAGCACGTCCAGGGTAATGTCCTTGGTGAACACATACTCCTTGCCGTCCTGCTCCAGCACCACGGTGGCGGTGACCTTATAGACCCGGGCGGTATCGAAGGAGATATCATAGCTCAGGTCCAGGGTGCCGCTGGCGGGAACGGTGCCCGCGTCGGTGGCGGAGGTCAGCACCTGGCTGCCCACGGCATAGGTGATGGACTTGATCCTGGCGTCGGTGCTCTCGCTGTTGAACAGGGTGGTGGTAACGGTCATCTTCTCGCCGGTGACGGGAGTGGAGGTGCCGCAGGTCACATCGGAGATGCCCAGCTTCAAGGTCTCGCCCACCCACACGGGAGCGGTGACCGCCAGGTCGCCGTCACCCTGGGTGACGCGGATGTAGTAGTAGCTGTAGTCGGGGTCCAGGGTCACAGACAGGTCGCCGGTGGCCAGGACAGCGGGATCATCCCAGGTATAGGCGGTCTTGCCGGAGTTGACAATGACCTCCACCTTGGAGATGGAATCGCTGGCGTCGGGGTCGTTGACGGTAACATGGATGTCCAGCTTCTCAGGGACCTCGGTGAGGCTGCTGCCCAGGAGCATGCCGTTGACGGTGTAGCCGATCTCCAGGTTCTTGTCCTCGGTGGCGTACATACGCATGGCGCGCAGCGCGTCGTAGATGCCCTCCTCGGAGAAGTCGTCGGTGAGGATCACGTCGCGGGCGTCGTTGGCGTTGCCCCAGCGGCCCTTGTGGTTATCCTGGTTGTTGGTGGGAGCCAGGTGCCAGCCCTTATCCAGCGCCATGGTGTAGTACTCATAGCTGGGATAATAGCCGCCGGCGCCGATCTGGCCCTCGCCGTTGCCGGCCTCCACCATGTACATGCGGCTGTCGATGACGGGATCCCAGAAGGCGAAGTCACCGAAGGTGCCGAAGGTGTTGCCGGGGTGGTTGAACTGGCTGAGGCTGTCTGCACCCTCCTGCTGGCTCAGCAGGGCATAGTAGGCGCGCATACCGGCATAGTCGGTCTTGTTGTTCAGGGTGGTGTTGTTGCGGGAGACGATACCGGGGGTATTGAAGGTGTTGATGTGGCCGGGACCGCCGGACCAGGTCATCTCGAAGCCGGCCAGAGCCACCAGGGAGCCGGCGTTGGCCTCGTTGAAGGCGGCAACGGCGGAACGGTAGCTGTTCCAGGTCTCCTGGCTGTAGGGGGTGGCCAGACTCATGTCATACAGAGCGCCCTCGGGGTTGGCCGCGCCGCTCTTGTCGAAGTAGTTGGAGTGGTCGGTGAAGGCCACAAACTGCACGTTGGCGCTGTCGGGCAGGTTCTTCACATAGCTCAGAGCGGACTCCAGAGAGCCTGCGCCGTCGGAATACTGGGTGTGGCTGTGCAGCTGACCGAAGTACAGCTGATACCGGGACTCACCCACGGTGAAGAACCAGCTGAAGGAAGCGGACTTGCCGTCGGCGCGGGTGACGGTGACGGTAACATTGGTGCGGCCGTCGGTCATGTCGGCGGCGGGGGTGTAGGTGGCCTTGCCGCCGGCACAGACGGCGTTGACCTTCTCCCCGTTGACGGTCATTTCCACGGTGGGATTCTCACCGGCGTTGATGAGCTCAGCGGAGATGACAGGCCGCTTGTCGCTGCCGGTCTGGCTGCCCTTGAGCGGCGTCACGGCGCCGATGGAGGGCTCGTCCACCACGGTGACCACCAGACTGCCGCTGTAGCTGACGCCGGAGACATTGGTCACGCGGACGGTGAAGGTCACCTGATCGGACCCGGCCAGCATGGCGGCAGGCACATTGGCGGTGTAATTGCTGCCGTCGGCGGTGTAATCGGTGATGACACCGGCAGACCTGCCGTCCACCAGGATCTCCAGCTTCTGGACCGCCTTCGCATCGTCCACGGTAAAGGTCAGGGTGTAATCCTGGCCCCCCTTCACGGAGTCGGCGGAGGTGAACTTCACGGCGGGATCATTGACGATGCCGCCGTCCAGCTTCACGCTGTCGGCTACGCCATAGAAGAAGAAGGAGTAGATGGTGTAGTCCGTGACGTTGTACATGCTATAGGTCTTATAGCTGTCGCTATAATACTCCAGGAACTGGCTGTACCCGCCGTTGAACTTGGCGGTGCGGCTCTCCAGCTGATAGCCGCCCACGCCGCCGGAGCAGGGCTCCACGGTCCAGTCGGCGTCGTCGCTGGCGGTGAGGGAATAGAAGGCGTTGTTGCCGGTGCCGTTGGAGCACAGGTAGCCGTAGGTTTCGTTGCGGAAGCGGTAATACTCGCCGCTGCGCTCCACGGTGAACACACGCCGCCGTTTTCGGGGATGGCCTTGCCGTCCGTGATCTGGGCGGAGACGTTGTTGACGGCGGGGCTGTCGGTGTTGTCATTCTGCCCGGCCAGGACGCCCTGGGCATTCTGGTTGAACAGCACCACCTGCGCGCCCTCCTGGGGCAGACTGCCGGCGGGCTGGTCCGTCTCGTCGCCTACCAGATAGAGCTGCTGGGCAAACAGAGCCTCGTTGCTGCCGATGGTGCCGAAGGCACTCCAGTTGTTCTTCTCGGCATACCACTCCAGATAGCTGCTGCGGCCCACGTTCTTAATATAGTAACAGTCCTCGGTGGCAGCCTGCTCCAGTGTCCAGGCGGTGTGGGCCTTGTCCAGGGGAGTGCTGGAGTATTTTTCGTCCATGGACAGCTTCTTGCCGTCGGCGGTGGAGAAGGTATAGCTGCCATCGTCGTTGACGCCCACGGTCCAGATGTCCGCCTCGGCAAAGCCGGCCAGCTTGCCGCCGGTGAGGGTCACGTCGGTGCCCTTGTTATAGAAGCCGGTGTACTCGCTGGACAGGGCCTTGAGGTTTGCGGGGTTGTAGATGACCACCTGGTCGCCGTTCTTCAGAGGAGCGGTGGGATCCTCCGGCTGGCCCGGCTCCGGGGACTCGGCCACCACCAGATAAAGCTGCTGGGCGAACAGGGGCTCGTTGCTGCCGATGGTTCCGTAGGAGCTCCAGTTGTTCTTCTCGGCATACCACTCCAGATAGCTGCCGCGGCCCACGTTCTTGATGTAGAAGCAGTCCGCCGTGGCGGCAGCGCTGAGCTCCCAATCCACATTGGCCTTGTCCAGGGGGGTGCTGCTGTAGCTGGTGTCCATGGACAGCTTCTTGCCCTCGGCGGTGGAGAAGGTATAGGCGCCGCTCTCGGTGCGGTTCACGGTCCACAGCTCTGCATCCGTGTAGCCGGTGAGCTTGCCACCGGTCAGCTCCACATCCACGCCTGTGTTATAGAAGCCGTTGTACACGGAGGACAGAGCCTTTTTGTTGGCGGGGTTGAACACCACCACCTTGTCGCCGTTCTGCAGGGTGGTCAGATCGGTGACGATGCCGCTTTCCCGGGCGGGAACGGTGCTGAGCTTATACAGGGCCACGGGCTGCTGATTCTCGCTCTTATAATAGCGGAACCGGGTGCCGTTGGTGGCGGCTGCGTTATACTGCAGCGTGGTGTTGTTGCTGGCGATCTTCACATTACCATCAGCGAAGGTGATGGTGTTGAGCTCCGGAGTGGAGCCGGTGATGATCTTGTTCTTGCCGGACTTGCCGGAAATGTACTTTCCGCTGGCGGACTGTACGGACCAGCCGCCGGTCATGGGCGCGATGGTGAACGCGTATTTGGCGTAATCACCAACGATCTTGCCGTCGGTGATGGTCACGTCCACCTTGTTGCCCTCCTTGTCCAGGGCGGACAGGGAGCCGTCCATGATCAGGCTGCCCTTTTCATAGACGATCAGGTATTGACCGGACCAGTCCTCCTGTGCCTCGGTGACCTTTTCCCAGGTCCCGGACGCAGGCTCTGCCGCGAATACCGACACCGGCAGCAGGGAAACCAGCATGACCAGTGACAGCAGCGCAGACAGAAGTCTGGTGCGAACAGGTGTTTTCATCAGGCTATTACCTCCTTTAATTTCCCCCGGAGCTTCCCGCCCCACAGGTATTTTCATTGTAACATACGCTTCTATCAGTTTCCAGCTTTATTTGCAGATTTGACACAAATTTTGCTAATATGTGCACAAGGCATGGATGATTGCACAAAGCCCTGCTTGACAAGGGAGGCGCAACTTGCTATGCTGGTGTCACCAATTGCCGAAAGGACCGGTATATATGAAGAAAAAAACGAAGGGGCCCGGCCCTGCCGCCTGGCTGCGGGAGAATAAATGGACGTGCATCGTGCTGGCGGCGGCGCTGGCGGTGCTGCTGGCGGCACGGCTGCTGGCGGCTCCCGTGCCGGTGCAGTCCGACGAGCCAGAGAACCGCGCGGATTACGAAAGCGCCTCCGTGGACCAGATCCTCTCCGATTCCACGGAGAAGGACCCTGCCTCCGACAACGGTTATCGCGGCGAGCAGCTGCTGCTGGTCACCGTCCGCTCCGGCGACTATAAGGGCCAGCAGATGCAGGTATATAACTATGTGGGGCCCCTGTATGGCGGGCCGCTGAAGGTCGGGGACCGGGCCACCGTCCTGATCTCCACCTATTCCGACGGCACCGTCAATGCCACGGTGTATGAATTCGACCGTCTGCTGCCCCTTTGCATCGTGCTGGTGCTGTTCATCGCGGCAGCGGTGGCCGTGGGCGGCCGGACGGGGGTCAAATCCCTGGTGGCCCTGGCGGTGACGCTGGTGTGCCTGTTCGGCGTGCTGCTGCCGTCCCTGATGAAGGGTGCCAACACGCTGCTGATGACGTTTATCGTCTGTGCCTATGTGGCGGTGGTAAGCCTGACCATCGTAGGCGGCGTCCGGAAAAAAAGACCGTGTGCGCCATGCTGGGCGCAGTGGCGGGCACCGCCCTGGCTCTGCTGTTCGGCCTGCTGGCCCAGGGACTGACCCGCATCGACGGCCTGCGCATCGACGACGTGGAGCCACTGCTGCAGCTGCGGCAGACCGGCACGCCCATCGGTCTGCGGGGCCTGCTGGTGGGCGGCATCGTCATCAGCGCCCTGGGCGCGGTGATGGACGTGACCATGGGCATTGCCTCCTCCCTGTCGGAGGTCCACGCCGCCAATCCGGAGCTGTCCCGGCGGGAGCTGTTCCGCTCCGGCATGAACATCGGCCGGGACATGGTGGGCACCATGACCAACACCCTGATCCTGGCGTTTCTGGGCAGCGGCTTTACCCTGATCCTGTACCTGTATTCTCTGGGACTGTCCCCCCGGCAGCTGCTGAGCTCGGCCTATGTATCCCTGGAGGTGGTCAGCGGCGTAGCCAGCAGCGTGGGCGTGATCCTGTCCATCCCGCTGACGGCGCTGATCACGGCAGAGGTCTTTACCCGGGAGAAGAAATCCGGAAAGAGCGCATAAGCATAGAAGGGTTCCCGCCCCCGACAGGCGGCGGACGGACAAAATTTAAGTTAAATTACAGCTTCGGGGCGTATACTTACCGTATACGCCCCGGGATGCGTTGGGGGAAAACGAAGGGAGGTGCCCGGTGAAGGCGCTGGTAAAGGAATTGCTGCACCTGACGGAGGTGCGGCAGCTGACAGAGGATGTACGCGGCGGCGTTTCGCCGGTGCTGGTCACCGGCGTGGGACCGGTCCACCGGGCCCAGGTGGAGGCGGCCCTGCACCGGGACAGCGGACGGCCCCTGTGGGTGCTGTGTGCCGACGAACGGGAGGCCCGGCGCCAGGCCGGTGACCTGGCCGTGCTCACCGGGGAGACGCCCCTGGTGCTCCCGGCCCGGGAGCTTCAGTGGCGGCCTATGGAGTCCAGCCGCCAGTGGGAAAACCAGCGGCTGGCGGCCCTGTACCGTCTGGGAAGCAGCCCCGTGGTGGTCACTACCCCGGACGCGCTGGTGCAGCGGTGCATCCCGCCCCGGGTGCTGGAGCGGACGGCACTGACCCTGGCCGTGGGCCAGCAGTGGGACCTGAACGCCCTGACCCGGCGGCTGGCCGGAGCCGGATATACCCGCTGTGACCAGGTGGAGGGCCCGGGACAGTTCGCCCTGCGGGGCGGCATCCTGGACGTGTTCTCCCCGGGTATGGAGCAGCCGGTGCGCTGCGAATTTTTCGACGACGAGATCGACTCCCTGGGCATATTTGACGCCGCCACCCAGCGCCGGGTGGAAAACCGCCGGGAGGCGCTGCTGCTTCCGGCGGCGGAGGTATTGCCCGGCTGGGAGGAGCATACGGCGGAGGACGCCGCCGCCCGGCTGGAGGCCGCAGTGAAGCGCCTTGCCCGGAGGCAGGGCACCCAGGCCCTGCGGGACCTGCTGACCGCCGATGCCGCCCTGCTGCGCCAGGGGGTCACCCCCAACGGCGCGGACCGCTGCATGGCGGCGGTGTACCCGGAAAAGACCACCGCCCTGGACTATCTGTCCGCGGATGCCCTGATCTGCGTGGAGGACAGCGGCCGCACAGCGGAGGCCCTGCGGGGCTGGCTGTGGCAGCTGAAGGAGGACGTGTCCGCCGGAATGGAGGCGGGCTTTCTGGCCGGTGAGCTGGCGGATTTTGCCGCCTCGGAGCCGGAGCTGGCCCTGGGGCTGGAAAAGCACCCGGTGGTGCAGCTGGACGGTCTCACCACCGGGCGGCAGCTGCTGGCTCCCAAGGACCTGTTACAGCTGACGGCCAAGCAGCTGTCCAGCTACGGCGGGTCGTTGGAGCTGGCCTGCACGGACCTGACCCACTATCTCACGTCGGGCTACCGGGTGATGGTGCTGTGCGGCGGCGAGGTCCGGGCCCGGAACCTCCGCCGGATGCTGGCGGACCGGAAAATCCCCGCCGCCGTGGACCTGTCCGGGGAAAAGTCCCCGGAAAAGGGCACGGTGCTCATTGCCGTGGGAGCCCTGTCCGCCGGGTGCGAATATCCGGAGGGGCGGCTGGCGGTGCTGACGGAGGGGCAGCTGACCACGCCCCTGTCCGGCCGGGCCAAAAAGCCCCGGCCCAGGCGGGACAGCAATCAGCAGAAGCTCCAGTCCTACACGGACCTGACCCCCGGAGACCTGGTGGTCCATGCCCACCACGGCATCGGCCGGTTCGTGGCCATGCTGCGCATGCCGGTGGACGGGGTGGAAAAGGACTATATCAAGATCGCCTACGCCGGGCAGGACGTGCTGTATGTTCCGGCCACGTCTCTGGACCTGGTCAGCAAGTACATCGGCCCCGGCGAGGACAACGAGCGCACCAAGCTCAATAAGCTGGGGGGCACCGAGTGGGCCAAGACCACCCGCAAGGCCAAGGCCGCCGCCAAGGATCTGGCCGAGGGGCTGATCCGGCTGTATGCCCAGCGGCAGCGGCTGGCAGGCCATGCCTTCTCGCCGGACAGCCCCTGGCAGCAGGAGTTTGAGGACGCCTTCCCCTACACGGAGACCGACGACCAGCTGCAGGCCATCCGGGACATCAAGGCCGATATGGAGCAGCCCCGGCCCATGGACCGGCTGCTGTGCGGCGACGTGGGCTACGGCAAGACCGAGGTGGCCCTGCGGGCGGTGATGAAGTGCATTCTGGACGGCAAGCAGGCCGCCATTCTGGTGCCCACCACCGTCCTGGCCCAGCAGCACTATGCCACGGCGGTGAACCGGTTCCGGTCCTTCCCGGTGAACATCGAGGTGCTCTCCCGGTTCCGGACCCCCGCCCAGGTGCGGGACATTCTGGCCCGGACCCAGGCGGGAAAGGTGGACCTGCTGATCGGCACCCACAAGCTTCTGCAGAAGGACCTGAAATTTCACGACCTGGGCCTGCTGGTCATCGACGAGGAGCAGCGCTTCGGCGTTACCCACAAGGAAAAGCTCCGGGAGCGGGCCCGGCAGGTGGACACCCTGACCCTGTCCGCCACCCCCATTCCCCGGACTCTGAATATGGCCCTGTCCGGCATCCGGGACATGAGCACCATCGAGGAGCCGCCCCACGACCGCCAGCCGGTGCAGACCTATGTGATGGAGCACGAGTGGCCCGTCATTGCCGAGGCCATCCGCCGGGAGCTGAGCCGGGGCGGCCAGGTATATTACCTGCACAACCGGGTGGAGAACATCGAGTCCACCGCCGGACGCCTGCGGCAGTGGCTGGGGGAGGATGCGGCCATCGGCATTGCCCACGGCAAAATGGCCGAGCGGGAGCTGAGCTCCGTCATGCAGCAGATGGCCGACGGCGAGATCCAGGTGCTGGTGTGCACCACCATCATCGAGACCGGCATCGATATCCCCAACGTCAACACCCTGATCATCGAGGACGCGGACCGGCTGGGCCTGTCCCAGCTGCACCAGATCCGGGGCCGCATCGGCCGCAGCGCCCGCCGGGCGTATGCCTATCTGACCTATCGCCCCGGCAAGGTGCTGACGGAGGTGGCCGGCAAGCGGCTGTCCGCCATCCGGGAGTATGTGGCCTTCGGCTCCGGCTTCCGCATTGCCATGCGGGACCTGGAGATCCGCGGGGCGGGGAACCTGCTGGGCCCGGAGCAGTCCGGCTATCTGATGAGTGTGGGCTACGACATGTATCTGCGGCTGCTGAACGACGCGGTGCTGGAGCAGCAGGGGAGGGGAAAGGACATCCGCCCCGACTGCTCGGCGGACCTGGCCACCTCCGCCCACATTCCGGAGCGGTATGTGCCCTCCGCCCACCAACGCATGGACCTGTACCGCCGCATGGCGGCCATCCGCACCACGGAGGAGGCGTCGGACCTGGTGGACGAGCTGACGGACCGCTACGGCGACCCGCCCAAGCCGGTGATGGCCCTGCTGGACGTGGCCCTGCTGCGGGCCGCCGCCGCCGACGTGTTCATCACCGATATCACCCAGAGGGCCGGTGTGGTGGCCTTCACCTTTGACAGCCGCGTGGACGTACCCAGCCTGATGGCCGTGTGCTCCATGCCCGGCTACCGCAATCGCCTGCGTCTGTCCGCCGGGGAGCCTCCCCGGCTCCGGCTGCACCTGGCCCCCGGGGAGGACGCCCTCTCCGCTGCCGGGAAGCTGACGGAGGAGCTGCGGCTGAAAAAAGAAGAGCTGGGCAAAGCTGCCCGGGAAGGAGATAACTTATGAAAAAAGCATGGATCCGTCTGGCCGCCTCGGTGGTCCTGTCCGCGCTGCTGGTGGTGGGCATTTCCGCCAGCGGTATCCTTACCAACGGCCACCGCACCGACGGCCTGTTCTATCAGGCCAGCGGCATCCGGCCCGACGCCGAGCTGCTGACCGTCAACGGAGAGACCATTGACGCCGAGGAGTATCTGTATTGGCTGGCCTATGACTGTGAGTATCTGGCGTACAACGTTCAGGACCTTGACTTTGACGCGGAGCTGTCCGAGGGGATGACCTACGGGGCCTATGCCAAGCAGGACGCCCTGGAGACCGTGAAGCTGTACGCCGTGGTCCGCCAGTGGGCCAAGCGGGGGAATGTGACCCTGTCCGACGCCGACCGGGAGGCCCTGGAAAACCAGCGCCAGCAGTATATCACCTATTACGGCAGCCAGGAGGCCTACAGCAAGCAGATCCAGGGCATGGGCGTGTCGGAGGCCATGTTCGACGCCATCAGCCGGGGCTATTACCTGTATGCCGGGGTGCGTCAGGCGTTCTGTACCCCCGGCAGCGCTCTGTACCCTGCCCAGGAGGACATTGACGCCCTGGCCCGGCAGGGGGGCTATGCCACCAGTCTGCTGCTGTACTGGCCCCTGGACGGCCAGAATGACGACAACACCCGCCTGGCGGCCGAGAGCTTTGCCCAGCAGCTGCGGGACGCCCAGGACGTTACCGCCGCGTATCTGGACCTGGCGGGCCAGCTGGGCATGGAGGACGTGACGGAGGCCGGCGTCACCGCCTCCGCCGGGGACATGGGCGAGACCCTGGCCGCCGCCGTGTCGGCGCTGGAGCCCGGCCAGGTCAGCGATGTCATCGACACCGGCAGCGCCCTGTATGTGGCCGTGGGCAAGGAGCTGGACCAGTCCGCCGTGGTCAATGCCCTGTTTGAAACGCAAATCAAGGCCGCCGTGGCCGACGCAAAGGTGGAATACAACACCCGCCTGTTCAACAAGCTGGACCCCGGCGCCTTTTATACCAGGCTCCAGGAGGCCCGTTCGGCCTTGTCATAAAATTAACCAGCTTGTTAATTTTTAGTCAAAGCAACAAAGAAATCGGGTCTAATCCTGTTCAGTCCTACGATTTTTCAGCGCAGAGCAATTCTGGGGGTTGACTATTCGGTCGAAAATGACTACGATATAGGTACAGAGTAGAACCCCAAAACCAAATGTAGGAGGATAATTCCATCATGAAAGATCTGTATGTCGTCAATTGCTGCCGTACCGCTATCGGCTCCTTCGGTGGTTCCCTGAAGAACACCCCCGCCGCCGAGATGGGCGCCGTGGTGGTGAAGGAGGCCCTCAAGCGTGCCAATATCGCCCCCGAAAACGTGGATGAGGTTATGTTCGGCTGCATCCTGACCGCTGCTCAGGGCCAGAACGTTGCCCGCCAGGTGGCCATCAAGGCCGGTATCCCCTATTCCGTTCCCGCTTACACCGTGGGCATGGTCTGCGGCTCCGGCATGAAGTCTGTCATCGAGGGCGCCCGCTCCATCCTGGCCGGCGATTCCGACGTGGTGGTCTGCGGCGGTACCGAGAACATGAGCGCCGCTCCCTTTGCCTCCATGGACGCCCGCTGGGGCGCTCGCATGGGCGACAAGAAGCTGGTGGACACCATGATCAAGGACGGCCTGTGGGACGCCTATAACAACTATCACATGGGCACCACCGCCGAGAACATCAACGATATCTGGGGCATCACCCGCGAGGAGCAGGACGCCTTCGCCGCCGCTTCCCAGCAGAAGACCGAGGCCGCCCAGAAGGCCGGCCGCTTCGACGACGAGATCGTCCCCGTGATGGTCAAGGTCAAGAAGGAAATGGTCCCCTTCGCCAAGGACGAGTATCCCAAGGCCGGCGTCACCAAGGAAGGCATTGCCAAGCTGCGCGGCGCCTTCCCCGTCAGCCCCGAGTCCCCCAATCCCCAGGTGGTGAACACCTTCGAGCCCACCGGCATCCAGGAAGCCGCCGATAAGGGTCAGCCCCGGGTCACCGCTGCCAACGCCTCCGGCATCAACGACGGCGCTGCCGCCATCGTGCTGGCTTCCGGCGAGGCCGTGGAGAAGTACGGTCTGAAGCCCATGGCCAAGCTCATCGGCTGGGGCCAGGGCGGCGTGGATCCCAAGATCATGGGCGTGGGCCCCGTGCCCGCTTCCCGTCAGGCTCTGAAGAAGGCCGGCCTGACCATCGACGACATCGACCTGGTGGAGGCCAACGAGGCCTTTGCCGCTCAGTCCATCGCTGTGGCCCGCGAGCTGCACTTTGACATGAGCAAGGTCAACGTCAACGGCGGCGCCATCTCCCTGGGCCACCCCGTGGGCGCTTCCGGTGCTCGTATCATCGTCACCCTGCTGCACGAGATGCAGAAGCGGCCCGAGGCCAAGCGCGGCCTGGCCACGCTGTGCATCGGCGGCGGCATGGGCGTTGCCACCATCTACGAGAAGTGCTGAACAGCCCAGCGGCTTAACGTAAACGAATAAAAATCTCCCCGGCAGCCAGTCTGCCGGGGAGATTTTTTTACCCGCTTCGCCTGCATGGCGGCAGCGGCAGGGCCATATACTGGGTGCTGCAGGGCAGTGTGCGCCGGTTATGGACAATGCGGCGCGATACTGTACAACGAACGAGAGACTTATCGGGAGAAAAATGTTGATTTTCCGGGTTGACAGACGAGTCTAAACGTGATAAAGTACACGATACTGGGCCGCTGGGCCCTTGTGGGTGACGAAATGCCCCAAATGTTTACAAATTTTTCAAACTTTTTATGATATAATACCCTGGGAAGTGGGTTTGAGGCCCCGCACCTGACAGGAAGGGATGCGCCGGGCCCGACGATGAAAAAAGAATTTTTCCAAGTATCTAAAAAGGTAGTTTCTGCGGTAAAGGAGCGCAGTGTGCTATGTGGATGCCGTCTCTTGATCTGGCGGGGGGCCTGTGGGCCCGGGCGCGCCGGACTTTGTATACATTTTTTTCCCGGCTTAGCCGGTATGCACAGCGGTTCTGGCTGAGCCGCGCATATTTTCCCGTACTGCTGACGGTGGCGGGGGCGTTTATGGCTGCGGGGCAGCCGGTCTATGGTGTGGTGGCCCTGGGCTGCATCGTCATCTGGCTGCTGGCCGCCTGCCCGGATCTGTTGGCTCCGGTGTGCCCGTTTTTCATGGCGTTTCTCATGTCCACCCAGTGCTACGGGCAGCTGTCGGACTTCTTGCCCTGCGCGGCCCTGGTGCCGCCGCTGGTGCTGGCGCTTCTGTGGCACTTTGCCGTGTGGCCGGTGACGCTTCGCCTGGGCCGCAGCGGCATGGGCCTGGCCCTGGTGTCCATCGCCACCCTGTTGGGCGGCTGCGACGTGATCACCCGGAAGCAGGCCGTGGAGCCTCTGTCCCTGTACTATACCCTGGGCCTGGGGGTGGGGATGCTGGTGCTGTATGTGCTGTTCCGCTCCCACCTGACAGAGAAGCGGACCTATGACCTGCACCGGCGGTTTGCCGGGATTTTCTGCGCCCTGGGCATGTGCATGGCTCTGGCGGTGCTGCTGGCCTATCTGAAGGCGTGGCTGGCAAACGGAGCCGTGGTCGGTGTGCTGTATCTGTCCTATCGGAACTTTGCCACATCCGTTCTGCTGACGGCGCTGCCTATGCCGTTTTATCTGAGCCTGAAGCACCGGGGCCATCTGGTCACCGGCGGGGTGATGGCTCTGGCTCTGGCCCTGACGGGCAGCCGCAGTGCGCTGCTGTTCGGCGCGGTGATCCTGGCCCTGTGCGGCGTGTATCTGATGCGTCACGGCGTCATCAGCCGCCGGTGCCTGACGGCCCTGGCCGTGGCCGCCGGGATCGCTGTTCTGGCGGCGGGCCCCGTGGTGCTGCAATGGGTGCTCCATAGCCGTATGGGCGAGGACATCCAGGACAGCAACTCCGACCGGCTCCAGTTTCTGGCCCGGGCGGTGGATGATTTCCTGCGGCATCCGGTATTCGGCATCGGCCTGTGCAGCACCCGGAACGCCGATGTGTTCAGCGGCGTGGAGGGCAGCATGGTGTTCTACCACAACAGCGTGGCCCAGGTCATGGGCAGTATGGGCCTGGTGGGCATCGTAGCCTACGGACGGCTGCTCCACGACCGCATTGCTCTGCTGCGGGAGGGCGGCCGCGACCCGTTCGTGCAGGCGCTGGCCGTGTCGTATCTGGGCATGGTGCTGATCTCCCTGTGCAATCCCGGCGAGTTCTGCCCCTTCCCCAACGCTGCCATGATGGTGATGCTGTTTGCTCAGGCGGAGGAGGCCGTGGGTGACGTGGCTGTCCCTGTGCGGCAGCTGCTGGTGCGTCATCTGGGCGCTCCCGCAGGGTTCCTGCAGTTTTGAAAACGTAGTTATAATTAAGTAAAATGCGGTGCAGCCTCCGAAAAGGGACTGCACCGCATTTTACTTTACACGTTATTCGCCGTTGTCCCGCAGGTATTGCAGCCGCCGGAAGCTGCGCCGGGCCAGCAGAAAGCCCACAACCGCCAGCAGCAGGCACGCTGCTCCCAGCAGGAAGGTCCGGGCGTCCAGGGCTGCATGTTCGCACAGGAAGGAGAAAATGCGGTACGCCCCCATGACCAGCAGAATACCCAGCACCAGCAGGGCCACCAGCACGGTCATATCCGTGCACTCGTCGATCCGTTTCATATGCCCCTCCTCAGTCCGTTACCGCCACGTCCAGGCCGAACTCCTCCGGCAGGAACCGGGGGCACACGTTGCCGCTGGTGCAGATGGTGGAGGCGGCCAGCCGGGTGCCGATCTCGCAGGATTCGGCCAGGGTCTTGCCATAGGTCAGGCCGATGGTAGCTCCGGCAAAGAAGGCGTCTCCCGCGCCGGTGGTGTCCTTCACGTCCACCTTGCGGCCTGGACAGGCCCCCCTGGTCCCCGTCACAGCTGGCGTACACGGCCCCCTGGGCCCCCATGGTAACGATCATCCGGGGAATGCGGGCGCTGCGGATCTTCAAGGCCAGGATCTTTTGCAGCTCCTCCGGGGTCTTTTCGCTGTAATCGTCGGAGAACAGAATGCCCATCTCCTGCTGGTTGCACACAAAGCAGCTGGTCTGCTGCAAGAAGTCCCGGCGCTCCACGGCAATGCTCATGTTGGACACCACGGCGTATACGTCCTTTTGGTACTTCCTGGCGTACTGGAACACCCGCTTGACGATCTCCTTGTCCATGTCGATCTCCAGGGCGATGCTGTCGGCGTCCCGGAAGATCTCGTCCCCCTTTTCATCCAGCAGGGCGATCAGGGGCCGCAGGTCCGGGCGCTTGCTGATGGCGGCGCACACATCCCCCTGGTTGTCGAACACCGCCAGCCAGGTGCCCATGCCGTCGGGGGTGGGCAGGACATAATCGGTGTTGACCTTGTGATTTTTCAGCTGGCGCACCACGTCGGCCCCCAGGCCGGTGTCATCCACCAGGCTCACAAAGGTGGGACGCAGCTCCACGTTGGCGATGTCCTCCACCACGTTGCGGCTGACGCCGCCGGGGACCTGCTCCACCCGGCCCACATTGCGCCCGCCGGGGATATAGGTGGACGTGGGGTATCCCTTGATGTCCACAAAGACGGCGCCCAGCACCACGATTCCCATAAAAACGTCCTCCTGCGACTATATTTTCTTCATTATACCGCCTGGGGACCGTTTGGGCAAGCCCTTTCGGCGCATTTGTCTTGACGGGCCCCGGATCCGGCGGCATAATAGAGGCAGCATACAAAAATTTTTCCCCTTTTCCGCGAAACCGCCGGGATTTTTTGACGGGATGACAGGCAGAAGCAACTCGAAAGGAGAATGTCACCATGGAGGACCGCGACATCGTGACCCTGTACTGGCAGCGGGATGAGGAGGCCATCCGCCAGACGGACCGGCAGTATGGCCGGTATCTGTCGTCCATCGCCTTCCACATCCTGGCGGACCGGGAAGACAGCCGGGAGACCGTCAACGACACCTATCTGCGGGCATGGGGCTCCATGCCGCCCCACCGGCCCCGGGTGCTGTCCACCTATCTGGGCCATATCACCCGGCAGCTGTCCATTGACCGCTGGCGGGCCCGGGGCCGGGTGAAGCGGTCGGCCTACGCCGTGTCCCTGGAGGAGCTGGGGGACTGCGTATCCGGCCGGGACACGCCGGAGGAGGCCCTGGACCTGCGGGAGCTGGGCCGGGCTGTGGGCGACTATCTCCGGACACTGCCGCTTCCCGCCCGCCGGGCGTTTCTCTGCCGCTATTACTATGCCGACTCCCTGGCGGAGACGGCCCGGGTCTGCGGCATCAGCGTACCGGCGGTCAAGAGTCAGCTGTACCGCACCCGCCAGGGGCTGCGGACCTATCTGGAAAAGGAGGGCTTTGACGTATGAACCCGGAACAGCTCAGCGACGCCATGAATGAATTGCCCCAGGAGCTTTTGGAGGAGACCCAGGCCGCCCGGTCCCGGCGGAGGCTGCGGTGGAAGCCGCTGGCCGCGGCGGCGGCGTGCCTGCTGCTGGCGGCGGGAGCCTGGGCGCTGGCAGGCCGCCCGGCGGAACCCACCCCGGCCCCGGAGCCCGGGGACCTGCCGGTGCTGACCATCGACAGGGACTACAGCGGCATGGGAGATTACCCGCTGTCGGCGGAGGAATTTGCCGCCTATGACGGCGGACCGTGGCAGGAGGGCATGGAGCTTGCCGCCCTGCCGGTGTTCCGCAACACCACCCGCATGGACGTGGCCAACGGCTTCCGCACCGGCGGCGGAGACTATGCGCAGCTGCGGCGGACCATGGAGCAGCTGGCGGCGGCGGTGGGGGCGGACGTGGCCCAGTCTGCCGTGGAGGTCCGGGTGCCGGACGAGACGGTGCAGGCCGCCATGGAGGACGCCTGGGCCGGGGAGACCTGGCAGTGCGGCGTGACGTTTGCCGTCAGAGGGGGACCTACGGAGCTGGCGCTGACGTGGAAGGATGTCACCGTGACCGTGGGGGAGAGTGGAGAGCTGTGGGTGAAGCTTTCCCGGCCGGAGCTGGCGGCTCTGACCCCTGACGCTGCGGCGGCATGGCTGCTGGAGCAGTACGGGGCCATTTTCGGGGAGCAGACCCGGTATTTTATGGCCGCCCGGGACAGCGGCGGCTGTTCCCTGTATTTCTACCGGCCGGAGGAGGACCTGACCCAGGGCATCCTTCAGCGCAGCATCCTGAAAACGTGGGTCCGGCTGTCCGGCGGCAGCTGTGAGGTCCGGCTGTACCGGCCGGAGCTGTCCGACGCCAACACGGTGGGAGCTTATCCGCTGGTGACTGTGGACCAGGCCCGGCAACGGCTGGCGGCGGGGCAGCACCTGTCTGCCTGGGAGCCCTTCCCGGGGGAGGACCGGGTCAAGCGGGTGGACCTGCAATACCTGGCCCGGCAGACGGACCGGTACTTCATGCCCTACTATGTGTTCTGGGTGGAATGTGACGACGGGGAGCAGGGTGTGTGCTATCGCCCCTATTACGTTCCGGCGGTGGCGGATGCCTATATTGCCGGCATGCCCCAAAGCCCCACCGGGGCGGCATAATGCTGCATATCGTTGGTTTCTGGGATATGGGCTGCTGGATACCCATGCGATTTTCACTCTGATACGGGCATTTTTCCCCAAATTGCAAGAAAGGCCCCCTGCTTTTGCCGCGTGAAAGCAGGGGGCCTTTGGCATATTTTTTACCGGCTGGCGGCATATAACTCTTTAGGCTTCGCCGTTTGCCGCCTTCGCGCGCCTCACATCGCCAGCGCGATCCACCTGATCTGGGACCCGTTGGCCCAGCACCGGGAGGATCCGTTGGTCCGCAGGCGGAAGGAGCCGGCGGTGATCTGGTCCGCCACGCAGGTGGTTGCCGCCGCTGCGGTGGTGTCGCCCGCTCCGCCGCCGCTGGAGTTGATGCACTGGGCAGCTGATTTGTTGGTCCGCACCCCCGGCACCAGACCGGAGGCGAAGTTGACTGCATATCCGCACACTACGTTATAGGTGGCCGTGCTGTCAAAGGTGGGGGTGTTCTCCACCCGCAGGAAGATCAGGGATGGCACTGTGCCCAGATTGTGGGTGACGGTCTCGTATACGGCGTTTGTTACCGTCTTTCCCAGCGTTACAGTGCCCTGGGCCATTTTCAGCGTACCGGTGACCTTCCCCCCGGCCACATACGCCGTCAGGCCCGCCAGGATATCGCCCGCCGTGGCCGTGGCGTCGCCGGTATCCACTCCGCCGCCGGTGACGATGCCACCGATGGCCTCCGGGAAATCCTCGGCGGCAAGGGGCGCTTTACCGCCGGTCTTGCTGCGGATGGCGTCTGCAATAGCGCTCAGCAGAGCGCTCAGGGTGCTGTATTTTCCCATCAGTAGCTCGCCTCCATTGCCGCGCCGACGGCCGCCGTGATAGCGGCGCCGACCTGTGCCGCCGTCTGGTAGCCCTTGCCTGTCACGGTGGATTCCACCTGTGCCGCCGTCTGGTAGCCCTTGCCTGTCACGGTGGATTCCACCTGTGCCGCCGTCTGGTATCCGCTGTCGTTGGTGATCTCGGAGGTCTTGACGGGCACACGGGTGTTCAGCTTCCGCACATACACCAGACCGCTGGCCAGCATGGGCGTGACCTCATAGCTGGCGTTTCCGGTCAGTGCGGCGGAGTTGGCGGAGCTGCCGCCGGGGACGTCGCCCACAAACGTAATGCCTGCCGACACCGTAGTGTACAGCTGTACCTCCGTGGCCGTGGTGTTCACCACCCGGAAGGGATTCACGTTGCCGTAGGTATACGGGATGAACACCCGGGCCTTGGCGCTGAGGGCCGTACCCAGCACCAGCGCCTTGTCGCACAGCAGCAGCTTGTAACTCTCGCTGCTGCCGCCGGTGGTCAGGTGTTCGTTGAGGTTCACCACCGTGTCCTGCAAATTGTCCACCGTCAGCTGATTCCCGGAATACCAGGTCACCTCCGCCGGGTTCCGGCTGAGAAAGGCGGTGATAACGGCCTTGCCAATGGAGGTGTTGACGGTGCTCTGAACGGACAGCGTTCCCTTTGTGCTCACCGCCGGGTCGTCCTCCACCGTCACGCCGTCCATGCGCAGATTTTCAATGTCCAGCGGGATAATGACCCGGTTGGCGCTCTTGTTGACGACGTACAGCTGCCTGATCCGCAGGCTCCCCTTGCCGGACAGCCGCAGCGTGGGATTGGTCTCCCCGGATTTCTGAGTATGCCGCCAGCCGTCCACGCGGACGTCGAAGGTGCCGCCTGCGGCGCTGCTGGTGTAGATAATGGTCTTGGCGTCCGTCTCAATGTTCCGCAGGGTCAGCACGCCGGGCAGGGTAGCCTTGGTGGTGTACAGTGCGAAACCGCCGATGCCGTTGTTCAGCATCCGCACGTTTTCGATGGTGATGTTGGTGGCCGTGCCCAGATTGGGCTCCACGTCGATGCCGTACTGGGGCGCCGTGCGGTCGGTATAGGTGAAGTCACAGTCCCGCACCACCACGCCGTCCGCCTCGATAATGGACAGGCCGTTGCGGCTGCATTTGTAGGTGCGGATCCGCTCCAGCGTCACGTTCTGAGAGATCTCATCCATGGTCCCGTTGCCGCCTACGCACACGCCGTCGCCCCAGGTGTACCGGATATCCACATCGCTGACATGGACGTTGTGGCTGTTGACGATGCGGATGCCGTGACCGCTCTCACCGGTGGTGGCCGTGTGGGACTCCCGGTCGCCGATGATGGTCAGCCCGCCCTCAACGGTGACGTTGTTCACGTTGTGGATGTTCAGCACGGCGTAGAAATCATAGCCATTGGCGGTGAGCTGGAGGGTAGCGGCGTCGAAAAGCAGCCGCTGCCCGCTGTGCACCGTCAGGGCGGCAAAGAAATTGCTGTCCGCCGTGGTCGCGCTGACCTTGTAGGTCCCGGTGGGGAACAACACGGCGGAGATACCCCGTGTGCTGGCCGCATCCAGCGCCGCCTGGATGGCCGCCGTGTCGTCGGTGGTGCCGTCGCCCTTAGCTCCGAAATCCCGGACGTTGAGCATGTCCCGGTACTTTTTCCGCCAACCGGTGGGCTTGCCGTCTGCATCCACGGCGGACACCATGATCTGGTCATCCGCCGCCAGACCGGACAGGCCCATGGCGGCAGCTACGTTGGCCGCCGTCACGTCAGACAGCTGGTTCAGCTTGGCCATGACCTGGGCATACACGTCCTTTGCCGGTGCGGCGGGAGGACCGCCTGCCGTGGTGATCGCGTCCAGCACGCGAAAATCCGCGCCCCGGCTGGTGTGGACATCCCCGGCAAACAGACCGATCGACACCCATCCTGCCGTATTCTGCACGGGCAGCCCGGCAGAATTTCCAGTGAACACCACATCCTGATGGGTGCCGTCCGGAAGCTGCACCCGCATGGTTTTTGTGTCAAACGATGCCCATTCCTCGTCCAGATCCCACAGCACCGTGTAGTCGCTGTTGCCGCAGACAATGGTTCCTGTTCCGCTGGCCCGCTTGTTCCTGATTGTAATTTTCAATTCAGGCATGTACATCATCTCCCTTCGCATATATCCACACACTGCCGGGAGTTATACACGGCGTTGCCTGTTTGCCTGCGGCGGAGCGGGCGTTTTTGCACAGCGGAGGGAGCGGCTGCTCATGCGTCATTTCCGACGAGCCCGTGTCCCGGGATTATGTGCTGATGCGCCGCAACGTCAGCGGCATCTATCTGTTCCAGGACCTGGTCATTTTTGCCCCGATATCGGTGCTGATGCTGCTCCAACGCAGAAAGCCCCTGATGAACGGGCTGATTCTGGGCTTCGTCTTTCTGGCGGTGATCAAGGCGTCGTTTACCATTCCCCTGTTCGTGCTGCTGGTAGTGTGCATTTTAACGGTTGTATCCCAGCGGCGGGGCGTTGGCCTGATGCTTCTGGCCGCGGGTGGCTTTTTCCTGCTGGCCTTTCCGCCGGATGAGCTGTTTTCCGCCCTGGCGGGCGCCATCGACAATCGTTATTTCAGCGCTCGCTTCGCGGAGCTGGCCCTGTTCCTCCGGCAGCGCAGCATCCGGGGCGACCTGCAGATCCGGCTGCAATGCTATCTGTATTCCCTGCGCTCCTTCGCCGCCCATCCGCTGGGGATCGGGCCGTGGTACAGCTATGTCGTCGGCGACCGGGGGATCGGCTATCATTCGGCCATTCTGGACGATATGGCCCGCTATGGGCTGGCTGCCCTGGCTTTTTACGGCGTATTCCTGGCGAAGTATTACCGGATGCTCAGGGAGCAATGGGCCAGGATCGGACTCCGGGCCGCAGCAGCCATCATTACGGCAGGATGGGCTCTCCTTCTGCTGCTGAATATCGCCTTCCGGGCGGCGGATGAGAGTATTTTTATGCTGTACATTCTTCCGGTCCTGCCGGATATCCTTTTACAGTCTCGTAAGAAAACGGAGTGAACGACATGCCTCGGGTACTACAGGTGCTGTCCTCCCTGCAAACGGGCGGCGGCGTCCAGGTCATGCTGAAAAATTACTATGCCCAGCTGGCGCCGCTGGCCTTCCAGACGGACTTTGTGGTCTGCGGCACGGAGCGCGGAGGCCTGGAGCCCTGGTTCGAAGCACTGGGCGCAGAGATCCACCATATCCCGCCGCGGTCTGAGGACCCGGTGGGAAATCTCCGCGCCCTGCGGCGCATTCTGGCCGACGGACACTACGACGTGGTGCACTGCCACCAGGATTATCATGGCGCTGCGGCCATGGCCATGGCCAGGCGCTGCGGCGTCCCGGTGCGGATCATCCACAGCCACCAGGCCTATCCGCCGGAGAGCGCGCTGAAGCGGCTGCGGCGGAGGATCGAAAGCCCCCCTGGTCATCCGCGACGCCACGGTGCTGGCTGCCTGCGGCGAATTGGCCGGTGCGTGGCTCTATGGACAGGATGCCGTGGACTCCGGACGGGTGGTCATCCTGCGCAACGCCATTGATACGGAGGCCTTTGCCTTTTCGCCGGAGGACCGTCTCCGCCTGCGCCGGGAGCTGTCCATTCCGCAGGAGGCCGCGGTCATCGGCCATGTGGGCCGCTTCTGCGAGGCGAAAAACCACCGGCTTCTGCTGGATATTTTCGCGGAATTTCACCGGCGCAGGCCGGATTCCGTGCTTTTGCTGGCCGGAGACGGGCCGCTTCGCCCGGAGATAGAGCACCAGGCTGACCGGCTGGGCCTGGGGGACAGTCTGCGCTTTCTGGGCATGCGCACGGACGTGCCGCAGCTTCTGAGCGCCATGGACCTGTTTCTGCTGCCCTCCCGCTGGGAGGGGCTGGGCATCGTTGCCGTGGAGGCCCAGGCCAGTGGCCTGCCCTGTGTCTGTTCGCATAAAGTGCCCAGGGAGGTAAAGCTGACCGATCAGCTCCGCTTCCTGCCGGAGGAATCCTATACAGCTCCCGCCGCCTGGTGCGGCGTCATGGAGCAGGCGCTGTCCGTTGGGCGGCGGGATGGCCGCGACGCCGTCTGCGCCGGGGGCTACGACATCCGCCGCCAAGCAAGGCGGCTGGAGTCGCTGTACCTTCACGGGACGCTGCCGTCCCAAGAGCTTTGATGCATATGAAAAAACTTTCCGGGAAGAAAATTGCGAAAAATATGATGCTCTCCGTGCTGGCGCAGGCCGTCTCGGTGCTGGTGGGGTTCGTGCTGAACCTGATCGTGCCGAAGTTCATTCCGGAGAGCGACTACTCCCTTTGGCAGAGCTATCTGCTGTACTCCCAATATCTGGGCGTTCTCCACTTTGGCCTGATGGACGGTATCGTCCTGCGGTACGCCCGGTTTGACTATGACGAGCTGGACAAGGACATGGTGCGCTCCCAGTACCGGCTGATCATGGAGCTGGATCTGCTGCTGTCGGCGGGGCTTCTGGCCATAGGCTGCCTCCTGTTCCGGGGAGATAACCGTGTGCTATGCATCCTGCTGGCCTGCACCGTATGCATTGAGATCACCTTCAACTACATTTCCTTCACCTTTCAGATCACCAACCGCATCACCCACTATGTGGCCTATATTGCCGTTTACCGGGTGATCTACTGTCTGCTGGTGCTGGGCTGCCTGGCGGCGGGGCAGAGCTCTTATATCTGGTTCTGCCTGGTCTATCTGGCGGCGGATGTGGCCGTTATCCTGTTTTTCGGCCTGCGATACAGCCGCCGTCTGCTGGTTGGCTCCATGGTGCCCAGGGCGCGGCTGCTGCCGGAGCTGCGGACAACACTCTCTGCCGGCGTATGGCTGATGCTGTCGTCCTACGCGGCCAATTTTCTGGTAGGCTCCGGGAAAATGGTGATCCAGTGGCGATGGGGCCTGCTGGTTTTCGGCAAGGTCTCCCTGGCCTTCAGCCTGACCAGCTTTTTCCTGCAATTTGTAACGGCCATCAGCGTGGTGCTCTTTCCCTCCATCAAACGGATGGAGCCGGACAAGCTCCCGGGCATGTATTGCCGGATCCGACAGGGGATTTCCCCGCTGCTGTTTGCGGCTATGCTGCTGTATTATCCCGGCTGTGTGCTGCTGCGCCTCTGGCTGCCAAAATACGAAGTCAGTGTGTCGTATCTGGGCATGCTGCTGCCGCTGATTATCTACACGTCCAAGGTCAGTCTGCTGACCAACAATTACCTGAAGGCCTATCAGCAGGAGCGGACCATGCTGCGCATCAACGCCTCCTGCGTTGCGGCGGGGCTGGCGCTGTTTGCTCTGGGGGCATGGGTGCTGAATAGTCTTACCGCTGTTTTGCTGCTGGTGCTGCTGTCTGTGATGCTGCGGTCCATGTTTTCGGAGGCTGCGGTCATGCGCATCATCCATGTGGACCTGCGCCGGGAATTCGTCATCGAATTTGCTCTGACGGCCGTGTTTCTGATCAGCACCTGCCTGCTCCCGTACTGGTGGGGCCTGGGGGTGTATGGGGCCGCCTTGGGCGGCTATCTGCTGGGCAAACGCAGGGATCTGCGGCAGCTGGCGCACACGCTGCGGCGAACATAGAAAGGAATGCTCATACATGAAAATTGCAATTGCCGGAATGGGCTATGTGGGGCTGTCTCAGGCAGTGCTGCTGGCTCAGCATAACTCCGTATGCGTGGTGGATGTGGCGGCGGAGAAGGTGAACATGCTCAACCGGGGCATTTCTCCCATCCAGGATAGCTATCTGGATGCGTATCTGAATAAGCCGCATCTGCGGCTTCGGGCCACTCTGGACCCGGAGGATGGCTATTCCGGGGCTGAATATGTGGTCATCGCCGTGCCCACCGATTTCAATCCGCGGGAAAATGCATTCGACACCGCCATGGTGGAATCGGTGATCCGCCAAGTGCTGCGCTATGCGCCGGAGGCCGTCATGGTCATTAAGAGCACGGTTCCCGTGGGCTTCACCCAGTCCATGCAGTCCAAATATCCGGCCGGCCATATTCTGGTCAGTCCGGAATTCCTCCGGGAGGGGAAGGCTCTGTACGATAACCTCTATCCCAGCCGCATCATCGTGGGAACGGACCTTGCCGACCCTGTGCTGACGGAGCAGGCGCACGCTTTCGCCCGGCTTCTGCAGGACGGGGCAGAGAAAAAGAACGTGGAGCTGCTGGTGACCGGCTGCGGCGAGGCCGAGACCATCAAGCTGTTTGCCAATACCTATCTGGCTCTGCGCATCGGCTTTTTCAACGAACTGGACACCTTCGCTGAGCTGCGCGGGCTGGACACGGGCTCCATCATCCACGGGATCTGCCAGGATCCCCGGATCGGCCAGTATTACAACAACCCCTCCTTCGGCTACGGCGGCTACTGTCTGCCAAAGGATACCCGCCAGCTGCTGGCCAGCTGCCGGGAGACGCCCCAGACGCTGATCGGGGCCGCCGTGTCCTCCAACGGCTGCCGTAAAAGCTTCATCGCCCGGCAGATCTGCCGTCGGGTGGAGACGCTGGCCTCCCAGGAGAACAGCCAACCGGTGGTGGGGATCTATCGTCTGGCCATGAAGTCCGGATCCGACAACTTCCGGTGCAGCGCGATCTTCGACGTGATGGAGCAGCTGCGCCAGGCGGGTGTCCCGATGCTGCTGTATGAGCCGGCCCTGACTCCGGGCCAGACGGTAGACGGCTGCCGCCGGACGGATGACCTGGCGCAGTTCAAGTCCCTCTCATCCCTGATTGTCGCCAACCGGTTGGATGATGGGCTGTCTGACGTACAGGATAAAGTATACACCCGGGATATTTTCGGGAGGGACTGACATGAAAGCGCAAAACGTGTCCCTGGAAGGGAAAACGATCCTGGTTACCGGCGGGGCGGGCTTTATCGGCGCCCGGCTGTCCCAGCTGCTGCTGGAGCGGATCCATCCGGTACGGGTGGTGGTTCTGGATGAGCTGAACGACTATTATGACCCTCGGCTGAAGTATTGGCGGCTGGAGCAGCTCCGGCACACGGCAGACCGGTATGCCGCCCAGGGAAGCCGGTTTGCCTTCGTCCGCGGCTCCATAGCCGATGAGCACCTGGTGCGCCGGACCTTTGCCGACTACGCCCCTGCCGTGGTGGTAAACCTGGCGGCTCAGGCCGGCGTGCGGTATTCCATCGACCACCCGGACGCCTATATTGAGAGCAACCTGGTCGGCTTTTTCCGGATACTGGAGGCCTGCCGCCACTCCCTTGACGGCGGCGGTCCCGGGGTGGAGCACCTGGTTTACGCCTCGTCCTCCTCCGTATACGGCAGCAACACCAAGCTGCCCTACAGCACGGAGGACAAGACCGATTCTCCGGTCAGCCTGTACGCGGCCACCAAGAAGGCCGATGAGCTGCTGGCCTGTGCCTATGCCGGGCTGTACCGGATCCCGGCCACCGGTCTGCGCTTCTTCACGGTATACGGTCCGGCCGGTCGTCCGGACATGGCATACTTCAAGTTCACCGACTGCCTGCGCCGGGGGGAGCGCATCCCTCTGTATAACTACGGCAGCTGCATGCGGGATTTCACCTATGTAGACGACATCGTGGAGGGGATCCTGCGGGTCATGACCTGTGCTCCGGCGGCTGCTTCCGCCCCGGAGGGCGCGTCTGCCCCTCACCGGGTCTATAACATCGGAAACAGCCAGCCTGTGAAGCTGCTGGATTTTGTCCGGACGCTCCAGCAGGAGCTGATCCGGGAGGAGCTGCTGCCGCAGGACCATGATCTTGCCGCCCACACGGAGCTTTTGCCCATGCAGCCGGGGGACGTGCTGGCTACCTATGCCGACACTTCACCGCTGGAGCGGGATTTCGGCTTTCGGCCGGCAACGCCGCTGCGCGAGGGCCTGCGGCGCTTTGCCCGGTGGTACCGGGCGTTTTACGGGTCCCAGAGCTGAGATAATAGCCGGACAAGACCGCCGGATATTATAAATTCACAAGAGAGAGGAGATCCACTATGTCAAAACCCCGGCAGCTTCACCGTGTGCTTTCGGTGCTGCTGTGCCTGTGCATGCTGGCAGGTATGCTGCCTGCCTATGCACTGGCCGCGGACTCGAAGGCTGCGGGATCCTCTGAGCTGACAAAGGGCAGCTCCATCGAGGGAACGGATTATTCCGTGACGTCGCTGAAGAATTACGCGATTGCCCCGGATATTTCCGAAAAGGTCATCATCACCAACAATGCCGCAGGCAACTCTCAGACGGTTGCCAACGTCATGGAGGTGAACACCGCAGGCGGCCGCGCCAAGATCGTGGCCGGCTACGGCAACCGCAACCCCAAGGAACAGGGCTGGACCCTGAAAACCACCACGGACCAGGCCCATGTCTATGAAAAAGAGACAGGGCTGAACGTAGTGGGCGGCGTCAACGCCTCCTGGTTCAACATCAACACCGGCGAGCCCTCCGGCTATCTGATGATGAACGGCGTTGTCCACCACGACAATTCCAGCCGCGCGTTTATCGCCGCCTTTGACGACGGCTCCGTGAACGTGTTCCGGGAGGGCACCACCCTGGCCCAGGCCGAGGCGGATCAGAGCGCCAAGCAGGGCAAGACCGTGAAGATCCTGGAGGCCGTGGACGCACTGGTGGCCATGGTCTGGGACGGCAAGGTGGTGGTCACCGAATCCGGCAACAGCGGCTACTATCCCCGCAGCTGCGTGGGCATCAAGGCCGACGGCACCGTGGTGCTGTTCCAGGCCGACGGCACCATGGCTCCCCGCTCCGTGGGCTATACCGCAGCCGAGGAGGCCCGGATGATGGTGGCCCTGGGCTGCGTGGCGGCCATCCAGCTGGACGAGGGCGGCTCCTCCACCTACATCTCCCAGCGGGAGGGTGAGCAGGACGTCACCATGCGCAACACCCCTGCCGGCGGCAGCGAGCGCGGTATTTCCGGCACCATTCTGGTGGTATCCACCGTGGCGGCTTCCGGTGAGTTTGACCACGCTGCCGTTACCCCCAGCGATGAGTACTATACCCCCGGCTCCTCCGTCACCCTGACGGCGGACGCCATGGACTTCTCCGGTGCTCCCGCCAAGGCTCTGCCGGAGGACGTGAGCTTCACCGTCAGCGATGAGACCATGGGCACGGTGACCGCCGCCGCCGTAAACGGCAGCAGCGCCAGCGCCGTGTTCACCTCCTCCGGCAAGACCGGGGATGTGACGGTGAACCTGGTCAGCGGCGGGCGGACCGTGGGCACCGCCGTGCTCCACATCCAGAACCCGGACAAGCTGGCCTTTACCTCCGGCGAGGTGAACCTGAACTACAACGAGGTCAGCGATCTGGGCTTCAAGGCTACTTACCAGACGGAGACCGTCCACCTGCAGGACAGTGACATCCAGTGGACCGTTTCCGATCCGGACGCCGGCAGCTTCACCGGCAACCTGTTCACCGTTACCGGCAACGTGAAGTATTCCGGCAGCCCCACCGTCACCGCTGTGCGCGATGACCTGACGGCCTCCATCACCGTGAACATCGGCATGGAGCCCACCATGATCCTGGACGGCGGCGACGAGGACCCCTGGGACTATTCTACCATCGGCACCACCGTGGAGAGCTTTTCCGGCATGGCGGCCAACGCCGTGGCCACTTATCACTACGCGGGCCGCGGCGGCGTGGTGAAGGGCTCTGTAGTATCCGATACCGACGAGGCATACGCCGATATCGTCCGCTTCGGCCACAACGCCATCAAGCTGGAGTACGACTGGACAGGCCTGACCGGTACGGACGGTGCGTGCCTGGGCCTGGGCGACAACCTGGCCATCGACGGCACCCCCACCGCTCTGGGCGTATGGGTCTACATTCCCGAGGGCGTTCCCGTCCCCTGGCTCCGGGCCCAGATTGCCACCAGTACCGACGGCGGCAGCAGCTGGACCAACGCCTATATCAACTTCAGCAGCGGCAGCGGCGCCTCCGGCGAGGGACTGAAGTCCGGCTGGCAGTATCTGGAGGCTGATCTGACCCAGTATGCCGGTGCGCTGATCCGGGTCAACAGCGGCATGCTGTTCCGGGCCATGGTCACCGCCGGCGGCATCGGCTGGTATACCACCGACGGGGTGAAGCTGGACAAGAGCGAGCTGAAGGGCTATATCCTGCTGGACAACCTGTGCGTGGTGTACGGCGCCAACAACCAGGACGTCACCGCCCCGGTGGTGAACTCCATCCAGCTGGTCAACGACGACGGCACCAAGACGGAGCTGGAGGACGGCGCGGTCCTGAATTCCGGCAATCTCCGCTTCTTCGTCACCTATGACGACAGCGAGGAGACCGACCCCTACGCCACCGGCGTGGAGTCCGCCTATTTCTACTTTGACGGCACCTATCGGGGCACGTATGACCGGGACAACCTGGGCAGCACCTCCGGTCTGATGCACTTCGGCAACGGCCTGCACTCCATCACCTTCTATCTGAAGGACGGCTACGGCAACGTCACCCGGGAGACCCGGTACTTTACCGTGAACGCGGAGCAGACGGACGTGCCCAGCGTGTCCCTGGAACTTCAGGGCCAGCCCACTGTGGGCAAGACCTGGGAGCTGGCGCTGAGCAGCAGCGACCCGGCGTCCATCACCTCCCTCAGCGCCAATGTCTCCGTTTCCCGCAGCTATCCCGTCACCGGTGTGACCTTCCCCGATGGCGTTACCGGTACGTATGACTATGACGCCGCCAAGGGCGTTGTGTCCGTGAGCATCACGGCCATCGACCACGCGGTATACACCGCCGGTGCCCTGGCTGTTATCGCCGTGGACATCCCCACCTCCGTTGCCGAGGGCAGCAGCGTCAACGTGCAGGTCACCAAGGGATCTTACGGCTGCAAGCAGACGGAGGGCCTGGACATCAGCGACCTGAACCAGTACGCCACCGGCTTCACCACCCCCGTGACGAACCGGCCCATTGAGGCCATGTACCGCATCCAGGCGGACACTGCCGTGGTGGGCAGCACCGCCTCCGCCGCCGTCACCGTTATCCGGGACGGCAAGGCTGCCGCCGGTGTCCATGTGTACGCCAACGACGTGCTGCTGGGCGATACCGACGAGAACGGTCGGATCGACATCTCCAGCCTGACGGCCAGCCAGGGCAGCGTGAACCTGCGGGCTGCCGATGAAGTGGGCAACTGCTCCTATCAGATCACCCTGTTCAGCTATGACGCCGTGGGCGACGAAACCGGCGCTCCCTATAACGTCATCTACAACCTGGCCCCGTCCGCTGACGGCAAGACCATCACCTGGATGAGCAACCCCGCGCACAGCGCCGCCCGGGCCGTGGCCCGGATCTCGGCCAGCGCCGACATGACCGGCGCTGCGGAGGTGGAGGGTACCAGCCGCCTGATCTCCTACTCTTCCAGCAAGCAGATCAACCGCGTCAACGCGGTGTCCCTGACGGGCCTTGAGGCCGGGGCCACCTACTATTACCAGGTGGGCGACGGCTCCGTCTGGTCGGAGGTCCGCAGCTTCACCGTGCCCGCCGCCGAAAAGCAGACCCGGTTCTTCCTGCTAGCCGATATCCAGGAGGAGGCCGCCCTGGAGGGCATGGGACGCATCGCCAATCATCTGGCCGGGCAGTATCCCTTCGGCGTCCAGCTGGGCGACGCAGTGGATAACGTCCGCTACTATAACCAGTGGGAGGACGCCCTGTCCCTGTTCACTCTGGACGGCATCCGCAACACGGATATGATCCACGTGATCGGCAACCACGAGGCCGATGACGGCGGCAATAACGCCATCGCCGCCAAGAGCGTCTTCGGCGTGCCCGCCGCCTGGTACTCCGTGGAGCGCGGCGATGTGTATATTGCCGTGCTGAATCACACCTCCGACAAGGATACCCTTCAGCAGTTCACCCAGTGGCTGGTGGAGGACGCGGCCAAAACCACCTGTACCTGGAAGGTGCTGGTGACCCACGTGCCCGCCTACTACACCAATCCCACTGGCGGCGGCGAAACCTATGTGCAGTATCTGCCCGCTGCCTGCGATGCGGCGGGGATCGACTTCTACTTCTCCGGCAATGACCACAGCTATGCCCGCACGGCGCCTATGGTCAACGGCCAGGTGGATAAAAACGGCACGGTGTACTACATCTGCGGCTCCACCGGCGGCAAGTCCTATTCCATCGTGAACAATCCCGACTTCCACTTTGACGTGGCCACCCTGGACTTCGACAGCGTCTATGTGGACGTTACCGCTGACCGCTTCCAGGCCACCGTTACCGCTTATAACGTGGCCACCGACGGCACCAAGACCGTTCTGGACCAGTACACCAGGCGCGCGGTGCCGGTCTGCCAGAACGATGAGCACACCTACCTGTTTGACCTGGACACCAAGGAGCTTTTCTGCGACGTCTGCGGCCACACGGAGAACGCGGTGGACGAGAAGTTCTCCGGCTTTGTCCGCGAGCAGGAGAGCCGCCGTCTGATGTATCTGGTGGCCGGTGTGCCTCTGACCGGCCATATGCACTATGAGGATCGCTTCTACTTTGCCGACGATCAGGGCTATGCCTACGACGGTGCATACAATATCTGCGGCGAGACCTGCCTGTTTGAGGGCGGCTTCTTTACCCGCAGCACCACCGCCGACGTGCGGGCAGCCGGCCGTTCCGGTACGAATGTGGACTTCATCCTCTATGGAGACGGTCTGTTCAAGTTCATGGGCACCGGCGAAAACTATCCCCTGTCCCGGGTTTGGAACAGCCCATGGTACAGCTACCGCAACTATGTCAGGAGGCTGTATGTGGACAGCGGCATCACGAATCTGGACCGCTGGTTCGCCTATTCCAGCCGGAACCTGACGGAGGTCACCTTCGCCGAGGGCAGCCGGATCACCCGGATCGACCAGAACGCCTTTGCCCGCTGCTCCAGCCTCCGGACGCTTCGGCTGCCGGAGACCGTGACCTATATCGGTTACGATGCCTTCACGGACTGCACGTCGCTGAGGGAGCTCTATCTGCCGGACGGCGTCAACGCCATTATGCCCAATGCCTTCACCCGGGACACCGCCCTGGTGCTGAGCGTGGGATACGGCAGCTATGCCAAGGATTGGGCTGCGTCCCGCGGCATCGCCTACACGGAGCGTGAGCCGGCCGTGGTGGCCTCCGGCGTATGCGGGGAGAACCTGACCTGGAGCCTGACCGGCGACGGCGTCCTTACCCTGGACGGCACCGGCCCCATGGCCACGTACTATGGCGAGGCCAACATTCCCTGGCACGCCAACCGCGCCCTCATCACCACCGTCAACGTGGGTGCAGGCGTTACCAAGCTGACCACCAACGCATTCTGCGGCTGCACGAACCTGGAGACGGTGAACTTTGCCGAAAACAGCCGGCTGCAGATGCTGGGCGGCTCTGCGTTCAAGAGCTGCACCAGCCTGAAATCCATCACCCTTCCCGAGGGACTGACCGCCATCAGCGGCAACGCCTTCAAGTATTGCCGCAATCTCCGGAACGTCTATCTGCCGGACACCATGTCCGTCATCGACAATCTGGCCTTTACCGGCCTCTCCGGCATTACCTTCAGCGTGGCCAAGGACAGCTATGCCAAGCGCTGGGTGGAGTCCCACGGCTTTGCCTACACGGAGCGTGAGCCGGCCGTGGTGGCCTCCGGCGTATGCGGGGAGAACCTGACCTGGAGCCTGACCAGCGACGGCGTCCTTACTCTGGACGGCACCGGCTCCATGGCCACGTACTATGGCGAGGCCAACATTCCCTGGCACGCCAACCGCGCCCTCATCACCACCGTCAACGTGGGTGCAGGCGTCACCAAGCTGACCACCAATGCATTCTGCGGCTGCACGAACCTGGAGACGGTGAACTTTGCCGAAAACAGCCAGCTGCAGATGCTGGGCGGCTCTGCGTTCAAGAGCTGCACCAGCCTGAAGTCCATCACCCTTCCCGAGGGACTGACCGCCGTCAGCGGCAACGCCTTCAAGTATTGCCGTGGCCTGCGCTATGTGTCCCTGCCGGACAGCACTCGCTACATCGACGAGCTGGCCTTTACCGGCCTTTCTGGCATTACCTTCAGCGTGGCCAAGGACAGCTACGCCAAAAACTGGGTCGCTGCCCATGGCTTTGCCTATGTGGAGCGTGAAAACGGGTAAGCGATCGGCATGATGCGATCCGGTACAGGCTGCCTGACCGATCATTTTTAAGCATCTAAGCGCAGCTGCAACAGGGGGGAGATTTCGTTCAGAAATCTCCCCCCTGTGCATTCAATTGGACTTTCCGACACGCTCACAAGGCCGCCCCCTCCGTTTTCCGGAGATGGGCGGCCTTGCATATATGCTTCTTTGTCACTTTTTGCGAATGAGCACCCGAGCGTTATTCTCCAGCCGGGCCAGCGTGGTAGTCCCGGCGCGGCGGCGGATGCGCTCCACGGCCTCGCCCATCCGGGGCGGGCGGTACGACGATCCGTGGCAATCGGAGCCCAGAAGATGGATCTCCCCCTCCCGCAGCATTCCGATAGCCCGGCGGCGGGTGCGCCAATCCAGAAAGAAGGGTGCGTTGCACTGGAACAGCACGCCCAGCTGCCGCAGCCGGGGCCACAGCGTCCGGGGCTGCTGGGCCAGATACCGCTCCATGTGAGCCAGCACCACGGTCAGATCGCCCCGCTGGGCCAGGTCCGTCAGCTCCGCCAGGGTCCGGGACGGCCAAGGGGAAAACGGCATCTCCAGCAGGAGCACATCCTGCCCCTCCAAGCACAGGTCATGCAGCCGGTCCACATGGCTGATGCCCTGGAAATAGCGGACCTCGGCTCCCAGGAGCACCCGGGGACTGTCTGCCGTCAGTTGGGGCCGCAGCCGATTCCAGGCCTCGGCCCGGCGCCGCAAAAACACCTCCGGAGGATTCTCGCGGGCGTAGAAGTGCGGCGTGGCGGCCACGGTATCCACTCCTTGGGCCCGGAGCATGTCCAGCATCTCCAGGCTTTCCTGTGTGCTTTTGCTGCCGTCGTCCATGCCCGGCAGGATATGGGAATGAAAATCGATCATTTCTTACTTTTCTTCCGGGGCTTATCCGGGGCGGAGGTCGCTTCCTGGCCATAGCCGTAGTTTTCGCAGCGGCCATAGCACCCGTAACGCCCGTAGCGGCCATACCGGCCATAGCGTCCGCCGGAGGCGCTGCCGTGGGTCATGACAAAGCCCAGCACCTTGATATGCAGATATTCCAGCTGCCGCAGAGCCGCCGCCAGGCCCTGCCGGTCGCTGTAGTCCTGGCGTACCACGACGATCATGCCCTGGATGAGCTTGGAGATCACCAGACCGTCGGACACGGCATTTACCGGCGGCAGGTCGAAGATGATGAAGTCAAAATTCTGGGACAGGGCGCTGACCACGGAGCTCATGCGATCGGAGCCCAGTAGCTCCGACGGGTTGGGCGGCACGTCGCCGGAGGTGATGACCTTCAGGTTTTCCAGCAGGCCCACATCCTGGATAACGTCCCCCTCCCGGCACAGACCCGCCAGCAGATTGGACAGACCCGGGGCCGGGTCGATGGCCAGACGGCGGGCCAGATTGGGCCGCCGCATGTCCGCCTCCACCAGCAGCACCCGCTTTCCGGTTTCCGCGATGGTATAGGCCAGGTTGATGGACGTGGTGCTTTTCCCTTCGCCGCGGGAGGCGCTGGTAATGCCCACCACCCGGCATCTCTGTTCGTCTGGCAGGGCGAAGGTCAGGTTGGTCCGCAGCAGCTTGTATGCCTCGGAGGCAGCGAAGCTCAGTCGGTCGCCCAGCATGGCCCGCTGCTCCTTCAGGGACATAACATCTTCCTCGGGCGTGCGTTTTTTTCCAAACATCATTGCGGCTGGCCCTCCTTTCCGGCAGAACGGCTGCCGTAGCCGTATCCATATCCCTCCGTGCGCTGGAGAAGCTCGGGAATCACCGCCAGCACGGGGACCTGGGGATATGTCTGGAGCAGATAATCCTCGCCGCGGATCTGGTTGTCAAGGAGCTCCCGCAGGACCAGCGCCGCACAGCTGAGCAGGAATCCCGCTACCATGCCCAGGACCGTATAGCGGGGCAGGCTGGGCGCAGCCTTGCCGGAAGGCAGCTGCGCGTAGTCCACCACCCGGACGGAGCTGCCCTTCACCACACTGGAAATGCGGGACGGCAGCACCTGGGCAATGGTATTGGCAATCTTCTGCGCCTCCTGGGGATCCTCACTGGTTACGGTGACCTCGAATACCTCGGTGGAGTTCACGGCCTGGGCCTGGATCATTTTCTGGAGCTCCCGGTCCGTATAAGTCACCCTGGCGGCCGCGCGGACCTGGTCCAGGGTGGTGCGGCTGTTGAGAATGACCACATAGGTGTCCACCAGACTCTGGGCTGCGGACAGCTCGGAGTTGCTGATGGGCTTGCTGGCATCCTGGGTGTTGTTGACGTACAGCAGGGCGCTGGCCTCGTAGGTAGGGGCGATAAGAAACTGTGCCCAGGCGAAGCAGACGGCGCCTGCCGCCACCGTTGCCAGCGCAATGACCCAGGACCGGCGCCACAGGGCACGCAGCAGGGTAATGAGGTCCACCTCGCGGTAGACTTCGCTTTTGTCCATGTATATCTTCCTTCCAATCAAAGCGAAATTGCCAATAAATGGCGAGAAACAACAATAGAATTATAGCATGTTACTCTGCACATTTCAAGGCTTTCTTCCCGGTGAAACGCTTTTTTTGCAGGCAGTTTTCTGCCGCACCCCAGTGTTCCGGAGCCGTCTGCGGCAGGGATTTGATGCGATCACTGCAGCAGGAGAGAACTGAAATCGACTGTGCAGATATAAGAAAACCACCGAGAAAAGCCTGTAACAGGCCGATCTCGGTGATTTTTATATTATCTGCCACCCATGGCCGGATGCGCTTACATGCAGAACTGGAATGCGCAGAAGCCTGCGTACAGGACCAGCAGCACGATGCCCTGCCAGCGGGACAGACGGCCCTTGGCCAGGGCGGGCACCGTCAGCAGCAGCATCACCAGCATCATCAGGGGGATATCCACCACCAGGGACGCATTGTATCCGGCGATGGTTTTTTCCTGGGGCACCTGGAAGGGGGACAGGGTGGTGGACAGGCCGCTGACCAGCACCAGGTTAAACAGGTTCGCCCCCACGATGTTGCCCAGGGACAGGGCGCTGTGGCCCTTGACCAGGGAGGTGATGGCGGTGACCAGCTCCGGCAGGGACGTCCCCAGGGCCACGAAGGTCAGGGCGATGACGGACTCCGGCACGCCCAACCCCTGGGCGATGAGGGTGCCGTTGTTCACCAGCAGGTTGGCGCCCACGGCGATGAAGGCCGCACCCACCACCAGCAGGAGGATATCCTTGCCCATGGAGGGAGTGCCGTCAATGGCCTCGTCCGCACCGCCGGCCCGGACGGTATCCCGGAAGCTCTGGCGCACGGTAAGGACCATGTACACCACGAACATCACCAGCAGCACGATGCCCGCCAGCCGGGTGAAGGCCCCGTTGGTATAGGCGATGGCGGCATAAAACACGGCGGCGATGAAGAAGAAGATCACCGGGGTCCGCAGACTTTTGCGGTCCGCCTCCGAGGGGCGGATGGCGATGGTCAGGGCTGCGATCAGGGCGGTGTTGCAGATCACCGAGCCGATGGCGTTGCCATAGGCGATCTCGCCGTGGCCGCTGACGGCGGAGGTGGCGGACACCATCACCTCCGGCAGGGTGGTGCCGATGGAGACCACCGTGGCGCCGATGAGAATTTCCGGCACATGGAACCGGTGGGCCAGCCCCGTGGCCCCGTCCACGAACCAGTCGCCGCCCTTGATGAGCAGCACCAGGCCCACGATGAACAGAAGAATGGGTACGAGCATGATAAGTTCCTCCTTAGCTTAGAAAGCTGCTGATGAATATTTCCAGACCGATAAAGATGAGGATGGCCCCGCCCAGAATCTGGGCCCGGCCGGCAAGGCGCATGCCGAATTTCCGCCCCAGCACCAGGCCCCCAAGACAGATGCACAGCGTTACCGCCGCGATGATCAGGGAACAGACCAGGGCCATGAGCCAGTCATACTCGGCGATGGTGAAGCCCACGGACAGGGCGTCGATGGACGTGGCCAGCCCCTGCACCAGCAGGGCGCCCAGGCCCAGTCTGGGGGCGGCGTCATCGTCTCCGCCGCCGCCCCGGATGCCCTCAATGAGCATTTTCCCGCCGATGAAGCCCAGCAGGGCCAGGGCGATCCAGGGGATCAGCTTTTCAAAGGCCCGGAAATACTGCACGATGGTGTGGACGCAGATCCACCCCGTCATGGGCATCAGGGCCTGGAAGGCGGCAAACACCCCGGCAATGCCCAGCATCCGCCGCCGGGACATGCGGGGCTCGTTGAGTCCGTTGGCCAGAGACACGGAAAACGCATCCATGGCAAGGCCCACGCCCAGCAGCACACTGTTGAAAAAGAACAGGATATCCCACTGCATGATCGCTTCTCCTCTTATCGTGAAAAATCCATGAAAAACCCCAGGCACGGCCTGGGCCATGTCTGGGCTCGAAAGCAGATCAATAGACGAGTCCCCATGCATCCCGCGGCGGTAGCACATGAGTCTCGCAAATTAAAGCAAGCCAGGCCGCGCAGCGGCCAGTATGTTGACGTGCTGCGGACAATCGCCCGCTTGCTACTCCCTCATAGAGTTTTCAGTTCGTTCATGATACCACAGCCCCTGCCGGGAAGTCAATGCTTTTTTCGGAAGAATTTGTTGCTCTGAGCAGGAAAATCGTTTATAATAGGGAACAACGAGCTTTCATACCGGGAGGTGCTGTCATGCAGCGCATCAGCAAGGAAAACTATTACCTGGACATTGCCCAGACGGTTCTGGAGCGGGCCACATGTCTGCGCCGGGTGTACGGGGCCATCATCGTGAAGAATGACGAGATCATCTCCACCGGATACAACGGCGCGCCCCGGGGGCGGCGCAACTGCGTGGATATGGGCTATTGCACCCGGGAGCAGCTGCGGGTGCCCCGGGGGGAGCGGTACGAGCTGTGCCGCAGCGTCCACGCCGAGGCCAATGCCATCATTTCCGCCAGCCGCCGGGATATGGTGGGCGGCACCCTGTATCTGGTGGGCCGCAACGCCCAGACCGGGGAGCTGCTGCCGGACGCCACGTCCTGCCCCATGTGCCGCCGCCACATCATCAACGCGGGCCTGGAGCGGGTGGTGATCCGCCATACGCCCACGGAGTTCCAGGTGGTGGACGTGCAGGACTGGATCGACAGCGAGGACGACGTGCCCCAGGCGTAAGCGGGGCCATACACCGGTGTTCTGCCGGAAAAAATATGGGACGAAAGGGAAAAGAATCATGTTGGACGCGAGAAAAGAGGAGGCTTTCTGTACCATTCTGCGTGAGGAATTGCAGCTGGCCACCGGATGCACCGAGCCCATCGCCGTGGCCTACTGCGCGGCACGGCTGCGCCAGGTGCTGGGGGAGAGGCCCCGGCGCATTCTGGCGGAGGTCAGCGGAAACATCCTGAAAAACGTCAAGTCCGTGGTGGTGCCCAATACCGGGGGCCGCAGGGGCCTGCCGGCGGCTATCGCCGTGGGCGTGGTGGCCGGGGATCCGGAGGCCCGGCTTCAGGTCATTGCCCATGTGACGGAGGAGGACACCGCAGCCATTCAGGCATACCTGGACAGCACGGACATCCGCATCGACTGCCCGCCTACGTCCCGGATGCTGGACATCCGGCTGACAGGCTGGGCGGGGGACCACAAGGCTGTGGTCCATGTGGCCAACAACCATACCAACATCATCTACGTGGAGCGGGACGGGGAGGTCCTGCTGGAAAAGCCCCACTCCGACTCTGCCGAGGACAATTTGCAGGACAAGAGCGTGCTGAACGTCCGGGATATCCTGACGTTTGCCGAGACAGTGGACGTGTCCCGCATTGAGGAATCCGTGGGCCGGCAGCTCGAATGCAACACCGCCATCGCCCGGGAGGGCCTGCGGGGAGACTGGGGGGCCAACATCGGCTCCACCCTGCTGCTGTCCGGCGGCGACGTGGAGACGGAGGCTCGGGCCTGGGCTGCCGCCGGATCCGATGCCCGGATGAACGGCTGCGAGATGCCGGTGGTCATCTGCTCCGGCTCCGGCAACCAGGGCATCACCGCCTCCGTTCCCGTGTGGCGCTATGGCGTGCAGACGGGCCGGGACCGGGAGACCATCCTGCGGGCCGTGTGCCTGTCGGACCTGATCACCATCCACCAGAAAACCGGCATCGGCCGCCTGTCCGCCTACTGCGGGGCGGTGTCCGCCGGCGTGGGGGCAGGCTGCGGCATTGCATGGCTCCGGGGCGCGGGGTATGAGGGCATCTGCCACACCATCACCAACGCCGCGGCCATGATCTCCGGGTGCATCTGCGACGGGGCCAAGGCCAGCTGCGCCAGCAAGATCGCTATGGGTGTGGAAACCGGCATTCTGGGCTATAACATGTACCTGCGGGGCAACAGCTTCCGGCCTGGCGACGGCATCGTGGGCCGGGACGTGGAGGAGACCATCCGCAATGTGGGCATCCTGGCCTCTCAGGGCATGAAGGAGACGGACCGGGTGATCCTGAAGATCATGACGGAGTGATTCTATATGCTGCGCAACTATAAATTCATCATCGCCTATGACGGCACCCGCTTTTTCGGCTGGGAGCGCCAGCCGGGGAGGGACACCATCCAGGGAAAGCTGGAGAGCGTGCTGTCCCGGCTTCAGGGGAGTCCGGTGGAGCTCACCGGCGCGGGACGCACCGACGCCGGAGTCCACGCCCGGGCCATGGTGGCCAACGCCCAGCTGGACGTGGCAGAGTCCCCGGAGGAGATCCGGGACTACATGAACCGCTACCTTCCCGACGCCATTGCCGTCCGGGAGGTGAAGGAGGCCGCTCCCCGGTTCCACGCCCGGTATAAGGCCCTGGGCAAAACGTACCGCTATGTATGCTTCGACGGACCGGTGAAGCCGGTGTTCGACCGGAAATACGTCACCCTGCTGGACTATCGCCCGGATGTGGAGCGGATGCAGCAGGCGGCGGCATATTTGCAGGGAGAGCACGACTTCGCCAGCTTCTGCGGCAACCCCCGGATGAAGAAATCCACGGTGCGGCTGGTGGACAGCATCACCGTGGTGCGCCAGCGGGACCGCATCGTGTTCACGTTCCACGGAACCGGCTTTTTGCAGAATATGGTGCGCATCCTGGTGGGCACTCTGTTGGAGGTGGGCCGCGGGGCCCGGCAGCCGGAGGATATGCCTGCCCTGCTGGAGGCCCGGGACCGCCGCCTGGCCGGTCCCACCGCCCCGCCGGAGGGCCTGTGCCTGATGAAGGTGGACTATTGACAAATACAGACTGTATAATGACAACACGAATATACAATCTGTATCAGAAACCGACGACATTCGTGTGGAAAAGGAGCCGTTATGGAAGAATTGCTGCAACAGATCCTGCAGGAGTGCCGCCCGTACACCGGGCAGGGGGCCCTGGCCTCCTATATCCCTGAGCTGGCCCGGCAGGACCCGGACCGCCTGGGCATTGCCGTGTTCCACAAGGACGGAACCCTGGTGGAGGCCGGTGACAGCCGACGGAGCTTCACCATCCAGAGCGTCATGAAGCCCCTTTCGCTGCTGCTGGCCCTGCAGGACAACGGCCGGGAGACGGTGCGGGCCCATGTGGGGGTGGAGGCCACCGGCAAGCCCTTCGACGCCATCAATGTGGCGGACAACGCCCTGCTGGCCAAGCACCTGAACCCCATGGTCAACGCCGGGGCCATTCTGATGTGCCAGCTGATCGGGGGCGAGACGTATGACCATCGGTTCCAGCGTCTGCTGGACTTCATCCGCCGCCTGGCGGACAATGATGAGATCGCCCTGGACCAGGAGGTCTATCACTCCGAAAAGGCCACCGGCTCCAAAAACCGGGCTCTGGCCTATCTGCTGAAGGCCCACGGCCTGATCCGCGGCGATGTGGAGGAGCTGCTGGACTGCTATTTCCGGGCCTGTTCCATTCGGGTCAGCGCGGCGGATCTGGCCCGCATCGGCTGCGTGCTGGCCTGTCACGGGCAGCTGCCTGGGGGAGAGCGCCTGTTTCCGGCGGCCTATGGCCGGTTCGTCAACGCCAACCTCATGACCTGCGGCATGTACGACGGGTCCGGCGACTTTGCCATCCGGGTGGGCGTACCGGCCAAAAGCGGCGTAGGCGGCGGCATTATGGCCGTGGTGCCCGGCCGCATGGGCGTTGGCCTGTTTGGACCGGCTCTGGACGAAAAGGGCAACAGCCTGGCCGGAATCCGGGCGCTGGAGCTGCTGTCCGCCCGGCTGAATCTGAGCGTATTTTAGTTTATAAGAAAAACCGGCAAATCGGATGCAAGCTCTGCGGCAGCGTCCGATTTGTCGGTTTCCTCCCTGAAGGATACAGCCTTTTGGGCAAGCTGTCAGGGGCAGGACCCGCACGGGTCCTGCCCCTGTTTTTATTCTATAGCAGCAGCCACGAGGCAAAGCGGAAGTAGATCAGCAGGCTGGTGGCGTCCACAATGGTGGAGATGAAGGGGCTGGCCATCACTGCCGGGTCCAGGCCGATCTTCTCCGCCAGCAGCGGCAGGGAGCAGCCCACGCACTTGGCAAACACCACCACGAACAGGATGGTCAGGCACACCACCAGGCACACTGTGGGCGTGACAGCGGCATTGCCCAGCAGCAGCCGGTCCACCAGCTGCATTTTTACGAAGTTGGCTCCGGCCAGGCATACGCCGCACAGCAGCGACACCCGCAGCTCCTTCCACAGCACCCGGAGAATATCGGAAAAGTCCACCTCGTCCAGGCTCAGGGCGCGGATCACCGCCACGGAGGCCTGGGTGCCGGAGTTGCCGCCGGTGCCGGACAGCATGGGGATATATGAGTTGAGCACCAGGCACGCGGCCAGGGCGCTTTCATAGTGGTTCAGGATCATGCCCGTGAACGTGGCCGACAGCATCAGGATCATCAGCCACGGCAGCCGGGCCTTCCAGGTGGCAAAAATGCCGGATTTCAGATAGGGCTTGTCCGACGGCAGCATAGCAGCCATCTTCTCAAAGTCCTCCGTGGTCTCCTCCTCGATAACGTCCATGGCGTCGTCCACGGTGACGATGCCCACCAGGCGCTCCTCCTTGTCCACCACAGGCATGGCCAGGAAGTCGTACTTGCTCAGGGCCTGGGCCACGTCCTCTTTATCATCCATGGTGTTCACGGACACCACATTGGGGTCCATGATCTCCTCGATCAGGTCGTCCTCCTCCGCCAGCAGCAGATCCCGGACGGACAGCACACCCAGCAGATGCCGGGTAGGATCGGTGACATACAGGATGTTGATGGTCTCCAGCTCACCGCCGATGCGGCGGATGCGCTTGAAGGCGTCCTCCACCGTCATGTCCTTTTTCAGGGACAGAAACTCCATGTTCATAATGGACCCGGCGGAGTCCTCAGGGTACTGGAGGATCTCGTTGATGGACTTGCGCATTTCCGGCGTGGCCTTGTCCAGGATGCGGATCACCACGCTGGCAGGCATTTCCTCCACGATGTCCACGGCATCGTCCAGATACAGCTCGTCCAGCACCTCCTTCAGCTCGGTGTTGGAAAAGCCGTTGATGAGCATCTCCTGGCTGTCGGACTCCAGCTCCACGAATACCTCCGCCGCCAGCTCCTTGGGCAGCAGCCGGTACAGCAGAGGCATCTGTTCCCCGCCGGCCTCCTCCAGCAGCAGGGCGATATCCGCAGGCTCCATAGGCAGGAACAGGTCCCGCAATCGGGCGTATTGCTTATTTTTGATAAGCTCCTCGATTTTCTCCAGATATTCGTCCAATTCTTCCTGATGATCGAACATGACCGGTTCCTCCTTCCCTGAATGAATGAAAAAAATCCACAACGGCAGAAAAGCCCATTGTGGATGTGCAAAGGGGCCGCGCGGGATGCGTGACCTGGCCACCGTAACAAGCTTTAGCATCGCGGGGCGGTGAAACTGCGTTAGATGATACCTTGGTTTCGATATCGCCTGTTCAAACCCTCTCATGGTGTCTCCACCACTCTGCGGCAGCAGTCCGTATCCCTCGCGGTAGCCTTACCTACCGGAGCATATTTTATTCCCTCTTAGATTAAAACATTTTTCTCTGCCTGTCAACCCTTTTTGCCGGAAAATGGAAAAATCAGGCCCGTTTCCGGACCTGATTTCTCAGCTCGTCAAAAGAGCCTCGCAGAGTTCGCGGCCCGCAGGCCGCGAATCGTGTTCCATCCATTTTTCGCGGCGGCGTGTACGTCGCGAAAAATACTTTGCGCGGAGAGAGTGTGTCCAAATGGGCGAAAAGCCCATTTGGACGCGCGGGTCGGAGCGGGATTTCTTTTGTCAAAAAGGGCAACGCCCTTTTTGACAAGCTAAAAAAATCAGGCCCGTTTCCGGACCTGATTTCTATATACAATATGTTACGCCTTCTTGGCGATGTCGCACAGGGCGGTGAAGGCCACGGCGTCGTTGATGGCCATCTCGGAGAGCATCTTGCGGTTGATCTGGATGCCGGCCACCTTCAGACCGTGCATGAAGGTGGAATAGTTCATGCCGTTGAGCTTGCAGGCGGCGGAGATGCGGGTGATCCACAGCTGGCGGAAGTCCCGCTTCTTCAGGCGGCGGCCCACATAGGCGTAGGTCAGGGACTTCATGACCTGCTCGTTGGCCATCTTGAAGTGCTTGGACTTGGCGCCCCAGTAGCCCTTGGCCAGCTTCAGCGTCTTATTTCTTCTTTTACGCGCCATCATAGCGCCTTTAACACGTGCCATTTCTTAATTGCCTCCTATTTCTAACGATATCCGTCTCTTATTTGTAGGGGATCATCTTGCGGATGGTGGCCTCATTGGTGCAGTCGGCATAGGTGCCGCTGCGCAGGCGACGGCCGCGCTTGGTGTCCTTCTTGGTGAGGATGTGGCTCTTGAAAGCGTGCGCTCTCTTGACCTTGCCGGACTTCGTCAGATTGAAGCGCTTCTTGGCGCCGCTGTGGGTCTTCAGTTTAGGCATAATATTACTCCTTCCATCTATTCTCCCGCCGGGGCGGGAAGAACTCGTGTGTTATTTTCCGGCCTTCTGGGCCTTGGGGGACAGGAACATGGACATGAGCCGGCCCTCCATTTTGGCGGATTTATCCATCGTGGCCACGTCGGCGCAAAGCTCCGCGAACTTCTTCAGCAGATCCCGACCGATATCCGTATGTGCCATCTCGCGGCCGCGGAAGCGGACGGAGACCTTCACCCGGTTGCCGTCAGCCAGGAACTTCTGCGCGTTTTTCAGCTTCGTGTTGAAGTCGCCGACATCGATGCCCGGAGACATGCGAATTTCCTTGATCTCCACCACATGCTGGTTCTTTCTGGCTTCCTTTTCCTTCTTGCTGCGCTCGAACCTGTACTTGCCATAGTTCATGAGCTTGCACACAGGCGGCGTGGCCTGGGGGGAAATCTTCACCAGGTCCAGTCCCTTTTCCTCGGCGATGTGCAGACCCTCCGCAGAGGACACAATGCCCAGCTGTTCGCCGTTTTCGCCGATGAGGCGGATCTCCTTATCCCGGATCTCTTCATTGAGTTCATGCTCTACCTTGCTAATAACCGTCGCACCTCCATTCGATCAATAAAAAAACGCGAATGCACCATGCATCCGCGCAACAACACGGCCCCCGGCATGCGGAAACCATGGAAACAATTGCTGTTGACCTCTTTGCCACGGGCGGGAGGTGAGGCGGATGCACCCAGCCTTCTTTGTTTTCTTAGATAGTATACCAGAGACACCGGCGGCTGTCAAGGACTTTTTCATGAAAATATCGTTGAAATCTGCCCCCCTGCCGTGGTAACATAGGGAGAGAAAATTGCGGAAAGGGGGCGCGCCCTATGGCCCATGCCATGCTGCCGCTTTTGGAGCGGACGCCGGTGATCCCGGCGGTGAAGGAGCCGGAGACCCTGGATCGTGCCTTGTGTCATGACGGGGCGGCGGTGTTCCTGCTGTGCGGCGATATTCTGAACATCGGGGAGCTGGTGGATCGGGTCCACCGGGCCGGGAAGCAGGCGGTGATCCACGCAGACCTGATCGCAGGGATGGCCCCCAAGGAGATCGCCGTGGACTACCTGCGCCGCTGCGGGGCCGACGGGATCATCTCCACCCGGCCTCACCTGATCCGCCGGGGCCGGGAGCTGGGAATGCTGACGGTGCTGCGGGTGTTTGCCATCGACTCCAAGGCTGTCAGCAACCTGGGGAAGGAGACGGGCATAGGCATGCCGGACCTGATTGAGGTGCTGCCGGGAACCATCTATAAGGTCATCGCCCGGCTGTCCCGGGAGCTGCCGGTGCCCCTCATCGCCGGGGGCCTGCTGGCAGACAAGGCCGACGTGACGGCGGCGCTGTCTGCCGGCGCCCTGTGTGTTTCCGCCAGCGACCCGGAGCTGTGGGACCTGTGACGGCGGCGTTTCTGGGGCTGGAGGCGGCCCTGTATGCGGTGTTTCTGACCATGGATCTGACCGGGGGCAGCGGCGACCCGGTGAAATACGCCTCCATCGCCGTGTGTCTGGTGTTTTCCGTGCTGTTTGCCTGCCGGGGCGGCAGCCGCCTGATGCCCGCTGCCATGGCTCTGACCCTGGGAGCAGACACGTTTTTGCTGCTGCTGAACGACCATTACGGCGCGGGAGTGGCCCTGTTCTGCGGGGTCCAGGCCCTGTATCTGGTCCGGATCTGCCGGCGGAACGGCGGACGGACCCTGTGGCCTCTGCGGCTGGTGCTGGTGCTGGGAGCCTGGGCGGGCCTGTGGGCCCTGGGGCTTCTGTCGCCGCTGAATCTGCTGGCGGCGGTGTACTTTACGAATTTCCTGCTGAACGCCTGTCAGGCGGTGCCCCTTCGCAGTCCGTTGTTTTCCGTGGGACTGTGGCTGTTTCTGCTGTGCGACGTGTGCGTGGGGATCCGCAATCAGCCGGAGCTGTTTCCCGGGTGGCTTGCCGCCTTTGCCCAGGTGGGCATGTGGCTGTTTTACCTGCCGGGTCAGGTGCTTCTGGTGCTGTCCGGCCGAAAGGAGCCAACGAAATGAAGAAATTTCTGTCCGTTCTCACCATTCCCCTGACGGCTCTGGCGGTGCTGACGGGGGCCATTGCCCTGCCGCTGCTGGTGCGGCCCTTCTACTGGGCGCAGATTCAGGCCCTGGATATCCCCGCCCGCAGCGGCCTGACGGTGGAACAACTGAGGGATGCCTTCGGCGATGTGATGGACTACTGCCTGGGCCTGCGGCCGGATTTTGCCGCCGGGGTGCTGCCCTTTTCCCAGGAGGGAGCCAGCCACTTTGCCGACGTGCGGGTGCTGTTTCTGCTGGATATCCGGCTGCTGGCGGTATCCCTGGCGGCACTGCTGGCCCTGTACCTGCTGCGGCGGCGAAAGGGGATGGCCCTGTGCCGCTTTGGAGGCCGTGGGCCGGGGTTCTGGGCTGCCTGTGGCCTGGGCGGACTGTTCGTGATCGTCGGGGGTTTGGCGGCTCTGGACTTCGACCGGGCATTTGCGGTGTTCCACACCATCTTTTTTCCGGGAAAGGACAACTGGCTGTTTGACCCGATGACGGACCCGGTGATCCTGATTCTGCCGGAGGAATATTTCCGCAGCTGCGCCCTCCTCATTCTGGCGGGCCTGCTGCTGGCCTGCGGGGTCTTGATCGCGGCCGACCTGCGGCGCCGCAGACGATAAATGAGCGTAAAAATGGGCACAAAAAAAGCGCCCTGCGGCGCATCAACTCGTAAAAACGCTTTTTCTGTTAAAAAAAATCACCACGCCTTGGCGTGGCCTTCTCCTTGGTAAGCACCGGATTTACCGCTCGCTGGGCTGCCAATCGGTTCCCTCGAAGATCATGTCATCCAGATCGCCCTTCATGAAGATGTTGGTCATGGTATCACGCTCCTTTCTTCGCTTTTTACATATATAGTATACGCCGGCGGGAGCATTTTCACAAGGGTGCAAATGTACATTTTTCATAAAAACGCACGATCACTTTTTGCTATTCTGCACAACAAAAGACTTGCAAACCCCGGGGAACCTATTATATAATAGGGTATCCTGTAAGGAGGCGGCGCGGTTGGACAAGAAACGCAAAAGGAAAAACACGGCCCTGCCGCTGCTGCTGGCAGCGCTGACCCTGGCCGGGGCGGGCCTGTGGTGGGGGAACTACACCCTCTCCACCGAGGAATATACCTTCACCTCCCGGCGGCTGCCGCAGGGGTGGGACGGGGCCCGGATCGTGGTGCTGTCGGATCTCCATGGCCGCCGGTTCGGCCGGGACAACAGCCGCCTTCTGGAGGCGGTGCGGAAGGCCCGGCCCGATATCATTGCGCTGGTGGGCGACCTGGTGGACGAGTGGAGCGGCACGGAATATCTGCGGCCTCTGCTGTGTGGGCTGACGGCTATGGCGCCTACGTATTTCGTCTCCGGCAATCATGAGTGGGCTGCCGGGGCCATGTCGGAGCTGATGCCGCTGCTGAAGGAATGCGGCGTCACCTATCTGAGCAACACCTTTGTAACGCTGGAGCGGAACGGCGGCGCCATCGCCGTGGCGGGCATCGACGATCCCAACGGCTTCGCCGACCAGAAAACGCCCCAGGAGGTGGCCCGGGATGTCCGGGGCGCCATCGGCGACGGGTTCTGGCTGCTGCTGGCCCACCGGAATACCCATTTTGAAACGGATTACGCCGCCCTTGGGGCGGATCTGACCCTGTCGGGCCACGGCCACGGCGGCCTGTGGCGGCTGCCCTTTACCGACGGCCTGCTGGGCAACGGCGGCGCGCTGCTGCCCTCCTATACCAACGGATTTTACACCTGCCGGGACGCGGATGTGTTTGTCACCCGGGGCCTGGGCGGCATGGTGCGGATCCTGAACCGCCCGGAGGTGGCGGTGGTGATCCTGCGCCGGAACTGAGGAACGAGCATGAGAGAATTTGACGCGGGACAATTTGATATTGCCGTTATCGGCGCGGGACACGCCGGCATCGAGGCGGCCCTGGCCGCCGCCCGGCTGGGGCTGGACACCGTGTGCCTGACCATCAACCTGGACGCCGTGGGCAACATGCCCTGCAATCCTGCCATTGGCGGCACCGCCAAGGGCCACCTGGTCCGGGAGCTGGACGCCCTGGGCGGCGAAATGGCCCGGGCGGCGGATAGGGCCTGCATCCAATACCGGATGCTCAACCGCCGGAAGGGGCCTGCCGTGTGGTCCCTGCGGGCCCAGGCGGACCGCCGGGCCTATCAGCAGATCATGAAGCACACCCTGGAGCGGCAGGAGCATCTGACCCTGCGCCAGGCGGAAGCGGTGTCTGTTCGCACGGAAAACGGCCATGTTACCGGTGTGGCGCTGCGAACCGGCGCCGTGTACCGGGTCCGGGCGGTGGTGCTGTGCACCGGCACTTATCTCCGGGGCCGCACCATCGTGGGCGACTGTGTGGAGGACTCCGGTCCCGACGGACTCCACGCGGCGGGCCCCCTGACGGAGAGCCTGCTGGCCCTGGGCCTGCCCCTTCGCCGGTTCAAGACCGGCACGCCGCCCCGGGTGAACCGGCGAAGCATCGACTTTTCCAAAATGCAGCTCCAGGAGGGGGATCCGTCCCCCTTGCCCTTCAGCTTCGAGACGGAGCGCCCCCCGGAAAACCGGGCCGCGTGCTGGCTGACATATACCACGGCGCAGACCCACCGGATCATCCGGGAAAACCTGGACAAAAGCCCCCTGTATTCCGGGGCCATCCAGGGCATAGGTCCCCGGTACTGTCCGTCCATCGAGACAAAGATCGTCCGTTTCCCGGACAAGGAGCGGCACCAGCTGTTCATCGAGCCCATGGGCCTGGACACCGAGGAAATGTACATCCAGGGCTTTTCCTCCTCTCTGCCGGAGGATGTGCAGCTGCAAATGCTGCGGTCCGTCCCCGGACTGGAGCAGGCGGAGATGATGCGTCCGGCCTACGCCATTGAATATGACTGCATCGATCCCCTGGCCCTGCGGCCTACCCTGGAGACCCGGGCGGTGGAAGGACTTTACGGCGCGGGACAGTTCAACGGCTCCTCCGGCTATGAGGAGGCGGCGGCCCAGGGCTTTGTGGCCGGGGTCAACGCGGCGCTGAAGCTGTTGGGCCGGGAGCCGCTGATCCTGAAGCGCAGCGAAAGCTACATCGGCACCCTCATCGACGACCTGGTGACCAAGGGCACCCAGGAGCCGTACCGCATGATGACCAGCCGGTCGGAATACCGGCTGCTGCTGCGCCAGGACAACGCCGACCGCCGCTTGTGCCCCGTGGGATACCGCATCGGCCTGGTATCCCGGCAGCGGCTGCGGCAGGTGGAGGAGAAATACGCCGCCGTGGAGCGGGAGATCAGGCGCCTGGAGAAAACCGGCATCCCCGGCTCGGCAGCCCTGAACGATCTGCTGACGGCCCGGGGCACCGCCCCGGTGGCCGACGGCTGCCGCCTCATCGACCTGCTGCGCCGGCCCCAGGTAAGCTACGAGGACCTGCGCCCCTTTGACCCGGCGGACCCGGACCTGCCCCCCGCTGTCCGGGAGCAGGTGGAGATCACCGTGAAGTACGAGGGCTATATCCGCCGCCAGGAGAAGCAGGTGGAGGAATTTGAGAAGCTGGAGCGCCGCCGCCTGCCGCCGGATATGGATTACCGTCATATTCAGGGCCTGCGGCTGGAGGCCCGTGAGAAGCTGGCCGCCCTGCGCCCGGAGAACCTGGGCCAGGCGGGCCGCATCTCCGGCGTATCCCCCGCCGATGTGGCGGCGCTGATGGTATATCTGCACACCCGGGAACGGCCTGAAGGAGGGAAGCAAGCATGACTGTTATCGATCTGACCCACACCATCCGGGAGGACATGCCTGTCTATCCCGGCACGGAGCAGCCCCGGCTCACCACCGCCTGCACCGTTTCCCAATGCGGCTACCGGGAGACCCTGCTGCATATGTATTCCCACACCGGCACCCACATGGACGCCCCCGCCCACATGATGGACGGGGCCCCCACCCTGGACAGCTTCGGTCCGGACCGCTTTGTGGGCCGTGGCTATGTGCTGGACTGCCGTGGCCTGTCCCAAATTCCCCTGGACCTGCTGCTGCGGCACGAGGCCGCCATACGGGACGCAGATTTTCTGCTGTTCTGCACCGGGTGGGACCAATACTGGGGCACCGATGCCTATTATGAGGGATTTCCGTGTCTGACCGAGGAGGCCGCCCGGTTCGTGGCGGGCCTGCCCCTGAAGGGGGTGGGGGAGGATTCCATCTCCCTGGACCCCTGCGACACGGTGGATTACCCCAATCACCTGACTCTGTTTGGCGCGGGGCTGGTGAATACCGAGAACCTCAAGGGGCTGGCGCAGCTCATCGGCCGGGAATTCACGTTCCTGACCATGCCCCTGAAATTTGAAAATGCCGACGGCTGCAGCTGCCGGGCGGCGGCGATCGTTACCAAGGAGGCTTGAAAACAATGGGTAAACTGCGATTCCTGTTTGCGCTGTGGATGGCGAAGCTGTCCGTCCCGGCGCTGAAGATCACCCGCCACAACGGAACGGACTTCCCCGGCACCCTGGCCCTGAAGCTGTGCCCGGATTTCCTGAAGTATGTGGGCCGTCCCAAAACCATCATCGCCGTCACCGGCACCAACGGCAAAACCACCGTCAGCAACCTTCTGGCGGACACCCTGGAGAAGGAGGGCCACCGTGTGCTCATCAACCGGGCGGGCTCCAACGTGGCCAGCGGCATTGCCACGGCCCTTCTGAAGGGCTGTGATCTGGCGGGCCGGGTGAAGAATTACGACATGGCGGTGCTGGAGGTGGACGAGCGGTCCAGTGTGCGGGTGTATCCCTACATCACCCCGGACTATATTGCCGTTACCAACCTATTCCGGGACAGCATCATGCGCAACGCCCACGCGGAATTTATTGCGGACATCATCAGCCGCAGCGTTCCTGCCTCGTCCAGGCTGGTGCTCAACGCCGACGACCTGATCTCCTGCGGCCTGGCTCCGGAAAATGAACGGGTGTATTTCGGCATCGACCGCCTGCCCACGGACACCGTGGAGTGCGTCAACCACATCAACGACGTGCGCATCTGCCCCAAGTGCGCCGGGAAGCTGCGCTATGAATACCGCCGCTACCACCACATTGGCCGGGCCGTGTGCCAGGACTGCGGCTTCCACTCCCCGGACAGCGATTATCTGGCCACCCATGTGGACATCGCCGGGGGCACCATGACCATCCGGGAGAAGGGTAAGGAATATCCCTATACCCTGATCTCCGACAGTGTGTTCAATATTTATAATATGGTAACGGTCATTGCCGTGCTGCGGCAGCTGGGCTATGACCACGGGGAGATTGCCCGCGTCCTGGCAGAGTCCGCCATCACCGAGAGCCGCCACAACGCCGAAAAGGTGGGGAACGTGACCCTGGTGCGGGAAATGGCCAAGGACAAGAACGCCCTGGCCTGCTCCCGGGTATTCCACTATATCGCTTCCCGTCCCGGCAAAAAGGAGGTCATGCTGCTGATGAACTCCCTGACGGATGTGCCCCACTGGTCGGAAAACGTGTGCTGGTTCTATGATACGGACTTTGAGTATCTGGCGGACGAGAGCATCGTCCGGGTGGTGTGCACCGGCCTGCGGTGTGAGGACTACAAGCTGCGCTGCCTGATGGCGGGGGTGCCGGAGGACCGGCTGGCCTGCGCCGTGGACGAGCACGACGCGGCGGCCCTGATGGCTTATGAGCCCGGCGACGAGCTGTACGTGCTCTACGGCACGGACACGCTGGAGCTGGCATATCAGGTGTTTGACCAGATGAAGGCCATCGCCCAAAGCCGGGCGGCGGACAGCGCGGATAAGGAGGTGCAGGCATGAAAACCGAGATCCTGTTTCCCGAGGTGGCAAACCTCTGCGGCGATCTGATGAACGTGACGTATCTGCGTCAGTGCTGCCCGGAGATGGAGGTGGTGGAGACCGGCCTGAAGGGCCGCCCCGCCTTCCTGGACGGCGGCGTGGACCTGGTGTATGTGGGCTCTGCCACCGAGCGGGGCCTGCAGCTGATGGTCCAGGCCCTGACCCCCTATAAGGCGGAGCTGGAGCGCTATGTGGACGGCGGCGGCCTGATGCTGGCCACCGGCAACGCCCTGGACGCCCTGGGCGAATATGTGGTCATCGACGGCAAGCGCGCCTTCGACGGCCTGGGCATTCTCAAGACCCACGCCGAGTATCACATGATGAAGCGGCACAACAGCTTCCTGCTGGGCAGCTTCCAGGATATGGAAATCGTTGGCTTCAAGAGCCTGTTCGGCCACACCTATCCCGATGATGAGCTGGCGAACCCCCTGTTCCGGGTGGAGCGGGGTGTGGGCCGCCATCCCGGGGCCTTTGCCGAGGGCTTTCTCCGGGGCGGCCTCATGGCCACCTACCTCATCGGGCCGCTGCTGCCTCTGAACCCGCCCTTCACCCGGTACCTCCTGGAGCAGATGGGCGCAAAGGACGTGAAGCTGGCCTTTGAAGACACCGCCATGAAGGCCTACCGGGCCCGGGTGGAGGAATTCCGCGACGAAAAGCGGGGCTATCAGTATTAAACCGCACAACCCCCGTACCTGACCCGCACAAAGAAAATCAGGCCCCGGGAGACGGTCCCGGGGCTTGACAAGACGGCCTGCGCCGCCTATAATGAACACAGAAAAGGGCGCTGCGACAAGCGGTTGGCTCGGTTCAATCAGGAATTCATAATGAAAACCGTCACTTGGCCGAGTGGCGGTTTTCGCGTTTCTTTACAATGATCGTAACCGTATAGGGCCCGATATGTAATGTAATCCGCATGGCGTCACCCCCTTTCGGGGATCATCAGCCAACCGCCTGCCGTTCGTGCAACGCCATGGCTATTGTATCAAATGGCGCGGCGGAATGCAACACGTTTCTGCCGCCTGCACCCCCATCCCCGCCGCCGCATACACTGATATCGAGGTGATATCATGGAGGTGCTGCAAGACGGCGTGCTGGCCTTTCTGGCGGCCACGGGGCTGGCGGCCCTGTTCTGGCTGCTGACGGGGTGGCTGCGGCGGCGGGAGCCCGCCCGGGTGATGCTGCTGATCCCCGCCCGGGGGAGCGGTGATTTTTCCGGCCCGGTGGCCCAGCTGCTGGACCTGCGGCGGCAGCTGCGGGGCCTGCCGCCCATCGTGATCTGCGACTGCGGACTGGATGAGGCGGGACTGTCCCGGGCCCGGGAGCTTACGCAGCGGTATGACAACGTCCTGCTGCTGGCTCCGGAGGAGATCATTCAGAATTTACCATAAGGAGGGCCGGTATGGCCGAACGCTGCACGGTGGAGGGCGCCGTACAAAGCCTGATCTTTCAGAATGAGGACAACGGCTACACCGTGCTCTCCCTGCTGACGGAGGACGGGGAGCTGGTAACGGTGGTGGGATGCATTCCCTGCGCCGCTCCCGGCGAGGGCATGACCGTCACCGGGGTGTGGACCAACCACCCCAGCTATGGGCCCCAGTTTGCGGCGGAGTCCGTGGAGCGGCGGATGCCCCGGACGGAGGAGGAGATCGTATCCTACCTGTCCTCCGGCATTCTCAAGGGCATCGGCCCCGCCACGGCCCAGCGGCTGGCAGACCGCTTCGGGGCAGACACTCTGGCCGTTATCGAGGAGGAGCCGGAGCGGCTTCAGACCGTCAAGGGCATCACCGCCAGGCGGGCCATGGAGCTGTCTGCCGCCTTCCGGGAGCTGACGGGGCTCAAGCGGGTCATGGAGTTCCTGGCCCGGTATGAGCTGCCGGTGCCCCTGGCTATGCAGTTGTACCGGGCCTACGGGGCGGATGCTCTGCCCCGGCTGAGGGAGGACCCCTATCTGCTGACCGGCGACGCCTATGGCGTGGATTTTTCCACCATGGACGAGATTGCCCTGAGCATGGGCTTCGACGGCGACAGCCCCTGCCGGGTGGAGGCCGCTCTTACATACGAATTATCCCACAACCTGAACAACGGCCATGTGTTCCTGCCCCGGGACAAGCTGCTGTCCGCCGCCGCCCAGCTCATCAGCGCGGATACCGACGCCCTGGAGACGGCCCTGGACGGTCTGCTGACCCGGGGCGTCATCGTTCAGGAGCAGGTGGCGGGGGTGCAGGCCTGCTATCTCCAGCGCCTGTATCAGGCGGAGACACAGGTGGCCCGGCGGCTGCTGTCCCTGCGGGACGCGCCCCGGCAGACCGGGAAAAATGTGGACAAAATCATCACCGAGATGGAGGCCCGCCAGGGCATCGCCTATGCGCCCCAGCAGCGCCGGGCGGTGGAGCTGGCGGCCCGGAGCGGGGTGCTGCTGCTGACCGGCGGCCCCGGCACCGGCAAAACCACCTCCACCCGGGGCATCGTCACCCTGCTGGAGCGCATGGGCCTGACAGTTCTGCTGCTGGCCCCCACGGGCCGGGCGGCCAAGCGCATGAGCGAGCTGTGCTCCCGGGAGGCCCAGACCATCCACCGCTGCCTGGGCATGACCTTCAACGAGCTCACCGGCGAGGTGGCCTTCAAGAAAAACGAAAAGGACCTGCTGGAGGCCGACGCCGTCATCGTGGACGAGATGAGCATGGTGGACCTGCCGCTGATGGACGCCCTTCTGGCGGCCCTGAAGCCCGGGTGCCGCCTGGTGATGGTGGGGGACCCGGACCAGCTGCCCTCCGTGGGGCCCGGCAACGTGCTGGGGGATATTCTGCGCAGCGGCTCAGTGGCGTCGGTGACCCTGACGGAGGTATTCCGCCAGGCGGAGCAGTCCGCCATCATCCGCAACGCCCATGCGGTGAACCGGGGCCGGTCCCCGGATCTGAAAAACAAGCAGAACGACTTCTTTTTCCTGTGCCGCCGGTCGCCTGACCGGCTGGTGCAGACGGTGGTGGACCTGTGCCGCACCCGCCTGCCGGAAAATATGGGCATCCCCGCCGGGCAGATCCAGGTGCTGACCCCCACCCGCAAGGGGGAGACCGGCACCGTCAGCCTGAACCGGGCCCTGCAGGCGGCTCTGAACCCCCCGGCCCCGGGCAAGCGCCAGAAGGCCTGGGGCGACATGATCTTCCGGGTGGGGGACCGGGTGATGCAGACCCGGAACAACTATGACGTTCTCTGGGAAAAGGACGACGGCGAGGCCGGCAGCGGCATCTTCAACGGCGACGTGGGCACGGTGGAGGACATCGACCCCTCCGGCGAGCTGGTGACCATCCGGTTCGATGACCGCACCAGCGTATACACCGCCGACCTGCTGAGCCAGCTGGACATGGCCTACGCCATGACCGTCCACAAGGCCCAGGGCAGCGAATACCGGGCGGTGGTGCTGGTGTCCGCCCCGGCGGCTCCCAACCTGCTGGTCCGGGGCGTGCTGTACACCGCCATCACCCGGGCCAGGGAGCTGCTGGTGATGGTAGGCGACGACGCCATCCCCGGCCGCATGGCGGAAAACGACCGCCGCACCCGGCGATACAGCGGCCTGCGCCGCAGACTCAAGCAAGGAGGACCAAACCATGGGCATGAGTGATCTCAACGAACGGCTGAACCAGCTGGAGCAGGGGGCATTGAACTTTCTGTTCCCCCGGCGCTGCCCCTTCTGCAATCAGCACATCGGCAATAAGGAGCTGATCTGCGTCGGCTGCGAAAAGAAGCTGCCCTACACCGGGGACCGGGCCGTCCGCCAGACCTCCTGGGGCCGGGTGGCCGCGCCTCTGTATTACGAGGACGCCGTCCGCCGTGCCATTCTGGACTTCAAATTCAAGGGCCGCATGGGCGGCCTGCCCTGCTTCGGCAGCCTGACGGCCCGCTGCGCGGCGGAGGAGTTCGGCGGCGAGTTCGACTCCATCACCTGGGTGCCGGTGAGCCGGAAGCGCCTGCGCAAGCGGGGCTTTGACCAGGCCCGGTATCTGGCCGGGAGCCTGTGCGTGGAGTGGCACGTGGAGCCCCAGGAGACCCTGCGCAAAATTCTGGACAACCCGCCCCAGTCCGGCCTGGAGGACGCCGACGCCCGCCGGGCCAACGTCCTGGGGGCCTATGAGGCCGTCCATCCGGAGCGCATCGCCGGAAAGCGCTTCCTGCTGGTGGACGATATCTGTACCACCGGCTCTACCCTGGGGGAGGCCGCCCGGGTGCTGCGTCAGGCGGGGGCTGCCGACGTGGTGGGCCTGACCCTGGCCATCAGCCGGGAGGAATAATTTTCCCGCTGCCGGTGCATAATGAGACATCGGCGGAAAAGCTGCAAAATATGAACAAAAGATTACGATTTGGAAAATCACGCAAATCCTCTTGCAAAATGGGAAAATCACCATTATAATAGAGCATCAGGGAATAATACGGCCCCTTGAGGGCTGTGGTCCATATCAGAAAAATGAGGTGCAGCATTATGTGTTCGTTAGCAAAGGATATCGGTATCGACCTGGGTACCGCTTCCGTATTGGTATATGTAAAGGGCAAGGGCGTTGTGCTCAATGAGCCCTCTGTGGTAGCCATCAACAAGGACGACGGCCGCCTGCTCAGCGTGGGCGCCGATGCCCAGGCCATGCTGGGCCGTACCCCCGGCAACATCGTGGCCATCCGCCCCCTGCGGGAGGGCGTCATCTCCGACTACGACATGACCGAGCGGATGCTCAAGGAGTTCATCCGCAAGGTCAGCGGCAGCTTCCACCACATCTTCAAGCCCCGTGTCATCATCTGCGTTCCCTCCGGCATCACCGAGGTGGAGGAGCGCGCCGTGGTGGACGCGGGCCTGCAGTCCGGCGCCAGCCATGTGTATCTGATCGAGGAGCCTGTGGCCGCGGCCATCGGCGCCGGCATCGACATCACCAAACCCGAGGGCCACATGGTGGTGGACATCGGCGGCGGCACCAGCGACATCGCCGTGATCTCCCTGAAGGGCGTGGTGGAAAGCGCCTCCATCAAGGTGGCCGGCGACCAGTTCAACGAAGCCATCGTCAAATACATGCGCCGCAAGCACAACATCCTCATCGGCGAGCGCACCGCCGAGCAGATGAAGATGCAGATCGGCTGCGTGTTCCCCAAGGACGAGGAGACTACCATCGAGATCAAGGGCCGCTGCCTGATGACCGGCCTGCCCAAGACCATTACCGTCACCTCCACCGAGATGCTGGAGGCCTTCGAGGAGCCGGTGGAGCGCATTCTGGAGGCGATTCACGGCGTTCTGGAGCGCACGCCCCCGGAGCTGGTGGCCGACATTGCCAACAACGGCATCGTCATGACCGGCGGCGGCAGCCTGGTGGACGGCTTTGACAAGCTCATCACCGCCCGCACCGGGATCCACACCGTGGTGGCGGAGAACGCCATCAGCTGCGTGGCCATCGGCACCGGCAAGAGCCTGGACTCCGTCCACGAAATGAACGACGGTACCGTGAACCTCTCCCGCCGCAAGCAGATGAACTGAAGCTGACACATAGCTCAAGGCCCCGCCATCTGGCGGGGCCTCAGTTTGTCAGCCCATATGGAAGGGACGGCAATGCATAGCGCGCTTTTTCCCTTGCCAAACGCATCCCCCTGTGCTATAATCTGTGTATCACATAGGGAACTCATATAGCCCTGCGGGCATGGCGCAGGGCGTTTCTACGGGGCCGCCCACGGCCCTGCTATGGGTGCTCCGCCGGAAAGCCGACGGGGCGCCCGTTTTTATTTTCCGAAAGGAGCGACTCATCATGACACAGGTTTTACGCGGCAACATCGTCCAGGCCCCGCAGCTGGGGAAGCTGGACATCCGGGAGCACGGCTATCTGGTGTTGGAGGACGGCGCGGTCCAGGGGGTGTACGACGCTCTGCCGGAGGTGTTTGCCTCGGCGCCCCTGACGGATTACGGCGACCGGCTCATCATGCAGTCCTTTGCGGATATGCACCTCCATGCCCCCCAGTATCCCATGCTGGGCATGGGCATGGACCTGCCCCTGCTGGATTGGCTGAATACCTACACCTTCCGCACCGAGGCCCGGTTCGCCGACCCGGACTTTGCCCGGCGGACCTACCGCCGTCTGGCCACGGACCTGATCACCAACGGCACCACCCGGGTGTGCATGTTCTCCTCCCTGCATACCGAGGCTACCTGGATCCTCATGGAGGAGCTGGAGCGGGCCGGAGTCACGGGCTATGTGGGCAAGGTGAATATGGACCGCAACGCCCTGCCCGGCATTCTCCAGGAGACCACGGAGGAGTCCGTCTCCGAGACCCTGCGCTGGCTGGACGGCTGCCATTTTGAGCACGTCAGGCCCATCATCACCCCCCCGCTTCACCCCCAGCTGTTCCAATGAGCTGATGGCCGCCCTGGGGGAGATCGCCCGGGACCGGGGGCTGTATGTCCAGTCCCATCTGTCGGAAAACAGGGGGGAGATCGCCTGGGTGAAGGAGCTGCACCCGGACTGCCCCCAGTATTGGGAGACCTATGACAAATACGGCCTCTGGAAGGACCACACGGTGATGGCCCACTGCGTCCACTCCGACGCACGGGAGTGCGCCGCCATCCGCCGGGCCGGGGTGGTGGTGGCCCACTGCGCCGGGTCCAACATCAACCTGTGCAGCGGCGTCTCCCCGGTGCGGGAGATGCTGCAGCAGGGCATCTGGGTGACCCTGGGGTCCGACATCGCCGGCGGGGCACAGCTCCCCATGTACAAGGTCATCACCATGAGCATCCGGGCCTCCAAGATCAAGCGCATGGAAACCGACTGGTCCGAGGACTTCCTGACCGTGCCGGAGGGGTACTATCTGGGCACCACCGCCGGGCACCGGTACTTCGGCGGGGGAGAGGGCTTCGCCGTGGGCCAGCCCCTCCACGCCATCGTGGTGGACGACGGGGACTTCCCGGAGCCGGTGCGGCCCCTGACGGTCCGGGAGCGCTTTGAGCGGTCCCTCTATATGCTCCACCGCCACAACATCACCGCCGTCTGGTCCCATGGCCGCCAGGTGAAGTGAATATCTGCCGCCGCTCCCGCGGGAGCGGCGGCTCAGCTTGTCAAAAAAGGGCGTGGCCCTTTTTTGACAAAAGGCTTGCAGTCTGCCGCGCGCATAATTTGTTCGCTGAAAGCGAACAAATTCCACACTTGCAGACCGAGAAGTGTTTTTTGCGACGTACACGCCGCCGCAAAAAACGGGTTGCACTTTATTTGCCGCCTGCGGGCGGCAAACTCTGCGAGGCTTTTTTGACAGACTCTGCCGCCGCTCCCGCGGGAGCGGCGGCTTTTTGCGCCCTTTTGTGGATACGCCGCGCCGAAGCATTTGATCAAAACGGCCCTGTAAAGTGGAAATATTGGAAGAATACTGAAAAATATACAGAATATTCATGGAAGATATTTCCAATAACTTCCTATGCCAGTCCGCTTGCTGCGAACAAACACAAATGTGCGTGTATTGTGGACGGAATCAGCGGGGCGGAAAAGGGGCGGCTGACATTTTGACGGATTTGTCCAACACGGACGCAGAGCCAGGAAACTGTTCGTGAGATAAGTACAAAAAACAATGGGTCGTTTATCACGGTGATGTGATACCGAAGCATCGGAAAAAAGCGCCAACCGGCCGTCCACCCGGCGGAAACACCGGAAACGTTTCCTGAAAAAATCCTTGTTTTTGGAAGAAATTCCTTGCTTTTGCAGGAGAAAGGAAGTATAATTATGCAATCGGAAAGCGCCTCAACACAGCAGGGGAGCGGAACGAAAAAAACAGGAAGGAAGTCGATCGATGAAAAAGACGAGAATGCCGCAGCGGCTGCTGTCCCTGGTCCTGGTGCTGATGATGCTCATCAGCGTCCTGCCGGTCAGCGCCATGGCGGCGGAACTGACGCCGTCTGACCCCAAGACCGGGCTGACGGCCACCGATGTGACCAATGAGCTCACAGACAGCGACCGTCTGGCGATCTTCGAGGAGAACATGGACTCCGGCAAGGTGTCCAAGTCCGAGATCCCGGCGGACGACGAAATGGTCCGTGTCATTGTGCAGCTGGATGCAGACAGCCTGCTGGATGTCCGCAACCGCACCAATGCCAGTATGTCCATGCTGGACTTCCAGCAGACGGACGCAGCCAAGGCCCAGCTGAAGGACATCGCCAACCTGCAGCTCTCCGTGATGAACACCATGGAAAGCAAGGGCATTCCCAGCTCCTTCACCTTCAGCTACACCTCCGTGGTCAGCGGCTTTGCCGCCCAGGTGCCTTACGGCAAGATCCATGACATCAAGAATATTGACGGCGTAGAGGACGTGGTGCTGTGCCAGACCTACTACACCGATTCCATGGGCTCCGCCACTCTGGGCCAGGCCCTGACCGCCGCGGAAGTGGCGGCCTACTCCAACAACACCCAGTATCAGGGCGAGGGGATGCTCATCGGCATCCTGGACACCGGCCTGGATGTGAACCACGAGGCCTTTGCCAACGCTCCTGCCGTGCAGAAGCTGCAGAAGTCCAGCCTGTCCAAGCTGCTCTATCAGATCAGCCAGGGCGAGGACGGCAAGACCAACATCACCGCCTAGAGCTATGCCGCCCTCTGGTATGCCCAGAAGCACAGCTCCAGCTCCCTGGTGCTGCTGACCGAGGACGACCTGTATAAGAGCGGCAAGGTGCCCTTCGCCTTCGACTATGCCGACGCGGACGCCGACGTGATCCCCTCCGCCGACGCCGTGGAGAAGTACGGCAATGACCACGGCACCCACGTGGCCGGTATCACCGCCGGCAAGACCGTGGACGCCGACGGCAATGTCACCTTCGCCGGTCAGTCTCCCGAGGCACAGCTGGCCATCTTCAAGGTATTCTCCGACTCCACCAACGGCGCCTCCACGGATACCATCCTGGCGGCCCTGAACGATGCCCTGCTGCTGGACGTGGACGTGATCAACATGTCTCTCGGCTCCAACGGCGGCTTCGGCCGGGAGGCCGAGGGCGACCTGACCACCAAGTATTACGACCTGGTCAAGTCCGCCGGTATCCTGCTGAACTGCTCCGCCGGTAACTCCTATTCCTCCTCCCAGGGCGGCGCAAAGGGTGACTTCACCTCCGTGTCCGACCCCGACACCGGCATCATCAGCTCCTCGTCCTCCTATGACGCGGCGCTGTCCGTTGCCTCCGTCAACGCCAACGAGACGGCGGCCTTTGTCACCGCCCAGGGCCGCGTCCCCTATCAGGACGTGTCCGGCCACGACTTCACCGCCCTGCTGCTGGGCAATGACAGCTCCAGGACCTATGAGTACGTCATGGTGCCCAACACCGGCGACACCGCCGATTACCAGGGCCTGGACGTCACCGGCAAGATCGCCGTGGTCATGCGCGGCGGCCTGTCCTTCGAGCAGAAGCAGCTCAATGCCGCCTCTGCCGGTGCTGCGGGCTGCATCATCTATAACAACCGCGACGGCTATCTGCTGAACATGTCCGTGGATAACTACAAGATCCCCACCGTGTGCATCAGCCTGGCCAACGGCCAGATGATGGAAGCCGCCCAGGAAAAGACCCTCACCGTCTCCAAGACCGAAAAGGGCTCCGTGGCCATGAGCGACTTCTCCTCCTGGGGCCCCCTGCCTTCTCTGTCCCTGAAGCCGGAGATCACCGCCCCCGGCGGCAGCATCTATTCCTCTCTGCCCTTCGCCCAGTACGGCTACATGAGCGGTACCTCCATGGCGTCTCCGTATCTGGCCGGTGTGGCCGCCGCTGCTTTGCAGTATGTCAACACCCTGATGCCCGGCGCCTCCGATACCGACAAGCAGCTGCTGGTGAACCGCCTGCTGATGAGCACCGCCGACATCCTGTATGATGAAAACGGCGTGGCTTACTCTCCCCGCAAGCAGGGCTCCGGTATGGTGAACCTGGCCGAGGCCGTCACCACCCCCGCCTACCTGTATGTCCGGGGCCAGGACAAGACCAAGATCGAGCTGGGCGACGACGCCGACCAGCTGGGCGTGTACAAGCTGAGCTTCGTGGTGAAGAACCTCACCGGCTCCGCCCTGTCCTATGACGTCAGCACCACCGTCCAGACCGAGAGCACCACCACCGACGGGCTGTACATCGCCCAGAAGGGCTATGTCCTCTCCGCTGACACCAGCGCCATCAAGGTCTCCGGCGGCACCCTCAGCGGCTCCACCGTCACCGTGCCCGCTAACGGCGAGACCACCGTCACCGTCACCGTCCGCCTGTCTGACGCGGACCGGGCGTATCTGGCCAAGTTCCCCAACGGCATCTATGTGGAGGGCTTTGTGGAGCTGACCAACAACGACGATCCCGCGCTGTCCGTGCCCTTCCTGGGCTTCTACGGCGACTGGACCAAGGCCCCCATCTTCGAGGACGCCGATATCTACAACGGCCTGGACGAGAAGATGTACGCCACCAACGTGGCCGGTGTTTACGCCATGATGTACGTGGTGAAGCTGGGCATGTATCCCTTCGTGGTCCCCGAGGGCTACGACACCCCCTCCACCTCCGCCGATAAGATCTGCGTGGACCTGGGCGGCGGCAACGGCGTCAGCAACCTGTATTACCTGCAGGCCGGTCTGCTGCGCGCGGCCAAGACCACCAACGTCACCATCACCGACAGCGACACCGGTGAGGTGTACCTCAACAGCGACGGCCTCAATGTCCGCAAGGCCATGTACAACTCCAGCTCCGCCGCTGTGCGGCCCGGCTATGTGGGCGAGATCTTCCCCCCGCTGACCGGCATCCACCTGATCCCCAACAACACCCGCATGACCTACACCGCCGCCGCCTATGTGGACGGCTTCGACGTGCAGGACAACCTGAAGAACACCTATTCCTTCAACTTCACCTCCGATGGTGAAATGCCCTATATCGTTGACCGCGAGAACCTGCAGTTCCGCACCGGCGACGACGGCCGGAAGTACCTGGACGTGACCCTGGCCGATAACTTCTGCCTGGCCGGCGCCACCCTGTACTCCACCCAGTGGAAGACCAACGTCAACAACGGCAAGAAGGAAATGAGCATCGGCTCCAACTACTATGACGGCATCATCCCCGCCCTGAAGGCCGACGGCACCTCTCCCCGGGCTTACGAGGAGTATACCTACACCTTCGATGTTACGGACTTCTATCAGAAGCTCCTGCAGGGCACCTTCTATGTGGTGGCCTACGACTACGCCATGAACCAGTGTGCCTATCGCGTGACCCTGCCTGAAAACGCCGTCACCAAGATCACTCTGGATCAGACCGCTGTGACCCTGCCCCAGAAGGGCTATGTCCAGCTGAACGCCACTGTGACTCCCGACGACGCCACCGACCAGAACCTGGTTTGGAGCTCCTCCGATTCCAGCGTGGCCGAGGTGAAGAACGGCATCGTGGCCGCCAAGGCTCCCGGCACCGCCACCATCACCGTCAAGTCCTCCGTCTGGACCGACGTGGAGGCCCAGTGCCAGGTCACCGTCACCGACGAGGTGGGCGCGGACGTGCCTATGAGCGAGTTCCTGCTGAACACCTCCTCCGTGACCATGCTGGCCGGCACCACCTATACCAATGTCCGGCTGTATGGCTACGCGCCCTTCTATGCCACCGACCTGAACCTGGAGTGGACCTCCTCCGACGAGTCCGTGGTCACCGTTGAGCCCAACGGCGAGGGCGATGAGCTGACCCAGTATGCCAAGCTCACCGCTCTGAAGCCCGGCACGGCCACCGTTACCGCCAAGGCCAAGAACGGCACTGCCTCCTATGACCTGGCCGTCACCGTCACCGAGGCCACCGGCTCCGGCACCTTCAACATCGTGGGCGACACCCTGGTCAGCTACAGCGGCACCGAGAGCACCGTCACCATTCCCGACGGCGTCCGGGTCATCGGGGAGAACGCCTTCAAGAACAACGACTACGTTCTCAACGTCATCTGCCCCGACTCCCTGGAGGAGATCGGCTATCGGGCCTTCTACGACTGCGACAACCTGCAGAGCGTCAGCCTGCCTGAGACCATGAAGGTCATCAACGAGGGCGCGTTCTACTACTGCAAGAACCTAAAGACGCTGGGCCACACCGACGACGGCGTCCTGCCCAAGGGCCTGACCTCCATCGGCGTCAAGGCGTTCTACTTCTGCGAGGCCCTGGAGGGCGACCTGGTGATCCCCGAGGGCGTCACCAGCCTCAGCGCCGGTATTTTCTATAATGCCTACGCCCTGACCAGCATCACCATTCCCGACACCGTCACCTCTATGGACGCAAACGGCGACCAGTTCGCCAACTGCACGGCTGTAACCTCCGTGACTCTGTCCAAGAACCTGACCGAGCTGCCCAAGACGGCGTTCTTCACCTGCAAGAGCCTGAAGCACCTGCCCGACCTGTCCAACGTCACCTCCGTTGGCACCAGCTGCTTCGCCGGCTGCGCCGCCCTGGAGGAGATGGTGATCCCCGAGAGCCTGACCTTCATCGGCGCCAACGCCTTCGCCCGCAGCAGCCTCACCGAGATCACCGTGCTGGGCGATCCCACCGGCCTGGACTCCGCGTTCTACAACAGCCTGAACCTGACCACCTTCGTGGCCCCCAAGCTGACCACCATCGGCAAGCAGATGTTCCAGGGCTGCACCGCGCTGGTGAACTTCATCGTTCCCGACAACGTCACCCTCATCGGCGAGAGGGCCTTCCAGGGCTGCACCAACCTCAAGACCCTGACCTTCCCTGCCTCCTACAAGGCCGAGACCCTGTCCTTCGGTCTGACCCCGTTTGTCAGCTGCCCCGCCTTTGAGGGTTATGTCATCGAGGACGGCGCCAGCATCGTCCGGACCGAGGACGGCACCCTGCTGGCCGGCGGCGGCAAGGTTCTGGTGAGCCTGCCCCGGGACTTCAAGGGCACCTCCTACACCGTGCCTGACGGCGTGGAGACCATCAGCGACTACCTGTTCTATAAGAACACCACCATCACGTCCGTCACGCTGCCCGCCAGCCTCAAGAAGATCGGCACCGCCGCCTTCCAGGGCTGCACCAAGCTGACGTCCATCGCCCTGCCCGATGGCTTCACCACCCTGGGTGAGCACGCCTTCGACGGCTGCTCCGGCCTGAAAACCGTAACCTTCGGCCAGAGCCTGACCGCTGTTCCCGCCTACGCCTTCAGCAACTGCTCCGCCCTGACGGCTGTGGACCTGCCCGCCACCGTGGAGACCGTGGGCGATTACGCCTTCCGCGGCTGCGCCAAGGCCACCGCCCTGTCCCTGAAGGAGGGTCTGACCTCCATCGGCTCCAACGCTTTCTACGGCTGGAAGGCTCTGAAGGCCATCACCATTCCCCAGTCCGTCACCTCCCTGGGCGGCTCCGCGTTCTATGACTGCAACGCCGCCGCTTCCATCGACTGCGGCAGCCTCACTGTCATCCCCGACCGCGCGTTCTACAACGCCAAGGCCGTCAAGACCGTGAAGCTCAGCGACAACGTCACCTCCATCGGTGAGCGCGCCTTTTACTCCTGCTCCCTGCTGGAGACCATCAACTGGCCCTCTCAGCTGAAGACCATCGGCAAGCAGGCCTTCTACTATGCCCGGAAGCTCCAGAATCTGGACTTCTCCGGCACCCAGCTGGAGTCCATCGGCAACAGCGCCTTCTATCAGCCCTATGAGGCCCGGACGCTGGCCTTCCCCGGCACCCTGCGATCCATTGATAGCAAGGCGTTCGCTTATCTGAACTACAACAAGACCGCCTATGTCACCGAGGTCAACATCCCCGCCTCCGTCACCAGCCTGGCCAAGGACGCCTTCTATCTGGCCAGCGGCCTGAAGAACATCGTGGTGGACGCCAACAACCCCGTGTATGCGTCCTCCAACGGCGTTGTCATGCTGAAGGATACCGGCGATATCTACATCTGGCCCCAGGGCAACGAGACCACCGAGTTCACCCTGCCCGGCACCATGACGGAGATCCCCGATAAGATGTTCCAGAACAACACCAGCCTGAAGAAGGTCATCGTTCCCGCCAGTGTCACCAAGGTGGGCAGCTACGCCTTCTCCAGCTCCAAGATCGAGGAGATCTACTTCGAGGATTCCGCCAACGGCCTGACCGTCGGCACCTTCGCCTTCTACAATTGTCCCAATCTGACCAGCCTGCGTCTGCCCTACGGCCTGACCAGCATCGGCGCCAACGCCATTTCCAAGACCGGCCTGGAGACCATTGTCATTCCCGACACCGTCACCGAGATGGGCGGCAGCGCACTGGCTTACAACGACAATCTGAAGAATGTCACCCTGTCCAAGAGCATGACCGCCGTCCCCAGCCGCGGCTTTGTGGGCTGCGAAGCTCTGACGGAGCTGACTCTGCCCGCCTCCATCCAGGATTGCGGCGTCACTGACACCTCCGTGGCCTTCAACGACTGCACCAGCCTGCAGAACATTTATGTGGCCGACGGCTCCCTGTACTTCAAGAGCGTGGACGGCGTCCTGTTCGATAAGAACGGCGCGAACCTGCGCTACTATCCCGAGGGCCGCACCGCCGAGAGCTACCGCATCCCCGAGGGCACCATCCGCGTGGGCGGCAACGCCTTTGCCGGCAACCTGTTCCTCAAGAGCGTCAGCTATCCCACCACCCTGGAGCGCATCGGCACCAAGGCCTTCTTCGGCTGCGAGAACCTGAAGGATTACTACTTCAACGGCATGACCGCTCCTCTGCTGGAGACCACCGTTTCCCTGACCGGAGCCTATGCCAACGTGGCCCTGTACGCCAACTTCGTGGGCCTGTGGGGCACCACCGGCACCGGCGGCTTCGTGTACAACGACTGGGGCCTGAACCTGTACTATCCCCAGGGCGCTGTGGGCTACACCGCCTATGTCTGGGACAAGTACTTCAACACCGAAAAGGGCAGCGTCAACATCATGGACGAGAGCTACTTCACGCCCACGGATCTCACCGTCACGGAGACCGGCGTCCGCAACGCCCTGCTGACCTGGACCGCTGCCAAGCAGTCCAACGCCGAGGATATCGTCTATAAGGTGGAGCGCAGCGTGGCTGCCCACTTCCAGGATGATACCCAGGATACCTGGACCTTCGAGGGCTTCGAGACCCTGGCTGAGGGCCTCACTGCCTGCACCTATACCGATACCACCACGCTGCCCTTCGGCCGCAGCTATGCTTACCGGGTCACGGCTTACAGCCTCACCGGCGAGACCGGCCCCGCAGCCATCGGTTATCTGTATATTGATGCCGACCCCAACAACGCCGATGAAATGGCGGTGCTGGAGCTCATCAAGAAGATCGAGGCCCTCAAGCCCATCGAGAGTCTGACCAACGAGGACGAGGCTTACCTGCGCCAGCTGCTGGCCGAGTACAACGCCCTTACCGACGCCCAGAAGGAGCTGGTGTATAACTACGCCACCCTGCTGGCCGCTCTGGAGAAGGCCGGCCACAACCCCGAGCTGAAGAACGCCAAGCCCGCCACCTGCACCGAGGACGGCTACACTGGCGATGAGGTCTGCAAGGTCTGCGGCGAAGTCATCACCAAGGGCCAGGTCATCCCCGCCACCGGTCACAAGACCCAGCTGGTGAACGCTAAGGCCGCTACCTGCACCCAGGACGGCTACACCGGCGATGAGGTCTGCACCGTGTGCAACGAGACCGTGAAGAAGGGCGAGGTTATCCCCGCTCTGGGCGCTGCCACCGACATCTCCCTGGATCTGAGCAAGGCCGAGGACGTGGATCACCTGTACATTCAGGTCTGCGACTACGCCGACAACAAGGCCACCTACAAGATCAACCTCAACAAGGAAGAGCTCAACGGCCCCGTGTCCGTGACTCTGGATAAGCAGTCCGTTGAGATGTACAAGGGCGGCACCGCTGCTCTGAACGCTGAGGTCAGCCCCTTCGGCGTGCATCCCGATGGCGTGACCTGGAAGTCCTCCGATGAGACTGTCGCCACCGTCAACGCCCGCGGCATCGTCACCGGCGTCAACAAGGGTACTGCCACCATCACGGCGGCCTCCATCAAGGATCCCACCGCCACCGCCTCCTGCACCGTCACCGTCAAGACCGTGGATACCACCCTGGTGGGCGCTCTGATGGATACCAACGGCGATGCCCAGTTCTTCACCTGGGATCTGGAGCATGATGCCACCTGGAAGAAGCTGGTGAACTTCGAAACCACCAAGAGCGTGTCTGCCTCCACCTTCGACACCCGCACCGGCAACGTCTATCTGCAGGATGGCAGCTTCAACATCAACAAGATGGACCTGGATACCGGTAAGACCCTGGCTACCTATCCCGGCTTCGAGGGCGAAATCCCCATGTGGGATATGGAGTACAGCCTGGTTTACTCCACCGAGGCCAAGCCCATGCTGGCCAGCGTGTACAACACCTACTTCCTGGCTCCCAAGCCGGTGGATAACCTGGATCTGTCCGCCTTCAGCCTCGGACTGTATCTGTGGCTCTATGGCGACGCTTCCTACTTCACCGCCGTTACCTCTCTGGGTGCCAACAAGATCGACACCGATAAAGACGGCGTGAAGGATACCGACACCGAGCTGTTCCTGGCGCTGGATGACGCCGGCAACATCTGGACCATGAATGTTTATCCCTCGGTGGATAAGGAGACCGGCGAGGACAGCTGGAGCGCCTCCTTCGGCATCCTTGAGTCCAACCTGGCTAACGTTGGCTACGTTGCCAACCCCACCGATGACGGCGACCTGTATGACTCCCTGTACGCCACCGTCGAGGGCCAGGAACTGGTTCTGTACCTGTCCACCTGCGATGGCAACACCAGCAATGTCTACCGCATCCTCCTGAATGAGGACACTGGTAAGTGGGAAGCTGCCCAGGTTGCTTCCTTCGGCGACGGTGTGTGGCCTGCCACCCTGGTGGGCTCCATGTACCACGCCAATGAGGACACCACCGAGGCCGTGAACGCTGCCATGAGCAAGACCACCGTCCACACCACTCAGGCTGTGGAGATGACCTCCGCTCAGATCCAGCGCTACAACGGCGCCGAGACCAAGGCTGCCTCCGGCTCCCTGAACGCTTCCGCCCCCACGGCCAACGTGGTGAACCTGCCCATGGGCGATGCTGCTGAGAACGCCAGCACCTCCAAGGTCACCGTCTCCGCCGATGAAAAGACCGTCACCGTGGATGTCATCGCCAAGGATGCTGCCACCAACGGCCTGTTCAACGTGGATTACGATGCCGCCAACCTGACCCTGACCAACGTCTCCTTCAACACCCAGTACTCCTCCCACAAGGATGAGGCTGGCAAGGTCACCCTGGGCTATGTGGACCTCAACGGCGTGACCGCCGGTTCCACCGTGGCCACCCTGACCTTCACCGTCAATGATCCCACCGCTCTGGACAAGATCAACGTCACCGTTACCGAGACCCAGCGCAACGATCAGACCGTGAACAACGCCGAGACTCTGGCTGCTGACCTGCACACCGAGACCGAGACCGTGAACGCCAAGGCTGCCACCTGCACCGAGGATGGCTACACCGGCGACGTGGTCTGCAAGGCCTGCGGCAAGGTCATCACCAAGGGCGAGGTCATCCCCGCCACCGGCCACGACACCGAGATCGTTGGCGCCAAGGAGCCTACCTGCACCGAGGATGGCTACACCGGCGATGAGGTCTGCAAGACCTGCGGCGTCACCGTGAAGAAGGGCGAGGTCATCCCCGCTCTGGGTCACAAGATCAAGCTGGTGGGTGCTAAGGAGCCCACCTGCACTGAGGATGGCTACACCGGCGACGAAGTCTGCACCATCTGCGGCGAGATTGTGAAGAAGGGCGAGGTCATCCCCGCTCTGGGTCACAAGATCAAGCTGGTGGGTGCTAAGGAGCCCACCTGCACCGAGGACGGCTACACCGGCGACGAAGTCTGCACCATCTGCGGCGAGATTGTGAAGAAGGGCGAGGTCATCAAGGCCACCGGCCATCAGTATAAGGACGGCAAGTGCACCGTCTGCGGCGTGGCTGATCCCAACTACAAGCCCGGTGTCAAGACTGGCGACGAGAGCAACACTGCCCTGTGGGTCCTGGTGATGGCTTCCGCTGCTCTGCTGGCTGCCGCTGTTGTGGTTCTGCCCCGCAAGAAGCACTCCCGCTAAACGGAAAAACAGCCTGGGATGATCTCCATCCCACGAGCTGAGATGCCCCACCCCTATAGAGCCAGCCCCCGGCGGATTCCCGCCGGGGGCTGACGCATTTGTTTCCCTTTTCAATACCGGAAGGGGCGGACGACTCTGTCCGCCCCTTCCTGCGTCAGACATGCCGGGTTCCGGCGTTTACCCGCCTGTCCGCATGTTCAGCGGGTCAGCCCGCAGAGGAAGCCCGGTGTCCCGCTTCTGGGGCGGGATAGGCCGGGACATGCAGAAATACCGGCTCTCGTCGGCCACATGGTCCTCCTGCCGGGTGTCCACGTCCTCCGCGTCCGTTTGGTCGAACAGAAGCTCCGGGATCGTCCGGATAAACGCCCGGCACCCGGAGAACACATACAGCATGGGATACCCCTGCTCATCGAAGCTCATGCGGTAGTGCAGCTGCATCCACCCGGGGATCCGGCGGTTGTCCCCCCGGGTGAAGAACACCCGGTGCCGCAGGGCCGTCTCATAGATGCTCTCGCCCCGGCTGGTATCCCAGATGGCCGGGTCCGCCACCCCCTGGATCTCCCGGCCCTTCAGCCAGGGATGGGTGTCCTCTATCCGGCGGATCTCCGCGAACTGCCGCTCCGGCGTCCACCGCACGCCTACATCCGCCTCCCCGGTGCAGCCGTACAGCTCCAGGATCCGATAAATGACTCCGTCGTGGTCCACCGCCCACCAGCCGCAGGAGAAGGGCTTGGCATAGCCGAAGTCATAGCTGCGGTACACCCGCCACTCCCGGGGAATGTCAAAGGGGGCGATGACATGGGTGAACCGCCGGTCCTGATAGTGGGCCGGATCGTTGGTGAACTCCTGGAATACCTGCCCCTGGAACACGTCCCACTTGCCGTCCAGCCAGGCGTCCCGCAGCCGCCGGGGCAGGGCCTGCAGCTGCCGCAGATAGTCCGGCTGGGCCCGCAGCAGAGCCCGGTTGTCCGTGACCTTAGCGAGGATGAACACATAGTCCTCCGGGTTTTCTCCGGCCTGAAAGCGCCGGTCGATGAACAGACGCTTGATGTAGCCGTGGCCCGGGCCGCCGGGGTTGCAGGTGTAATACAGCCGCTTGGGAAATCCGTTGACGCCCCGGAGACAGGCCGCGAACTGCCGCATCCACTCCTCCTTCAGCTGGGTGGCCTCGTCCAGGAAGATCACGTCGTATTCCGCGCCCTGATAGCGGTCCATGTCGCCGTCGGCGGCGCAGTAGCCAAAGTCCAGCACGCTGCCGTTGGGGAACGCAAACTGCCTTGCCGTGGCCCGGTACTCCGCCAGATTGGCCAGCTCCCGGCGAAGAAAGCGGATGTGATTGGCTTCCAGCTCCTGGTAGGTCCGGCGCACCAGCAGCAGCCGGATACCCGGATACCGCTGGGCCAGGAGCTTGGCCTTGGTGCGGACGGCCCAGCTTTTGCCGCCGCCCCGGGCCCCGCCGAAGGCCACATATTTTTTCTCGCACGCCAGAAACTCCCGCTGCCGGGGATTGGGGCGGCCGATGGTGAGGATTTTCTCCGTCATACGCTCCAATCCTCCGTTTCCTCCTCCAGCACCACTCGGAGGGGGCTGCCTCCGGGCTGCTGCCCCTCCAGGGTTTGCTGAAGGTTCATCAGCTCCCGCAGAACGGCGGTCAGCTCCTTGATCTCCCGGGTGTCCAGCTCACCGGCCAGCCGCTGCTCTGCCTGGCGGCGAAGGCCGGCGGCCAGATTCCGCAGCCGGGCGTTGGCCCGCTGGGCATCGGTGCCGTGCCAGCAGTCCTGCACCGCCCGGCGGCCGATGGCCGAGGAGGATACGCCGAATTTTTCCGCCAGCTGCCGGTAGCTCCAGCCCTGGGCGTTGAGCTTCTGCACCTCCGCCCAGGGGACGTCGTCCCGTCTTACCATTCCGCCGCCTCCTCTCCGCAGGCAAAGCCCGCGAACACCGCCCGGGCATAGTCTGCCAGACAGTCCGGACACACCGTTTGACCGTTGATGCGGTAGTATCGCCGGCCCCGGTAAATTTCGCCGCCGCACAGGTCGCACTCCGCCGCCGTGCAGCAGCCGTCCTCCTCGTAGATTCGGGGAAATCGCATGGTTATCCACTCCTTTCATCTGTACCGGGACAGGGGAGTGCCGTTGCCCGGTAGGTTGTCCCGCCCCGGGCAACGGGGGAAGAAAATTTCCGGGAACCAGGCCCGGGGTGCAAATTAGACTGGTAATTCTCCGCGGAGTGTGGTATAGTACAAATGTATCCGTGCCTGCAAAATGAATACAGGCTGCAATAATTCGACAGAAATAAACAAAATGTAATCTAAATAGACAGGAGAATGTGACCTATGAATGTATTTTCTTCCTTCCTGCTGGGCCTGGTCCAGGGCGTGGCGGAGTTTTTGCCCATTTCCAGCTCCGGACATCTGGCCATCGCGCAGAATCTGCTGCAGATTGACGCGGAGGTGCCGGAATTCTTTGACGTGCTGCTGCATCTGGGCACCCTGGGGGCGGTGTTCGTGGCCTATTGGCAGGACATCAAGGACATGATCGCCGAGTTCTTCCGGGGAATCGGGGACCTGGCCCACCGGTCAACCCCCAAGCCCCTGCCCCCGGCCCGGAGACTGATTTTGCTGATCATTCTGGGCACGCTGCCGCTGTTCGCGGTGCTGCCCATCAAGGACAAGGTGCTGGGGCTGTCCAACAACATGCTGTTCATCGGCGGGGCACTGGTGGTGACGGGCTTCCTGCTATTCGCCAGCGACCGGGTGAAGAAGGGGAGAAAGAACGAGCGGACGGCGTCGCTGCTGGACGCGGTGGCCGTGGGTGTTGGCCAGGCCATCGCCACGGTGCCGGGCATCTCCCGGTCCGGCATGACCATCACCTCCGGGTGCTTCGTGGGCTTTGAGCGGAAGTTCGCGGTGCGGTTTTCCTTCCTGCTGTCCATTCCGGCGGTGCTGGGGGCCAATATCCTCAGCCTGAAGGATGCCATTTCCGCAGGCGTGGACTGGGGCCAGGTGCCGGTGTATCTGGTGGGCGTGCTGACGGCGGCGGTGTCCGGGTATCTGTGCATCGGCCTGCTGCGGCGGATCGCCAACAAGGGAAAATTCGGCGCGTTTGCGTATTACTGCTGGGCCATGGGTCTGCTGACCATCGTGATGCAGCTGATCAAGTAAGAGAAAGGATTCGTTATGGCGTCTGGACAGAAGAAAAAAACAACTGGAAAGGCCCGGCAGGGCGGCGGTCAGAGCCGCCAGACCAGCCGCAGCCCGCAGAAAAACCCCCGCCCGCCTATCCGGCGGGAGGTGGGCGGCGGCGTGTGCCTGCTGCTGGCCCTGTGTGTGGTGGTCAGCTATTTCCAGGCGGACGCCATCGTTCTGAACCTGCTGGGGGATCTGCTGAAGGGGCTGACGGGGTATGGCTATTGGCTGGCGGCCCCGGCCCTGGCCCTGGCGGGGGTGAACCTGCTGGCCCACCGGGGACGGCCTGTGGCGCTGCGGACCGTCTGCACCCTGGTGACGCCGGTGCTGCTGGGGGCGATCCTGCATTTGTTTTTGTATCAGGGGGAGACCGTTACGGGCCTGGGCCCCATGATGAAGAGCCTGTGGGCCGATGGGCTGCTGCTGAAAAGCGGCGGAGCGGTGGCCGGAGGGCTGGCCGCAGGCATGAAGCGGCTGGTGGGCACGATGGTGTCCGTCATTGTGCTGCTGCTGCTTTTGGCGACGGCGTTGTTGGCGGCGCTGCGGGTATCGCCCCGGGAGCTGGTGCAGCGGGCCAGGGACCGGGTCCCCTACGAGCCCCAGCCGGAGCCGGAGCGCCCGGCGCGGACGGAGCGTCCCCGGCGGCAGCGTCCGTCGGTGGACGTGCCTCTGGATGACGCTCCTGCCCCCCGGGAAAAGACGGCGGACCGGCGGTCAGAGCCGCCGGAGGAGCCGCTGCCCCGGAAGAAGGGAAAGGGCTTCTTTGCCCGCAAGGGCGACGACGTGATGACTCCGGACCAGGTGCTGCGGCCTCAGACCCCTGCGCCGCAGACGGAAGCGCCCACGGTGCAGGAGCCTGCGGCAGAGCCAGTGCAGACACCGGCCCAGGCACCGGCCCAGGAGCCTGTGCCGGAGAAGAAGTCCCGCCGGGGGCAGGCTGCCGCCCAGGAGGTGGAGCAGCATGCCCAGGAGGTGGGACAGGCCATCGAGGAGGAGCTGGCGGAGCCGGAGGAGGCGTATCAGTATCCCCCGGTGACGCTGCTGGACCAGAATACCGACGACAATTATACCGAGGTGGGGGCGGAGCTGCGGAACAACTCCCGCCGCCTGGCCCAGACCATCACCAGCTTCGGCGTGGATGCCAAGCCCGGCGACGTGGTCCACGGACCCAGCGTCACCCGGTATGAGTTCACCCTGGACCAGGGCGTGAAGCTGTCCAAGCTGACGAACCTGGCCGATGACATCGCCCTGGCCCTGGGCAGCGGCGGCGTGCGCATTGCGCCCATCCCCAACAAAAGCTCCGTGGTGGGCATCGAGGTGCCCAACCGGGTGGTGACGGCGGTGCGCATCCGGGACGTCATCGACTCCCGGGCTTTTGCCGAGCACCGGTCCCGGGTGGCCTTTGCCGTGGGCAAGGACATCGGCGGCAACGCCATCGTGGGGGATATTGCCAAGCTGCCCCATGTGCTGATCGCCGGTACCACCGGCTCCGGTAAATCCGTGTGCACCAACTCACTGATCGTGAGTCTGCTGTACAAGTCCACGCCGGAGGAGGTCCGGTTCATCATGGTGGACCCCAAAATGGTGGAGCTGGCCCCGTACAACGGCATCCCGCACCTGCTGATCCCGGTGGTGACGGACCCCAAGAAGGCCGCCGGGGCCCTGCAGTGGGCGGTGTATGAGATGATGAAGCGCTATAAGCTGTTTTCGGAGAACGGCGTGAAGGACCTGGCCGGGTTCAACGCCCTGGCCGGACGCAGCCAGGAGCTGAAAAAAATACCCACCGTGGTGGTGGTCATCGACGAGCTGGCGGACCTGATGCTGGTGGCCGCCAAGGAGGTGGAGGAATCCATCTGCCGGGTGGCCCAGATGGGCCGCGCCGCCGGGATGCACCTGGTCATCGCCACCCAGCGGCCCTCCTCCGACGTGATCACCGGCCTGATGAAGGCCAATATCCCCAGCCGCATTGCCTTCGCCGTGGCCTCGTCCCTGGAGTCCCGGATCATCCTGGACACCACCGGCGCGGAGAAGCTGGTGGGCAAGGGCGACATGCTGTACGCCCCGCTGGGGGCCGGGAAGCCCACCCGGGTCCAGGGCTGCTTCATCACCCCGGAGGAGATCGAGCGGGTGGTGGACTATGTGAAGCAGAGCGGCGAGGCGGAGTATTCCCAGGACGTGATGGACAAGATCGAGCAGGCGGTGAAGGAGAAGGAAAAGGGCGGCGGCAAGTCCGCCGGCGCGCCGGAGCCTGCCGGGGAGAGCCCCGACGACGAGCTGCTCAGCGCCGCCGTGGACGTGGTGCTGGAGACGGGACAGGCCTCCGTGTCCATGCTTCAGCGGCGGCTGAAGCTGGGCTATGCCCGGGCGGCCCGCCTGGTGGATCAGATGGAGGAGCGGGGCTATGTGGGTCCCTTCGAGGGGTCCAAGCCCCGGCAGCTGCTGATCGACAAGGCCAAGTGGCAGGAGCTGAAGATGGCCAAGGCCCCGGCTCCGGAGCCGGAGATCGACCGGAACGGCTCTATCCGCGACGTGTTTGAAAGCCGCGACGCGCTGGATTAACAGAAAACAACAGGGCACCCCGGATGGAAGGATGTCCCGGCGCATTTCGATGCGTAGCAATACGGAGCTCTCCTGGCGGAGAGCTCCGTATTGCTTGAACTGTCAAAAAGCGGGATCATCTCCGCCTTCGGAAAGGAAGATAGTTACGAAAGAAACCCATCAGGGGTGTCTTTCGTTTTCAATCACCGCATTTTCAGAACTTTTATGAAAGTTTTGAAAATGCTTGCTCAGCTTGTCAAAAAGGAATTTTGACAAGCTGAGCAATACGGAGCTCTCCTTCAGGAGGCTCCGTATTGCTTATGATGGCTCACTTCCACAGCGAGCAGATCAGATCCGTGTACGCGGACGGGTTTTCAATGGGCAGACCCGCGATCAGGCAGGCCTGGTTGTAGAGGATCTGGGCGTATTTTTTCGCCTGGTCCGGGTCGGTGATCCGGGCAGTCTCGAAGGCGGCAAAGGCGGGATGATCCACGTTGATCTCCAGAATGCGCTTGGCCTTCATGCCCAGCTCCGGCTGCACGGCGGTGAAATACTTCTCCATCTCGAAGGTGATGCCCTGGCCGCTGGACAGGCACACCGGGTGGGTCTTGAGCCTGGTGGATGCCTTCACCTGGTCCACCTTATCCCCCAGGGCCTCCTTCAGGAAGGCAAAGCTCTCCTGATGGCTGTCGGTCTCGTCGGGCTTCTGCTCATCGCCCAGCTCCAGATCCCCGTCAATGGCGGAGCGGAAGGGCTTGTCCTGGTACTTTTGCAGCATGTCCGGCAGAAACTCGTCGGCTTTGTCGGTGAAGTACAGGATCTCCATGTTGTGGTCCTTCAGCAGCTCCGTCTGGGGCATGTGGTCGATGGCGTCCACGGTGTCGCCGGAGGCGAAATAGATGAACTTCTGCTCCGGCTGCATCCGGGAGACGTACTCCGCCAGGGTCACGGGCTTCTTCTCCGTGGAGGAGTAGAACAGCAGCAGATCCTGGAGCTGCTCCTTCCTGGCCCCGTAGTTGTCCAGGGCGCACAGCTTCAGCTGGCGGCCAAAGCTGCGGTAGAAGGTCTCGTATTTCTCCCGATCGTCCCGGAGCATCCGCTCCAGCTCGGCCTTGATCTTCTTTTCCAGGTTGGCGGCGATGATCTTCAGCTGCCGGTCGTGCTGCAGCAGCTCCCGGGAGATGTTCAGGCTCAGGTCCGGGGACTCCACCACACCCCGGACAAAGTTGAAATAGTCCGGCAGCAGGTCGGCGCAGCTGTCCATGATCATCACGCCGGAGGCGTACAGCTGCAGGCCGGGCTTATAGTCCTCGGTGTAGTACTGGCTGGGGGCCTGAGAGGGGATATACAGCAGCGCCTTATAGGTGACGGCGCCCTCGGCGGACACGGTGATAACGCTTAGGGGCGCGGCGGGATCGCCGAACCGCTCCTGATAGAACTTGTCGTATTCCTCCCGGGTGACATCGGCCTTCATCCGCTGCCACAGGGGCACCATGCTGTTGAGGGTCTCCCACGCAAGGACCTCCTCGTATTCGGGCTTGTCCTGGGGGCTGCCCTCCTTGACCTGGGAGTGGGGCATCATCATCTTAATGGGAAAGCGGATGTAGTCGGAGTATTTCTTCACCAGCCGGCGCAGGGCGTATTCCTGGAGATACTGACCGTATTCGTCAGGCTCCTCGTCGCCGTCGGGCTTGATGTGCATGATGATGTCGGTGCCCACGGCGTCCCGGGTGCAGGGCTCGATGGTGTAGCCCTCCAGGCCGTCGGACTCCCAGCGGTACGCCTGCTCCTGGCCGTATTTCCGGGAGATAACGGTGATGTGGTCGGCCACCATGAAGGCCGAGTAGAAGCCCACGCCGAACTGGCCGATGACGTCGGACTCGGCCTCCTTGTCCAGCCCCTGGCGGAATTGGTAGGTGCCGCTGGAGGCGATAACGCCCAGGTTGTTCTCCAGCTCGTCTGCGTCCATACCGATGCCGTTGTCGCTGACGGTGAGGGTGCGGTTTTCCTTGTCAACGGACAGGGTGATGGCGAAATCCTCCCGCTTGAGCCCCACGTTCTCGTCTGTCAGGGACAGATAACACAGCTTGTCGATGGCGTCGGAGGCGTTGGAGATGATCTTCCCGCAGGAAGATCTCCTTATGGGTGTAGATGGAGTGGATCATCAGGTCCAGCAGCCGCTGCGACTCCGCCTTGAATGCCTTTTTTTCCATAAATTGACTCCTCTTTTCTGTCAGCAGCGGGGAGACGCACTGCGTCCCCCCGCTCTGTTATAAAATACGATAGGAAATTTACTTTTTCCGGCACACCAGCCACAGGACCACAGAGCCCACGGCCAGAACGCCGGTGGCAGCGGCGGCGATGACCATCAGCATCCGGCGGTGCTCCCGGGACATGGTGCGGACCTTATCGCACACGAACTCCCAGGTGGTATTGGCCAGGCGGGTGAACAGCTGCACCACGCTGCAGCCCAGCTCCACGGCGCTGTTCAGGGCGGCCTTGCCGCCGGTCAGCAGGACGTTTTTTACTTTTTCCATAAGCTCGCTCCTTACTTCACAGAATTGTACCAGTCGATGACCGGCCGGAGATTTTCGGGACACACGGCGCCGGCGCCCTTGGTGACCATGTCATACGTCAGCTGCTGGGCGGGATTCAGGGGAGCCTTTTCCTCCGGCTGCTTTTTGATCTGGCGGCACCTCGCCTGCATCACCAGGCGACAGGGACCCCGCCGATCCTCTATCCTATACTAAATTATAGACACGATGTTGAAAAATGTCAATTGCTTTGGGAAAATGTTCACAAATTTTACCGCATAAACCGGTCAATGGCCTGGTTCAGGGACTCCACGGCCTCGTTGTCGCCGGACTCCACAGCGTCCACAATGCAGTGGGCAATGTGATCCTTGAGGATCACCCGGCCGGTGCTGTTCAGGGCGGAGATCACCGCCGCAAGCTGCACCAGCACCTCGGCGCAGTCCTCGCCCCGCTCCACCATTTTGCGCACAGACTCCAGGTGCCCCTGGGCCCGGGACAGACGGTTCAGAACGGCCTTGGTCTGGGTATGGCTGTGGGTATGCGGATGGGGGTGGTCGTGGTCATGCGGGTGCGGGTGGGAATGGGTATGCTGGTCCATATTCCGTGTGTCATCTCCTTCTGGCGGGCGTGCCCGGAGCGCCCATGAGCCGGGGGCCTGTTTTCGGGTCGGTGACCTTCCGCTTCGGCACCCGGTCAATGGCCTGCTTCAGCCCCGCGTTCCTGGCGCAGCCGCCGTGGCAGTTCATAGTCAAGTACTCCTTTTGCAGCGATTTCCTACTGAATTATACAGAAATGCAAAATATTTGTCAATCAATTCGATGATTTTATTCACTTGCCCTACATGTATTGCAGTTCTGCACTTTGAGCGTGCGGATCGACTACAAAACCATTGTAATTTCCAAAATACTCTGCTATAATATCTGCGCATGTTTGGCCGCATATCTTGGGAAGGGTGGGCTGTACCACCCGGCCATGAAGCCGTCCGGGCCATTGCAGCCGAGACTCCGGACAGCGAGCTCATCCGCTGGGTGGACGAGGCCCTGCGGGAAAAGTCCGGCTACACCCTGCCCCCCAAAATCCACATCGCCCAGCAGGACGGCGACTATTACAATGTCATGCCCTGCATTTATGAGCGGGGCAACATCGCCATGGTGAAGATGATCGGCCGCCACAGCATCAAGCGGGGCGAGGACCGCTCCAGCATGATGGGCGATATCCTGCTCTATGAGTCCGACACCGGCATCCTCCGGGCCCTGATGGACGGCGAGTACATCACCACCCTCCGCACCGGCATCTCCGCCGCCCGCTCCGCCCGGCTGTTCACCCGGCCGGACTTTGAAACCGTGGGCCTCATCGGCCTGGGGAACATCATGACCGTCTGCATCCGGGCGTTTATCGCCTCTCTGCGGGCGGAGGGGGACCGCCGGGACGTGACGCTGAAGCTCATCCGCTACCACGGCCACCAGCAGCGCATCATGGACCTGTTCCGGGAGGACCCCAACGTGCATTTTGTCCTGTGCGACACCTATGAGGAGGTCATCGGCGGCTCTGACCTGGTGATCTCCGCCATTACCAAGGTCACGGAGAACTTCGTCACCGACGAGTATTTCAAGGAGGGCTGCACGGTGATCCCCATCTGTACCATGGGGTTCCAGAACTGCGACCTGTTCTTCGACCGGGTGTTCACCGATGAGATCGAGCAGATCCGGGGCTTCAAGTACTTTGACCGCTTTGCCCCGGTCACCACCAACGTCACCGACGTGCTCAACGGCGCGGCCCCCGGCCGCACGGACAATGTCCAGCGCATCCTGGTGTATAATTACGGCATTGCCATCCATGACCTGGTCTTTGCCGCCAACATCTATGGCCGGGCCGCCGTTCCCGACACGCCGTACCGCTACTCCCGGGAGAAATACTTCATCTGACGCTGTTCTTGCGCCGTGCGCTCCGGCGTGGTATACTGAAAACAGTTCTGCTTTTGGCAGACATCAGGAAAATGCATTGGATTTTCGCCGCCTGCGTGATATGATAGTGCAAAACGAGAAATGGGAGGTTTTTACCATGGCAATGATCGGATATGTGGCCCGGGTGCTCACCGGCGTCCGCTTCAAGAAAATGAACCACATGATCGACGTGGTGCACCAGAAGTGCGGACAGAACAACGTGCGCACCTTCTTTGATATGCTGTGGTGCGCCGTGCGGTACGGCGCAGGGTATTATGACTACACCATGTTCGGCTTTTACAACATGACCGGCGCCCAGCGGGACACCTACCTCACCCGGGTGCGCAACAAGAAGGTCAGCAATCTCATGAATGATATGGCCCACGACGACGATTTTGACGACAAGCTGCTCTTTAACGTCCGCTTCGCCAAGTACCTCCGCCGGCCCACCCTCAACGGCGAGACCGCTACGGTGGAACAGATGGCTGGGTTCCTGGAGGGCCAGGAGGCCATTTTTGCCAAGATCAACCACGGCTCCTGCGGCAACGGCGTGGAAAAGCTGTATGTGAAGGATTTTGAATCCCCGGCGGCCATGCTGGACTATATCCGGGAGAAGAAGCTGGTGGTGCTGGAGCACGTCCAGGCCCAGCATCCCGATATGGCGCGGCTGCATCCCCAGTCCGTGAACACCATGCGCATCTGCACCGACCTGGTGGACGGCCAGGTGCACATCGCCTATATCACCCTGAAAATGGGACGGGGCGGCGGCGTGTGCGACAACTCCGGCCAGGGCGGCATCCTCTGCCGGGTGGATATCGACACCGGTAAGATCTGCTCCCCCGCCACCGACGACTATTTCAACGTCTATGACCGGCACCCCGACACCGGCATCCCCCTGGTGGGCTATCAGCTGCCCATGATCGAGGAGGCCAAGGCCATGGCCTGTGAGGCCGCCCGGGAGATCCCGGAGGTGGGCCATGTGGGCTGGGATATGGCCATCGGCCCCGACGGCCCGGCCATCATCGAGGGCAATGACTTCCCCGGCACGGACCTGTGCCAGCTGGCCCCCTTCTGCCCGGAGAAAACCGGCCTGTGGCCCTATTACAAGGAGCTGCTTCACCTGTAAAATGGATAACAACAGCCCCGCCGGGTGACCGACGGGGCTGCTGTTATCCAATGATCTTTTCCGGATTCTTCAGGTCCCGGTCGAGCTGCTTGCGGTAGCGGTCCTCCTCGCTGAACACGCACCCGCAGTATTTCTGCATGTAAAAGCCACGCTCCCGGGCCTCCTGCTGGCCTGCCCGGAACCCGGGTCGGAAATCCCGGTACAGGAACGCCACGCCGTAGGCTTCGGCCGCCTCCTCCGCCGTCTGCCGCAGCAGCTCATGGTTCTGGTAGGGGCTGACGAACAGGGTGCTGGTGAAGCTGCCGTACCCGTGCTCTGCCGCATACCGGGCGGTCTCCCACAGGCGGATGTGATAGCAGTGGCCGCACCGGTGGTCGATGTCGCCGCACACCGCCCGGCAGAAGTCCCGCAGGCCATAGTCCTCCCGGACGATGAGCTTCATGCCGATGGCGGGGGCATAGGCCATCAGCGTGTCCCGCCGGGCCTTGTACTCCTGATAGGGGTGGATATTGGGATTATACCAGAAGCTGACAGGCTCGATGCCCTCGCCCCGCAGCTGGCGGATGCAGGACACGGAGCACGGTGCGCAGCAGGTGTGCATCAGTGTTTCCATAAAATCACTTCTCCTTGGGATGCTTCAGCAGCTGACGCAGCCGCTCCAGGGGCTGGGGCAGGGGAGAGGCGGACAGAAACCGGTTGCGCACCTGCTGGAAGGGCTGCTGACAGAAGGCCGCGAAAAAGTCCTCCCGGCTGCCGGAGGCTTCCTGGGGAGCCGACAGAGCCCCGGCGCAGGCTACCGCCTGGTCCAGGGTCAGCTTTTCCCGCTTCAGGGGCAGTGTGTCGAAATAGTGGGCGCCCTTGGCGCTGTTCACCAGCAGCAGGGAAATGCTGTACCGGGGTACCTCCGGGTGGAAGTCCTTGGGCGGGTCCCGGTATATGCCCAGGGTCAGGTCCGCCGGGCGGTCGGTGCTGGTATAGGGACACCGGTGGCATGCCGGGCGCAGAAACAGCCGCTGCCGCAGACCTCGGCCGAAATCGGACTTGCCGAAGGGGGCGTCATACTGGGCGCCTCCGGCGAAGCGGACACGGAATCGCCGGTCCTTTTCCCCGGGCAGCTTGCCGCAGAAGCACACGTCCACCGGCGGCTGCCGCTTGATATACGCCATAGACCGCACCAGTTGGCCCCACACCCCCGGGGAGGACACGCCGCTGCACACCACGTCGCAGGTCAGCAGCCGCTCCGGATGCTCGCCTAAGAAGTGATACAGGCCGTCCACCTGACAGGGGGTGCCGGAGAACAGCACCCGCCGCCCCTGGTCCAGATAGTGGCGCACCCGGCGGAAGCTGTCGCCCAGGTCGCTTTGCACGGGCTTGGCCCCCTGGAGCCGGGGCAGCTCCGCCTTGTCCTTTACGGCGATGTGCCGCACCCGCAGCTCCTGGTCCAGGGCCGCGCCGAACACCACGCCGCCCTCGTCCAGGATATACTCCGCCAGCAGGGGAAATACGCCGCCTGCGGTGGACGCCTGGCGCACGGAGGCGTCGGGGTTCCAGGCGGCGAACACCGCCGGCTCCGGCCGGGGCTCCCGCTGCTTCAGAACGGGGCAGATATGGGCACAGTGGCCGCATTGGATGCAGGCATCGGTGACGGTGGGGTACAGGAACCCCTCCCGGTCCGGCAGCATATGGATGGCCCCCTTGGGGCAGCCGCTGGCGCAGGCGCCGCAGCCGGTGCATCTGCCGCGGTCCGGCAGCAGGGAAGTGGGATAGTCCGTCACGCACTCAGCTCCTTTTCGATGTTTTTGCCATTTTACCACATAGGGCAGGAAAAGACAAGAGGCGGCGGTTATGGGAGGAAATAGGCACTGATGCGCCGGGAAAACGGATTGCCGCACCAGCCTGCGGCTGACTCGAAATGACATATCAAGAAGATTTCCGGTAAGTGGCGGCCGCGAAGGAGGGTAAATACTCAATCAAAAATATTTTTTTTCGTTGACAATTGTGCATAAATATAGTAACATAATTGTACAGAGAACCACAGCTGCAACAGACGGAAATTCGCTGGAAAGGTGAGGGAATCCATCATGAAAAGCATCATCTGGAAAATCGAACTGGCCGCCGCGGTGCTCCTGGCGATCTCGGCCCTGGTGTGGGGCCTGCGCCCCGGCGTGTGGAACTACGGCGGCTTTTACCGCATGACCGCCGGGGAACAGGGCAGGACCTATACCCGCCCGGGCTGCTCCACGGTGGAGGTGACGGAGGACAACCGCCTGCGCATTCAGTCCCCCACGGGGCAGACGGCGGAGTTTACCCTGTCCCTGGCGGAAAACGGCTCCTATCGGGCGGCGGAAATGGCCATGGACGGTGTGGTCCGCAACGTCACCTACAACACCGCCGCCGGAACGTTCATGACAGCGGGTGACAGCTGGTCCATCAGCACCCTGGTGCAGGAGAAGGCCGGGTTCAGCCCGGGTCTGACCGACAACACGCTGTACAGCATGGCCCTGGGCAATCACCAGACCCGCATCGCCGGGCGGCCCGGGGAATTTCTCACGGCGGGGCTGTTCCTGCTGCTGGGCCTGGTGCTCCCCTGCTGCTGAAGCCCGCCATCGCCCTGGACAAATTTCTGCTGGGCTTTTTCTATCACAACTCGGAAAAGCTCCAGGCCACGGACCTGGCCCGGGGCATCATGCTCCTGCTGGGGCTGGTGGTATCTGTCATCGGCGCCATCTGGTGGTGCATCCTTTTGTTCGGATAAAGATCGGGGCGGGCGCCGGCGTCCGCCCTTTTTCCTGCGGGCCGCCGAGGACGTCGGCCCCTACGAAGCGCCTATTGATAGAACACCCGTGGGGCGGGGCCCATGTCTGCCCACCGTCGTGCCAGCCGACAGGCAGGCATTGTCATGCCCGCCAGCCGGGGCACTTCCTCGAAATCGCCTTGCTTCTTCCGCCGCTGGCGGCGCTTCGGCGATTTCCCCGCCGTCAGCTACCGATAATCTTCTTGATATGTCATTCCGAGGAGACCCATCGGGCCGACGTGGGAATCCGTTTTCCCTGGGCCTGTCGAACGCATAAGGAACGGATTGCCACGTCGCTTCGCTCCTCGCAATGACACCGCAAGAATTACCCCCTGATAACGCGGCCCGCTGAGGGCAGCGGGCCCTACGGACTTGGCTCTCCCTCTGGGAGAGCTGTCACCGAAGGTGACTGAGAGGGCCTGTGGGGGCGGGCGCCGGCGTCCGCCCTTTTTCCTGCGGGTGCCGGAAATCTCCGTCTTGCCCCGGGGGGCGGGGTGTGATACAATGGCCTTACTTTATAATGAAGGAGCGTGTCGGTATGATGCACCTGGAAGCGGACGTATTTACCAAATTCGACAAGCAGTGGGCCCTGGTCACGGCGGGGACCCCGGAGCATTACAACACCATGACCATCAGCTGGGGCGGCCTGGGCACCCTGTGGGAACGCCCGGTGGCCACAGTGTATGTGAAAAAGAACCGCTATACCTTTGCATTTATGGAGGAGAGCGACTACTTCACCGTCAGCTTTTACCCGGAGGAGCAGCGCAGGGCCCTGTCCCTGCTGGGCAGCACCTCCGGCCGGGACGGCGACAAGGTGGCGGCGGCGGGTCTGACCCCGGAGCTCCTGCCCCGGGGCATCACCTTCCGTCAGGCGGAGACTACCCTGGTCTGCCGCAAAATCTATTGCCAGGACCTGGACCTGGAGCAGATCCCCCAGGAGGTCCGGGACGCCTTTTATAAGGACGAGCCCGTCCACCGTATGTATATCGGCGAAGTGGTGGAGATCATCGAGGGGTAAGGGGGGTACGCGTGCAGGCGCTGCCCGGAAAAAAAGGCTTTTCATTCTGCGCCGTCTGCGGTATAATAGGTGCCAGTTTCTGAGCAAGGAGTGACACTATGAAGATCATGACCGACAGCCCCATCCGCTTTCCGGGGCTTTTTGGCGACTGGACCATTACCCTAAGCTCCAAGGCCATCAACATCGGCAACGGCATCTACTGGTACGGCATCCTCATCGCCCTGGGCATGCTGGTGGCCCTGTGGTGGTGCATGCGCCAGCGCACGAAATACGGCATCCGCGAGGATGACCTGATCGACGGGCTGCTGTGGGGCATTCCCTGCGGCATCATCGGCGCGCGGATCTATTACGTTCTGTTCTATCTCAGCCAGTTCAAGGACCACGAGAGCCGGTTCAGCTGGTCCAAGGCCATCGCCATCTGGGACGGCGGCCTGGCCATCTACGGCGGCGTCATCGCTGTGGTCATCGTGGCCATTATCCTGTGCCGCAGCCGCCATATCAAGCTGGGGGCCATGATGGACCTGGTGGTCATGGGGCTGCTCATCGGCCAGGCCATCGGCCGCTGGGGCAATTTCCTGAACCGCGAGGCCTTTGGTGCGGAAACCACCATGCCCTGGCGCATGCAGCTGACCACCACTGCCGGGGCGCTGGTGGAGGTACATCCCACCTTCCTGTACGAGAGCCTGTGGAACCTCATCGGCCTGCTGCTGATCGTTTTTGTGGTATCCAAGGCCAGGCGGTTCGACGGTGAGAACACCTGCTTCTACTTCCTGTGGTACGGCGTGGGCCGCTTCTGGATCGAGGGTCTGCGCACCGACAGCCTGTATCTGTTCAACTGGACCATCGCCGGCCAGCCCATCCGGGTGTCCCAGGTGCTGAGCCTGGTGCTGATGATCGCCGCTCTGGCGGTGCTGTTTTACAACATCAAGCTCCACCCCCGCCGGCCTGAGGACCTGTATGTGAACCAGGTGGCTGCCCGGGAGGCTGCTGCCGCTGCGGCGGCTGAGGCCCCGGCAGAGACCGAAGCGGCGGGGTCCCGGGACGACGCCCCGGAGTCCGCACAGGCGGAGCCTCTGGACGATGAGCCTGCCGCCCCCAAAGACGAAAGCGGCGGGGAGTAAGCCGCGCCGGCCAAGAAAATGACCGGAAAACCTGTAATCGTTTATACCTATGTGCGCTTAAGGCGGACGACCGCAAGGCCGTCCGCCTTTCAGCGCTGTTTTTGACGATTCCTCTTGTTACATAGGACCATCCCCTCCGGGCATAGGATTGCCGTGAAGGAGGGATGACCTATGTTATCGGCGGCATTGCTGCTGCTGTCCAACAGCCTGTTTTTGACCCTGCATTTGTCCGGTAATCCCGGCTCCTTTCCCCGTCCCCTGTCCCGGCAGGAGGAGCGGGAGTGCTTGGAGCAGTGGGCCCAGGGCGATCTGTCCGCCCGCAACCGCTTGGTGGAGCACAATCTCCGCCTGGTGGCGCACATCATCAAAAAGTATTATACCCAGGCCAGCAACCAGGAGGACCTGATCTCCATCGGCACCATCGGCCTGATCAAGGCGGTGAACACCTTTCGGCCCGATAAAAAGATCCGCCTGGCAACTTATGCGTCAAGATGTATTGAAAATGAGATCCTCATGTACTTCCGGGCTCAGCGGAAGCTGCAGGGGGAGGTGTCGCTGTCAGAGGCCATCGAGACGGATAAGGCGGGCAACGCCCTGTACCTGCAGGACGTGGTGGGGGCCGACGACACCATGCAGGAGGACCTGGAGGGCCGGGAGGACCAACAGCTCATCCGACGGTTGGTTGCGGAGCGACTGACACCCCGGGAGGCGGATGTCATCCGCCGCCGCTACGGCCTGGACGGCCACCCGCCCCAGACCCAGCGCCAGGTGGCTGCTGCCTATGGCATCAGCCGCAGCTATGTATCGCGCATTGAAAAACGCGCCCTGGAAAAGCTGGAGGCTGCCCTGCGGGAGCACTGCTATCCGTAAGAACAAAACGGGCGCGGAGATTGCCGCCCGCCGATGAAAAAAGCGAGGGCGGCAGCCCTCGCTTTTTTGCGGTCAATCGTCCCGCTCTGCCTGATGCTCCAGCACGGAGCCGGTGGCAGCGTCGATGACGTATTCATATTCCATTCCGCCGGACTTGAACTCCACCTCGTACAAGGCGCGGCCATTCTCGTTGTCCCATTCCACCTGAAGCTCCTGCACCTGGCCTTCGGACAGGCCCGCGTGCCGCAAGGCGGCACTCTTGGCGGCCTGGGCGCCAATGTCGGAGGTACTGCTGCTGCGGAGGTTCTCCTTCTCGTAATCCAGCACAGAGCCGCTGATGGCGTCCACCGTGACCTCATAGGCGGCGGTGTCGGTGTGGAACTCCAGCTCGTACTCCCAGCGGCCGTCGTCATAGTCCCGCTCCGCCTTGGTAAACGTGGCGGAGGACAGGCCTGCGTGCTTCAGCGCGGCGCTCTTGGCGGCCTCCATGCCAATGTCACCGGAGGGGTTCACGGGAGCGGAGAGCTTCACGTTGGCCGGGCCGCTGAGCACCTGTCCGGTGTAGGCGTCCACCCGATATTCCAGCTCGCCGTGACCGGGGACCTCCAGCTCCACTTCATAGTGGGCGGGTGTCTCGTCCAGCTCCGGGTCCACATCCGCGTCGGCAACATCCGCCGTGGTCAGACCCGCATAGTTGGCTGCCGCCTCCAGAGCCGCCGTCATGCCGATGGGCATCCCCGGGGCCCCGGCCTCGATCAGGTCCCGCAGCTCCTCCACGGACAGCTTTGCCAGCCCCTCGAAGGTCAGGCTGCTGTTGAGGGCCATGGCCTGCCGGATCAGGGCGGCCTTGCCGGTGGAAATGTGGTTGGCCTTGGCCAGCTTTTCCAGGTCCTTGTCCTGCTGCACCGTCTGGCTCAGGACAGCGGCCTGGGAGTCGCCCAAAGCGCCGCCCGCAACACTGGTCAGCTCCTGCTGCAGCCGCTGGGCCCGGGCCTGGTCCTTATCCTCCACGGAGATGAGGATGGCGGAGGACAGACTGTCCAGATATCCGCACCGCACCAGGCTGCCCACGATGGCGTTCACCGCCACGTCCGCCTTGACGCCCTTCAGGTCCCGGCCTCCGTCCATATCCGCCAGCACGGCGGCGGCCTCGTCGTTGAGGGCCTGGCAGGACACCACCTTTTCCCGGCTGTTCACCCGCAGCTCGATGCTGGGGTTCACGTCCAGGGACACCACAGACGTTACGGCGTGGGCCTGCTGCACCAGCACGCCTCCGCCCAGCAGCAGCACCGCCAGGCACGCTGCCATGGCCTGCATCCATTTCTTCATACGTTGATTTTTCTTTTTCATAGGGACTACCGTTCCTTTCCGCTCTGTACAGCGGGAGAGCACGCCAGCCACGTCGTCCGGCGCGGTCTTGTCCAGCGCGGCGGAAAGCCTGCGTTCCATCAGATCGTTGGTCATCGGGCGTCATCTCCTTCCATGTAAGCTCGCATCTTTTTCAATGCTCTGTGATATTTTGACAGGACGGTGGCCAGCGGCAGGCCCAGCGCCTGACCGATTTCCCGGTGCTTCAGGCCCGCCGTGTGCAGCAGGACGATACGACGCTCCTCATCTCCCAGAATGGCCAGAGCATCCTGCAAAAGCAGCCGCTCCTGGGCGTCCAGCCCCGGGCCGTCGTCGGGGATGGCATACCATTCCCGGTCCTCCATGGTCACCTGGCGGTCTGCCCGCCGCAGGTGCATCAGGCACAGATTCCGGCATACCGCCAGCACCCACCCGATGGGAGAGCCTGTGGGACGGTACCGGTCCGCCGTGTCCCAGATGTGAACGAACACATCCTGGGTCAGGTCCTGGGCGTCGTGGGCATTGCGGAGATAGGACAGGGCCAGACCGTACACCGCCGTTCGGGTGCGGCGATATAGCTCGGCCAGATCGTCTTGGCTTCCTGCGGCCACTCCCGAAAGCAGCCGCCGAAGCTCCTGGACCTCCTCCGCAGGGAGGGATGAAGTTGTGTTGTCAATCCTGTGCAGCATCTCTTTTGTCTCCTGTCATCTGGATAATGCACGGCAGGGCGGTTTTATTGCGTCCCCCCGGAGAATTTTTTTATTTATTTTACCACGTTCCGTTTTTGTTTTCCACTCCTTGTGCCAAACAGGAAAAAGAGGTATAATAAAATGAATACGCAAAGGAGGTCGTCCCCATGAAGCTGATGGTTGTCGACGGCAACAGCATATTGAACCGCGCCTATTACGGCATTCGCCCGCTGTCCACCCGGGAGGGCCTGTATACCCATGCGGTATACGGCTTTATCACCACCCTCCAGCGGCTGCTGGACGAGGAGGAGCCGGAGGCCCTGTGCGTCACCTTTGACCGCCGGGAGCCAACCTTCCGCCACCAGGCGGACGCGGACTACAAGGCCCAGCGCAAGCCCATGCCGCCGGAGCTGGCCATGCAGCTGCCGGTGATGAAGCAGGTGCTGGCGGCCATGTCCGTGCCTTGCTATGAGCTGGCCGGGTACGAGGCCGACGACCTCATCGGCACCATCAGCCGCAAATGCCAGGCAGCGGGGTGGGACTGCGTCATCGTCACCGGCGACAAGGACAGCCTCCAGCTGATCACCGACCGCACCAAGGTGAAGCTGGTGTCCACCCGCATGGGCCAGACCACCACCAAGGATATGACCCCGGAGACCTTCCGGGAGCAGTACGGCTTCGACCCCATCCACATGATCGACCTGAAGGCCCTGATGGGCGACACTTCGGACAACATTCCCGGCGTGCCGGGGGTAGGGGAAAAGACCGCCATGGCCCTGGTGCAGGAATACGGCGCCATTGACGAGATCTATCGCCTGCTGCCGGACCTGCACGCCAAGCCCGCCGCCATCCGCAAGCTGACGGAGGGGGAGGAGTCCGCCCGCCACAGCTATTGGCTGGCCACCATCGTCACCGACGCCCCCCTGGACTTTGACCCGGCGGAAAATCTCCGCCGGCCCTTCCGCCCGGAGCTGTACGACCTGTTCCTGCGGCTGGAATTTCAGAAGCTCATCGACAAATACCACCTGCGGCCCCACCAGGAGACGGCAGAGAAGCCCGAGTACGCCACCACGGTGGTCCCCGTGGAAACGGAGGAGCAGGCCCGGACTCTGCTGGAGGAGTGGCGCAGGGCCGATCACGTGGCCCTGTACGCCGCAGCAGACCTGACGGCCATCTCTGTCCATTGGGATACCGGCGAGAGCACGGCACAGACGGCGGAGTTGTGGTCCGGGGGCTATCAGGGGAACTGGAACGCCCTGCTGGGGGCGCTGCTTTCCGGGGACATCCGGAAAATATCTCACAACGTGAAGGATCTGATGCGGACGCTGCTGGACGGCGGCCTCCCGGCGGAGGGCTTTGTATTCGATACGGCCCTGGCGGCGTATCTGCTGGATGCCACGGCAGGGGGCTATGACCTGCAGCGGCTGTTTGTGTCGTATTTCAACCAGGAGCTGGAAAAGCCCGCCCATCTGGAGCCGGACGCCTTCTCCCCTCTGGGAGACCGGGCTGCCGCCTGGGCGTCGCTGCACAGCTATGGCGCAGCGATAGAGGCCCTGTATGGTGTGCTTTTGCCCCGGCTCCGGGAGCAGGGCATGGAAAAGCTGTACTTCGATGTGGAGCTGCCCCTGTGCCGGGTGCTGGCGGATATGGAGCGCAGCGGCTTTCTGGTGGACGGCGGAGCCCTGGCCCGGTTCGGTGCGGACCTGTCCGACACCATCCGCCAGCTGGAGGAGCGCATTTACGCCGCCGCCGGACAGCAATTCAACATCAATTCCACCAAGCAGCTGGGAAAGGTGCTGTTCGAGGACCTGGGACTGCCCCACGGGAAAAAGACGAAAACCGGCTGGTCCACCAATGCGGACGTGCTGGAGAAGCTGAAGGATCAGCCGCTGGTGGCCGACGTGCTGACCTACCGGCAGTATGCCAAGCTGAAAAGCACCTATGCCGACGGGCTTCTGAAGGTCATCGACCCCGACGGCCGCATCCGCACCAGCTTCCAGATGACGGTAACGGCCACCGGCCGCCTGTCCTCCACGGAGCCGAATCTTCAGAATATCCCCACCCGCACGGACCTGGGCAGCAAAATGCGGGAGATGTTCGTGGCGGCCCCGGGCCATGTGCTGGTGGATGCGGACTATTCCCAGATCGAGCTGCGGCTGCTGGCCCACATCTCTGGGGACGAGGCCATGCAGCAGGCGTTCCTGTCCGGGGAGGACTTCCACACCGTCACCGCCGCCCGGGTGTTCCATGTGCCCCAGGACCAGGTGACCCATCAGATGCGCTCCCGGGCCAAGGCCGTGAACTTCGGCATTGTCTACGGCATCTCCGCCTTCTCCCTGTCCCAGGACATCGGCGTCACCGTGGCGGAGGCCAAGGAGTATATGGAACGGTATTTTGCCACCTATACCGGCGTGAGACAGTATATGGAGCAGGTGGTGTCCCAGGCCCGGGAGCGGGGCTATGTGGAGACCCTGTGGCACCGCCGCCGGGCCCTGCCGGAGCTGAAAAGCTCCAATTTCAACATGCGGTCCTTCGGCGAACGGGTGGCCCTGAACATGCCCATCCAGGGTACGGCGGCGGACATCATCAAGCTGGCCATGGTGCGGGTCCACCGCCGCCTGGCGGCGGAGGGCCTGGAGGCCCGGCTCATCATGCAGGTTCACGATGAGCTGATCGTGGAGTGCCCGGAGGCGGAGGCGTCTCGGGTGGAGCAGCTTCTGCAGCAGGAGATGCAGGGGGTGGCAGAGCTGTCGGTGCCCCTGCTGGCGGAGGCCCACACCGGTCGCAACTGGCTGGCCGCCAAGGGCTGATATTGCGTAACGAAACCATTAAGGAGCAAATACCATGACTGATTATTTTGCCGTGCAGCTGCCGCCGGAACAGATCCGCAGCATCAGCTCCATCGGCCTGGCCCATATAGGCGACGCGGTGTATGAGCTGCTGGTGCGCACCTGGCTGTGCGCCGGGGGCAAGGCCACAGGAAAGGGCCTGCACCGGGCCGCGGTGGCCCTGGTGTGCGCCCCCCGGCAGGCGGAGCTGGCGGAGATAATTCTCCCCCTGCTGACCCAGGAGGAGCAGGACGTGTTCCGCCGGGGCCGCAACGCCAACGTCCATTCCATCCCGGCCCATGCCAGCCGGGCCCAGTATCAGCAGGCCACGGCCCTGGAGGCTCTGCTGGGCTATCTGTATCTCCAGGGGCGGCGGGACCGGGTCAACCAGCTGTTCTGCCGGATGATGGAGGGGGAGTAATATGCCGCTGGACGCCATTTGCCTGAGTGCCGTGGTCCGGGAGACCGCCGCCCAGGCGGAAAACACCCGCATAGAGAAGATTCAGCAGCCTGCCCGGGATCAGGTGGTGCTGCTGCTGCGGGGCGGGCGGCGGCTGCTGCTGTGCGCCGGAGCCACCCAGCCCCGGCTGCACCTGACGGAGCAGCTGCGGGACAATCCCTCCCAGCCGCCGATGTTCTGTATGCTGCTGCGCAAGCACCTGGCGGGAGGGCGCATTTTGTCCGTTGTTCAGGAGCCCCTGGAGCGGGTGGTGACACTGACCATCCAGGCCGCCGACGAGCTGGGGGAGCAGCGCCAGTGGCGTCTGATTCTGGAGGCCATGCCCCGGCACGCCAACCTGATCCTGGTGGATCACCAGGGCCGGATCACCGACTGCCTGCGGCGGGTGGATTTCGAGATGTCCCAGCAGCGGCAGGTGCTGCCGGGTCTGTTCTATCACCTGCCGCCCCGTCAGGAAAAGCGCTCGCCCCTGGAGGTGAGCCGGGAGGAGTTTTTGGAGCTGCTCTCCGCCCTGCCGGAGGGCGCGCCGCTGGACGGCTGGCTGCTGGACACCTTCACGGCCCTGCCGCCGCTGATGGCCCGGGAGCTGGTTTGTGCCGCATATGGGTCTGTGGACGCCGGCCTGTCCCGGGACAGGGGCGGGAAATTGTGGGACAGCTTCGTTCTTTGGCGGGACAAAATCACCCGGGGGGATTTTACGCCCACCCTGCTGCGACGGGCCGGCCGGCCGGCGGATTTCACCTATTGCCCCATCACCCAGTACGGCGCTGCCGTGGAGCAGGAGAGCTTCGACAGCTTCGGCAGCCTGTTGGACGAATTTTATGAGGGCCGGGACCAGGCGGACCGGGTCCGGCAGAAGGGTCAGGACCTGATGAAGTCCGCCTCCGCCGCCCGGGACCGGGTGCGCCGGAAGCTGGCGGCCCAGGAGAAGGAGCTGGCCGCCACCCGGGACCGGGAAAGGCTCCGGATATCCGGCGAGCTCATCACCGCCAACCTCTACCGCATGGAGCGGGGCATGAGCTGCCTGACGGCGGAAAACTACTATGAGGACGGCTGTCCGCCGGTCAACATCCCGCTGGATGTGCGCCTGGGGCCCCAGGAGAACGCCGCCCGGTACTTCAAGCAGTACGCCAAGGCGAAAACCGCCGAGAGGGTGCTGACGGAGCAGCTGGAAAAAGGCCGGGAGGAGCTGACGTACCTGGAGAGCGTGGTGCAGGAGCTGTCCCAGGCGGAGGCGGAGCAGGATTTCAACGACATCCGCGCCGAGCTGGAGAGCGGCGGCTATCTGAAAAACCGGGGCAAAAAGCAGCCGGGGTTCCAGCGGGCCTCCAAGCCCAGGCAGTTTACCTCCTCCGCCGGACTGAGAATCCTGGTGGGACGCAGCAACCGGCAGAACGACCGCCTCACCGCCAAGGACGCCGACCGCCGGGACATCTGGCTCCATACCCAGAAAATCCACGGCTCCCATGTGATCCTGTGCACTGGAGGCCAGGAGCCGGACGAGACCAGCCTGTATGAGGCGGCCTGCCTGGCGGCGTACTATTCCCAGGGCCGGGAGGCCGGAAAGGTGCCGGTGGACTATACCCCGGTGCGCTATGTGAAAAAGCCCGCCGGGTCCCGGCCAGGCATGGTGGTGTACACCACCTATCAGACAATATATGCTGTACCGGACGGCCAACTGGTGAAAAAGCTGGCGGCGAAAGCCTGATATCGAAAGGAAGCTTTGCTGCCATATGCCCGAAAGAATGGCCCGGGTGCTGATCATTCGGACGCACGGAGCCGGCAGAGAATGCTTCTGAGTCTTTTAAAAAACCGCAGAATGCGGTTTTTTAAAAGACTGGCAGTTAGCACACTCTAACCATTGGGTGCATATGCGACGGGGAGGAAGATGTGCCGGGCAGCTGGCGGATGGGGTTGGCTTTTGCCGGGAACTGTGATATAATGGCCGAAAAATACCCATTGGAGGAGGAAACGGCATGCGGATCGGAACGGTGGATATCCCCTCGCAGCTGGTGCTGGCCCCTATGGCCGGGGTAACGGACCTGGCATTCCGGCTGATCTGCCGGGAGCTGGGAGCGGGCCTTACCGTAACGGAAATGGTCAGCGCCAAGGCCCTGTGCTATCAGGATAAAAAGAGCCGGGGACTTCTGAAGCTGTCCGACGGGGAGCACCCGGCCAGCGCTCAGATCTTCGGCAGTGACCCCGGGTGCATGGCCGAGGCGGCGTGCATCGCGGCGGAGCTGTCCGGCGCGGACCTGATCGACATCAACATGGGCTGCCCCGTGGGCAAGATCGTGTCCAACGGCGATGGCAGTGCGCTGATGCGGGACCCGGAGAAGGCGGCCCGCATCGCCGAGGCGGTGGTGAAGGCCTCACCGGTGCCGGTAACGGTGAAAATGCGCCGGGGCTGGGACAAGGGAAGCGTCAACGCCGTGGAGCTGGCCCGGATGCTGGAGCAGGCGGGGGTGTCCGCCGTGGCGGTCCACGGCCGCACCCGGGCCCAGATGTACGCCGGACAGGCGGACTGGGTCACCATCCGCCAGGTGAAGGCGGCGGTGTCTATCCCGGTCATCGCCAACGGAGACGTGTTTACCCCGGAGGATGCGGTGCGTATCCTGCACTTTACCGGGGCAGACGCCGCGATGATCGGCCGGGGCTGTCTGGGAAATCCGTGGCTGTTTCAGCAGGCCCGGGCGGCGCTGGCCGGGGAGCCTATCCCGCCGCTGCCGCCCCTGAGCCGGCGGTGTGACACCGCCGTGCGGCAGATTGAGCTGGCGGCCCGGGACAAGGGCGAGCATATCGCCATTCTGGAGGCCCGGAAGCAGTACGCCTGGTACCTCAAGGGCGTGCCCCATGCCGGATATTACAAGGAGCAGATCGTGCGCATGAACACGCTGGAGGACGTCTATCGGGTAACGGAGGGCATCCGCCGGGACCTGACGTAAAAATTTTCAGCCGGCGGGGGAACCTTTTGGGCTCTCTCACCGTCTGATAAGGGAAGGGGGGCGTGGACCGTGGTGGAGGAACAGTGCGTGGCGCAGGCCCGTGGCGGGGACGCGTCCGCCTTTGAGGAGCTGGTGCGGACGTATGAGGCGCCGGTGTACCGGCTGGCGCTGCGCATGTGCGGCGGCCGGGCGGAGGATGCCCAGGAGGTGGCCCAGGAGGCGTTTTTGGCGGCGTGGCGAGGGCTGCCCCGCTTTCGGGGCCAGTGCCGGTTTTCCTCGTGGCTGTATAAGCTGACGGCCAACGCCGCCGTGGATCATTTGCGGAGGGAAAAGCGCCGGCCGGCGGCGGTGCCCCTGGAAAACGCCGGGGAACCGGCGGATCCCCATACCCCCCAGGAGGAGCTGGAGCGGCGGGAGCTGCACCGGGCGGTGCAGCAGGCCCTGGACCGACTGACCCCGGAGCACCGGGAGGTGCTGCTGCTGCGGCAGATGCAGGGCCTGTCCTATCAGGAGATCGGGGCGGCCCTGAGTCTGGAGGAGGGGACGGTGAAGTCCCGGCTCAGCCGAGCCAAGCGGCAGCTGCGAACCATTCTGGCGGAGGGGAACCTTTTGGGGGAACCGGACGTCATACAGGATAGAAGGGGGGCGGGAGAATGACGTGTGATCTGGACCGGGTGGACGCGCTGGCGGACGGCGGGCTGGACGGCCCGGAGGCGAAAGAGGTCATGGAGCATCTGGCCGGATGCCCCCAGTGCCGGGCATATTATGAGGGTGCCCTGGCGGCGGACCGGGTGCTGGCGGATACCGGCATCAACCCTCCGGCGGATTTCGCTGCGGGGGTCATGGAGCGGATCCGGCCCCGGCGGCAGGTGCAGTGGCCCCGGGCGGCGGCAGGACTGGCCGCATGCCTGCTGCTGGCGGCGGGGGCGACCCTGGCGCTGCCCCAGGCGGTCCCTGAGCCGCCGCCATTTTACCGGGAGTACCCTGAGCTGGTGAGCAGCGAGGACCAGACCCTGGTTTTCACCTTAGGCACCAAGGGCACCGACGTATTTGAGGAGGAGACCCGCAAGGAGACGGAAATGCGTTACCGGCAGCTGCCGGGAGAGAGCGTCCCCGTGGTGGAGGATGCGGGCCTGTGCCGCCGGACGGCGGCGGCTCTGGCGCGGCAGGGCATTGCCCCGGACCACCGGGGGGTGTACCGGCTGACGCCCCGGCAGATGGAGACGCTGTATATCCAGGCGCCGGAGTTGGCGCTGATCCACATGGGATCGGTGTTTCTGCTGGACAGCATGGGATAGAATACAAGGAGGAGCTTATGAAAAAGAGAACGCATTGGTTCGTGGCGGCGGGGCTGGCCCTGTGCGGGCTGCTGCTGGCTGCGCTGACCCTGGGACAGCCCCGGGACGTTCCCGAGAGCAGCCGGGACAATGAGGCCCGGCCCGTGGTGCGGGTGATTCCCGCCTGGAAGGGCGCACAGGACCTGGAAAAGCACGCGTATTAAGGAGGAAGCGCATGAAATATGCCTTTTGATGATGGGAGATTTCGGCCCGGGGGACCGGGCGGACATTGGTGCATAAAAAGGAAGGGACCGCACAGGTCCCTTCCTTTTTATGCACCGCTCTGCTCATACACGGCCCGGACGTATTTCCGGCCCCGCCAGATGGTGGCCAGGCACACGACCATAGAGAACCCGCCGCACAGGGTGACGCACAGGCGGTAGTCCAGCACCTCCCCCAGCGCCCCGATGACCAGGGACAGCACGGCGGCCGCACCGGTATACAGCATGGATTCAAAGGCGTTGACCCGGGCCCGGAGCCTTTCCGGAATATACCGCTGCACCGCCGCCTGGCGCATGGTGGCGCTGTTGGTCCCCAAAAATCCGCACAGGCCCCGGCTGGTCAGCATCAGGGGATACGGCAGCCAAAGCAGCAGCATGTCCGTGGCCTCGTACACCATGTACACCAGGAAGGCGAAGCCGTACCGCTTCTTTTCCGGGATCTCCATCCGGTACTGCACAAAGCCGCCCACTGTGCGGCCCAGGAACTCCGCCACGGAGAACAGGGAGTACATGGCCGCCGTCATGCCGGGAAACGTCCGGAAGAACGCCACCAGAATGGGGGAATATCCGCTGGCCACGCCGTTGGTGACGGCCATGTAGCCATAGATGTTCATAAGGCCCTTCTCCTGCCGCAGGTACCGGGCGGCCTCCTTCACATCCGCCCACCAGGCACGGAGGGAGGAGCTTTCCTCCGGCGGGCGGCGCTCCTCGTGAATACGGATGCCGCTTTCCACCGCCGCCGCCATCAGGGACAGAACTCCTTGTCCCACCAGCAGCCATGCCGCTCCCACGGCGTCCAGCAGCACCGCCGACAGGGGCAGCATCATCACCCGCAGAACGGGGTACAGGGTGGAGGCCACGGCGTAGCCCTTTTGCTCCGCCCCCTCCGGCAGCAGCATGGGGAAAATGCTGTTGTACGCCAGCTCGTCAAAGGCTCTGAGGGACGCCAGCACCAGGGAAAAGGCCAGGTAGCCCACATAGGAGAACGTACCCCGCAGAAGATACGCCCCCAGCAGCAGATACATGACGCCGTTGAGCATGTCGCCGCCCACCAGGAAGGGCTTGCGGGGCATCCGGTCCATCCACGGGGCAATGAACAGGGGCAGCAGAAAGCCCGGGATCAGCTCCGTCGCCAGCACCAGCGCCGAGGCCAGGGTGCTGCCGGTCTCGTCGAACACCAAAAACGACATGGCAAAGCCGCCGGCGATGCCGCCTACGGCGCCCAGTCCGCTGGCGGCGATCAGCAGGGTAAAATTCCGTGTCCAGAGTCTGTTTTTCATCGTTTCTCACCTCGGGAATATCATAGCACACTGGTAAGACGATGAAAACGGGGTATATATGGGAATTATTTCTTATAAAAGTCCTATTAAATAAGAAAAATAGGGGGGTATATAGGAAAGCTGCTGTGCTGCGGGGTGGAAGGCGAGCGGGGAGAGACGCTGGGCGGCAGAAAAAACGTAAAAAAAATCGCGGCTCCTGCCGTATTTTTTTGTAAATAAAATATAACGGTTGACTACCAGAGGATTATCTGCGATAATGTAAGTGAAAATATTAGAAAGGAGAACATCCATGAAACGTAGGATCTCTGTTTTGCTGCTGGCGGGCATGCTCCTGGTGCTGACCGCTTGCGGCGGCGTGGTGCGTCCTCCTGTCCGTATCGGGGAAGGTACTGGGAATGCCTGCTTTTCCAGGTCGTATTCTCTGACGGAGGCCTTTGAGGAGGCTGACGTTGTGGCATTGGTCCAGGTAGGGAACTGGCTGGGGGAAAAGACGGAGGGGTTCCCCTATACCTATTACGAAGCCGATGCGTTAGAATGCTACAAGGGTGATATCCCCGCCCATTTTACACTGATGCAGTCCGGTGCATCCTCATCAACCTATGAGGACTACCCACTATATACCTATGGCAACCAGCTGCTGCTGTTTCTGGATCAAACTCAGACAGACGGGGGCGAAGCATATATACAATATCCGGGCGCCTATGTGAATGTTTGCTCCTTTATCACCATGATGTACGTGGCGAACGCAGACGACGGCAGCCGCTACTTTGTGGACCGCTTCGGCCTGATGACTTATGAGGAGCTGAGGGCTAATCCAGGCTCCGCGACACTGGGGCAGCCGGCCGCTCAGCTGCGGGACCGTGGGCTGATGGCGGAGCTGAGCGACAATGTGAAGGGGACGGATAAGCTGCTGGCGGAGAGCCTGGCGGCAGCGGGCGATATGCAGAGCAACCCACACGTCGGCATTTCCGCCTTTGTCTATTCCGAGGACACCCTGAAGGCGCTGTTCGCCTCGCTGTCCGGCGAGTGATCGTATCAGGAAAGGTTTTTTGACAAGCAGAAAACCCCCGGCCGGTGGCCGGGGGTTTTGCTGTGTGGATTGCCGCTTGTTTACTTGACGATCAGGGTCTTGCCGTCCATTTCCTGGGGAGTGGCCAGGCCCATCACATCCAGGATGGTGGGGGCGATATCCGCCAGGCGGCCGGGACGCAGCTCGTTGCCTGCGCCGCACAGGATGAAGGGCACCAGGTTGGTGGTGTGGGCGGTCATGGGGCTGCCGTCGGGCTGGAGCATGACCTCGGCGTTGCCGTGGTCCGCCGTGACCATGGCGATGCCGCCCATTTTCAGGGTGGCCTCCACCACACGGCCCACGCAGGTGTCCACCGTCTCCACGGCCTTGACAGCCGCCTGGAGAACGCCGGTGTGGCCCACCATGTCGCAGTTGGCGAAGTTCAGGATGATCACATCATACGCGCCGGAGTTGATGCGCTCGATGCACTTGTCGCACACCTCATAGGCGCTCATCTCGGGCTGGAGATCGTAGGTGGCCACCTTGGGGGAGGGCACCAGCACCCGGTCCTCGCCGGGGTACTGCTTTTCCACGCCGCCATTGAAGAAGAAGGTGACATGGGCGTACTTCTCCGTTTCGGCGATGCGCAGCTGGGTCATGCCCATGGCGCTGAGGTATTCGCCCAGGCCATTTTTCACGGGGATACGGGGCCAGGCCACCAGCACGTTGGGCATGGAGGCGTCGTACTCGGTGTTGCAGACGTAGGTGGTGGGGAAGAACTCCCGCTGGAAGCCGTCAAACTCCGGGTCCACGATGGCACGGGTGATTTCCCGGGCCCGGTCGGGGCGGAAGTTGAAGAAGATGATGCTGTCGTTGTCGGAAATGGTGCCGTCCGGGTCGCAGACCACCGGCTCCATAAACTCGTCGGTGACGTCGTTTTCATAGGACTGGGCCACGGCGTCCACCGGGTCGGGATTCTGGATGCCCTCGCCATAGACCATGGCGTCGTAGGCCAGCTGCACCCGCTCCCAGCGGTTGTCCCGGTCCATGGCGTAATACCGGCCCATGACGGTGGCGATCCTGCCCACGCCCAGGGCCTGGCACTTGTCCCGGCAGGCGGAGACGAAGTCCCTGCCGCTGGTGGGGGACACGTCCCGGCCGTCCAGGAAGGCGTGGACATACACCCGGGTCAGGCCCTTGTTCTTGGCCATTTGCAGCAGGGCATACAGGTGCTGGATGTGGGAGTGACGCCGCCGTCGGACAGCAGTCCGTACAGGTGCAGGCTGGAGCCCTTTTCCAGGCAGTCGTCCATGGCCTTGTTGTAGGCGGCGTTTTCAAAGAAGCTGCCATCGTCGATGGCGCGGGAGATGCGGGGCAGGTCCTGGAACACCACCCGGCCGCCGCCGATGTTGGTGTGGCCCACCTCGCTGTTGCCCATCTGCCCGGCGGGCAGACCCACGTCCAGGCCGCTGGCGGACAGGGTGGTATGGGCATATTCGGCAAACAGCCGGTCCAGCTGGGGCGTTTGGGCCAGGCTGACGGCATTGCCGGGGCCGGGGTCCGTCAGGCCGAAGCCGTCCATGATGATCAGGGTAGTAGGCGCCTTGTTCATTGCGGAACCTCCTGTCGTTTCGCTTAGTCCTGGTTGGCGGCGTTGATGATCTCCACAAAGTCGGCGGGCTTCAGGGCCGCACCGCCGATGAGACCGCCGTCGATATCGGGCTGGGCCAGCAGCTCGGCAGCGTTGCCGGGCTTCATGGAGCCGCCATACTGGATGGTGATGGAGCGGGCGATACGGGCACCGTACAGATGGCGCACGGTGGTGCGGATCGAGGTGCAGACCTCGGCGGCCTGCTCGGCGGTGGCGGTCTTGCCGGTGCCAATGGCCCAGATGGGCTCATAGGCGATGACGCACTTGCGCAGCTTTTCGGCAGGCACACCGGCCAGGGCGGACTTCACCTGCAGGGCGATGAGCTCCATGGTGATGCCCAGCTCCCGCTGCTCCAGGCTTTCGCCCACGCAGATAATGGGGTGCAGCCCGGCCTCCAGAGCGGCCAGAACCTTCTTGTTGACGGTGAAATCCGTTTCGCCGAAATACTGGCGGCGCTCGGAATGGCCGATGATGACGTACTTGACGCCCAGGTCCTTCAGCATATCGGCGGACACCTCACCGGTGTAGGCCCCGGACTTTTCATAGAACAGGTTCTGAGCGCCCACGGAAATGCGCAGGTCCTTGAAAGCCTTCAGAGCGGTGGGAATGTTGACAAAGGGGACGCATACCACCACGTCGCACCACTTGGCGCGGGGCATGATAGCCTTGATGTCCTCGGCAAACTTTTTGGTGTCGCTGGCGGTCATGTTCATTTTCCAGTTGCCGGCGATAATGGTCTTGCGATATCTGCGATTCATGATGCTTGTTACTCCTCTTACCTAATAATATATTCTCGAAGGGAGGAAGGGGTTCCTCCCCTGGCGTTACTTATCCAGCAGGCAGGCCACGCCCGGCAGCTCGATGCCCTCCAGAAACTCCAGGGACGCGCCGCCGCCGGTGGAGATGTGGGTGATCCTGTCGGCAAAGCCCATCTGCTCCACCGCCGCCGCGCTGTCGCCGCCGCCCACGATGGTCACGGCGCCGCTGTCGGCCAGGGCCTGGGCCATAGCCCGGGTACCGGCGGCAAACTTTTCAAATTCGAACACGCCCATGGGGCCGTTCCACACAACGGTGCCCGCGCCCCGGACGGCGGCGCAGAAGGTGCGGATGGTCTCCGGCCCGATGTCCAGGCCCTCCATATCGTCGGGGATGGCGTCGGTGGGCACCACAAGGCTGTCGGCGTCGGCGGAAAACTCCGCCGCGGCCACGGTATCGGTGGGCAGAAGCAGCTGCACGCCCCGGTCCTTGGCCTTCCGGAGCATCTCCAGGGCATAGTCCAGCTTATCCGGCTCGCACAGGCTCTTGCCGATGGAGCCGCCCTGTGCCCGGGCAAACGTATAGGCCATGCCGCCGCCAATGATGATGGTGTTGGCCTTTTCCAGCAGGTTGTTGATGACGCCGATCTTGTCGGACACCTTGGCCCCGCCCAGCACGGCCACGAAGGGACGCTTGGGGTTTTCCAGAGCACCGCCCATGATCTCCAGCTCCCGGGCCACCAGCAGGCCGGACACGGCAGGCAGGAAGGCCGCCACACCGGCGGTGGAGGCGTGGGCCCGGTGCACGGTGCCGAAGGCGTCGGAAACATACAGCTCTGCCATAGAGGCAAGCTCCCGGGCAAACTCGGGGTCGTTCTTCTCCTCGCGGGGGTCGAAGCGCAGGTTCTCCAGCAGCATGATCTGGCCGCCCTGCAGGGCCGCAGCCTTGGCCTTGGCATCCTCGCCCACGATGTCCTTGGCAAAAATGACCTCCTGGCCCAGCAGCTGGCTCAGCCGCTCCGCCACAGGCCGCAGCGTCAGACTGTCCTTCCACTGCCCCTTGGGCTTGCCAAGGTGAGAGCAGGCAATGACCGCCGCGCCCCGCTCCAGCAGATACCGGATGGTGGGAATACTGGCCACAATGCGCTTGTCGCTGGTGATGGCGTGGGTCTCCTTATCCTGGGGCACGTTGAAATCGCAGCGCAGCAGGATCTTCTTGCCTGCCACGTCCACGTCCATGATGGTATTCTTATTGTAATTCATATCGGTACGCTCCTTTATGAAAATAATACTCAATTTATACTCACTTTGCCATTTCCCCGCAGCGCATCAACCCCGGGAACTCCTGCTGCCGCAGCGCCTCATAGGTCAGCACCGCCACGGAGTTGCTGAGATTCAGGCTCCGGGCCGGGGACACCATGGGCAGGCGGATGCAGCGATCATAGTGGGCCGTGCGGAATGCTTCCGGCAGACCCGCCGTCTCCTTGCCGAAGAACAGCCAGCAGCCCTCCCGGAACCGGGCCTGACAGTAATCCTGGGGGGCCTTGGTGGTGGCCAGCCACAGGTCGTCCGCCGCCTCCGGGTGCTTCCGGAAGAAATCGTCCAGGCTCTCATAGTCGAATACCCGGACCAGGTGCCAGTAATCCAGGCCGGCGCGCTTCACCGCCCGGTCGGAGATGTCGAAGCCCAACGGGCGGATCAGATGCAGATCACAGCCGGTGGCCGCACAGGTGCGGGCAATATTCCCGCAGTTCTGGGGGATTTCCGGCTCAACCAGAACAATATGCACCATCTTTCCGTCGCTCCCTTCGGCACCTGCCTGACATGACCAGCCTATTGTAATGCAATTCCCTAAAGAATGCAACTGGAAATTGTTAATTCTGGGTATTTTTTCTTAAAAGTACAAAAATATACAGGTGAATTGTAAGGGTTTTCTTGTTTTTTGCGGCACTGGAAAATTATTGCCAGAAAAAAACGCAAAAATACTGGATTTTCACGCAGAGCATGATATAATGGAATCAACTATAGAAAGGGGGATGGTTCCCATGAACTGTAAAATTGCGATTTTCGACCTGAAGGGCGCTTTGGCCCCCGAGGATCAACCGCTGATGCTGGAGCCTGTCCTGTTTTGTCCGGTGCTGACCTGGATGGCGCAGGAATTGATGTGCTGCGGTGTGCAGCGGTATTTTATTGTCTGCCGGGAAAACTGGCGGGAGGAGGTCCGGGAGGCGCTCCAGGGCTTCGACGCAGAATTTTTCGACGATGTCCCGGCGGCGCTTTCTGCCGCCGAGGAGGACGTGATGGTAGTTCCCGGGCCTGTGGTACCAGTATACGGACCGGAGGACCGGAACGTATACGCCGCCGATGCGGCGGTGCTGCGCTCCCGGCTGCGGGAGGGTACGTCCCTGACCGACTGCCCGGCGGAAGCCGTGGGCGTCCGCGCCCTGTGGCAGCCCCGGGAGCAGGCTCCTGCGTTCCGGGCCTTTTCTTCGGCGGCGGAGCTGAACGCCGCCATGCCCGCTGCCCGTGAGCTGCTGATGTGCCGCATGGCGTCCAACGGCGTCACCGTGGTGGACCCCGTCAACACCTATGTGGACCCTCGCTGCTCCGTGGCTCCCGGCGTGACCCTGCTGCCGGGCACCATCCTGCGGGGACACACCGCCATCGCTGCGGGCTGCGAGATCGGCCCCAATTCCATGGTGCGGGACTGCATCGTGGGAAAGGACACCACCATCAATGCCTCGCAGGTCAATGAGAGCACCATCGGCAGCCACACCACCGTGGGGCCCTTTACCTATGTCCGGCCCAACTGCCGCATCGGCGACCACTGCCGGGTGGGGGACTTTGTGGAGGTGAAGAACTCCGTCATCGGCGACGGCACCAAGATCAGCCATCTGACCTATGTGGGCGACAGCGACGTGGGCCGGCGGGTGAACTTCGGCTGCGGCACCGTTACCACCAACTATGACGGGCATAAGAAGTTCCGCTGCACCATCGGCGACGACGTGTTCCTGGGCTGCAACACCAACCTCATCGCGCCGGTCACCGTGGGGGACCGGGCCTATACCGCCGCCGGGTCCACCGTTACCGACAACGTGCCCGACGGAGCCCTGGCCATTGCCCGGGCCCGGCAGACCAACAAGGAGGGCTGGGCCGACCGGCTGCGGGCCCTGTGGAAAAAGAACCAGTGAGTATCGGCGCCAGCCGTCTCAAATACATCAATACCAAGAGAGATTTTTTTGAGTAAGATAGAAAGCGAGTGTGTAGAAAATGATTTCTCATGGCAAGGACATCAAGGTGTTCACCGGTAACTCCAACCCCGCCCTGGCAAAGGAGATCTGCCAGGTCATCGGCACCAAGCTGGGCGAGTCCGAGGTCAAGACCTTCGCCGACGGCGAAGTGTCCGTCTCCCTGTATGAGACTGTCCGCGGCAGCGACGTGTTCCTCATCAACTCCACCTGCAAGCCGGTCAATGACAGCCTCATGGAGCTGCTGATCATGATCGACGCCTGCCGCCGCGCCTCCGCCGGCCGCATCACCGCCGTGATTCCCTACTTCGGCTATGCCCGTCAGGACCGCAAGGCCAAGGGCCGCGACCCCATCTCCGCCAAGCTGGTGGCCAACATGATCGTGGCCGCAGGCGCGGACCGCGTGCTGACCATGGACCTGCACGCCAGCCAGATCCAGGGCTTCTTTGATATCCCTGTGGACAATCTGCTGGGTAACCCCGTGTTTGTAGACTACTACGCCAAGAAGTTCGGTGAGCGCGCCGAGGACATGGTGGTGGTTTCTCCCGACGTGGGCTCCGTGGCCCGGGCCCGCACCTTTGCCCAGAAGCTGCATATGAGCCTTGCCATCGTGGATAAGCGCCGCCAGAAGGCCAACCAGTGCGAGGTCATGAACGTTATCGGCGACGTGGCCGGAAAAGACTGCATCCTGTTCGACGACATGGTGGATACCGCCGGCTCCCTGTGCAACGCCGCCAAGGCCATCGTGGAGGTGGGTGGCGCCAAGAGCGTGTATGCCTGCGCCAGCCACGGCGTGCTGTCCGGTCCCGCTCTGGAGCGGCTGGAGAACAGCAGCATCACGGAGCTGGCTCTGCTGAATACCATTCCCGAGACCCAGGGCGCCGGGTGCAGCAAGATCAAGTATCTGTCCGTTGCTCCCATGTTCGGCGAGGCCATTGAGCGCATTTATCAGGAAATTTCCATCTCCAAGCTGTTCAACTGAGAAAAGCTGTGCTATAATAGTCGGGCGCAGAAGCGCCCGACTATATTTTTGCACCGGAGCTTTCCGGCGACAAAGGATGTGACGCTATGTTTTTTCATCGCAGCGGCGGCGGGGTGAGCTGGCTGCTGGTGGGCCTGGGGAATCCCGGGGCCAAGTATGCCAGCACCCGGCACAACATGGGCTTTCTGGCCCTGGACGGCCTGGCGGACCGGGAGGGCTTCCGCTTTAACAAGCTGCGCTTCCGGGCCTGGACGGCTCAGTGGAAGGTGGGGGATCAGCAGGTGCTGGTGATGAAGCCCCAGACGTATATGAATCTGTCCGGCGAGTCTGTGGGCGAGGCGGCGCGGTTTTACAAGATCCCGGCGGACCATGTGCTGGTCATCAGCGACGACGTGTCCCTGCCGGCCGGAAAGCTGCGCATCCGGGCTGGGGGCAGCGCCGGAGGGCACAACGGGCTGAAGAACATCATCCAGCATCTGGGCACCGACCGATTCCCCCGGATCAAGGTGGGGGTAGGCTCTCCTCAGCAGGCGGACTATGACATGGTGGACTGGGTCATCGGCAAGCCCATGGGGGAGGATCAGAGGGCCCTGATGGAGGCCCTGGACCGGGCCGGCGAGGCGGCCAAGGTCCTGATTTCCGACGGCATAGACCGGGCTATGAACCGGTTCAATTGAAGAATGCAGATCCATTCGTCAGCAAAATAGGCAAAAGAGGGTCCCGCCGGATGGCGGGACCCTTTTTTGCTGATACTGCCTGCATATATTATGGTCAGGCGGCCTGGACCTCAAATTTCAGCACACCCTCGGCCCCGGAAACGCGGGCCATCATGGCCTCCAGATCCTCCACCATTTCGCTGGTCTCGGCGGAAATGGTGACGCCGGCGCAGCCGTTGGTGGGGATGGTCTGGTTGATGGTGAGTATATTTGCGCCGGAATTGGCAAAAATAGACAGGAAGTTGGACAGCACGCCGGGGTTATCCTTCAGCAGGGCGTAAAACGTGATGATGTGACCGGCCTTCATGTCCTGGAAGGGCTGCACCGCGTCCTTGTACTTGTAAAACGCGCTGCGGCTGATGCCCACCATCCGGGCTGCCTCGCCCACGGTAGCCGCCTCGCCCACCTGGAGCATCCGGCGGGCCTCCGCCACCTTTATGAATACCTCCGGCAGGGCTTCTGCCGATACGATGTAATATTTCTGATTGCTCATGGCCGTAACCTCCGCTGATGTTTCCGGCGGAAGCGTGCCTCCGCCGTTTCATTTAGCCTTTATCATACCATGTGGCTTGACAAAATACAACTGTTTTCATGGGAAGGAGCTTACAAAAATGCAGGAAAAGCAGCGTGCATTTTTGGTGCGGACTGCATATTGGGCCGTGTGGACGGCGCTGTTGTGGCTGGGGGTGCGGTATCTGCTGCGGTGGCTGCTGCCGTTTATCCTTGCCCTGGGCCTGGCGGCGCTGGTGGAGCCTGTCATTGCCTGGTGCCGCCGGCGGATGGGCCTGAAGCGGGGATTCACGGCGGCAGTGGTGACCATCGCCGTTACGGCGGCCATTCTGGCGCTGGCGGCCGTCATCGTGTGGCAGCTGATCCGCCAGGCGGCGGAGCTGCTGACGCGCCTGCCCACCCTGCTGGCAGGGCTGCCGGGAATGACCGCCGCCCTGCGGCAGCGGCTGGACGACTTCTGTGCCGCCTGCCCCCAGGGATTGCGGGGCTGGCTGGAGGAGATCCCCACCCTGCTGGGGACCCAGGCGGCGGTGCTGGCGGAGCGGGCCAGCGGGGCGTGTATTGCAGCGGCGGGGGCCCTGGCGGCGGCTTTGCCCGGGGTGTTCCTGTTCTGCGGCACCACGGCCCTGGCGGTGTTTTTCACCACCGGCAGCTATCCCCGGATCATGGCCTTCTTCCGCCGCCAGCTGGGGACACGGCTGGACAGGGCCCGGGGTGTCAAGGCGAATCTCCTGTCCACCCTGGGGAAATGGTTCCGGGCCCAGGCCATTCTGCTGGGGGTTACGTTCTGTGAACTGCTGGCGGGCTTTCTGCTGATGGGCCAGCGATACGCCCTGCTGCTGGCCGCCGTTACTGCGCTGGTGGACGCCCTGCCGGTGTTCGGCACGGGGACGGTGCTGCTGCCCTGGGCGGCGGCGTGCCTGCTGCTGGGGCAGGCCCCCCGGGCGGTGGCTCTTGCGGCGCTGTATGCGGTGATCTCCGCTGTGCACAGCTTTCTGGAGCCCAAGGTCATGGCCGCCCAGGCGGGCCTTCCCCCCCTGGCGGCGCTGGCGGCTATGTACGCCGGCTTCCGGGCCTTCGGCGTGGCGGGCATGATCCTGCTGCCTGTGGCGCTGCTGTTCGTCAAGCAGCTCCATGACCAGGGCTATGTGGGGCTGTGGAAATAGCCTGAAAAGGGAAAATAACTGTTTTCTTGCCGGATGATCTGTGGTATAATGAAGTATTAGTGAAGATTTTTCGACAGGAGAATGCCAAGATGAACAAACAACGCCGCGCGGACCTGCTGCTGGTGATGACCACTTTTTTCTGGGGCGCCAGCTATTATCTGACGGATATCTGCCTGGCGGATCTGCCGCCCATGACCCTTAATGCCTTTCGCTTCATCGTGGCCTTTGTGGTTCTGGGGCTGATTTTCTGGAAGCACGTGGTCCATGTGAACCGCATCACCCTGCGGTACAGCCTCATCGTGGGTCTGGCCCTGGCGGGGACCTATGTGGCGTATAACTACGGCATTACCCGCACTTCCCTCTCCAACGCCGCGTTCATCTGCGCCTTGCAGGTGATCTTCGCCCCGCTGCTGGGCTTTCTGTTCTTCCGGCAGCGGCCCGGCTGGAAGCTGGGGGCGGCGCTGGTGGTGTGCACGGTGGGCATGGCCCTGCTGACCCTGAACGGGGAGCTGCGGCCCGCCTCCGGGGACCTGATCTGTATCATCACGCCCCTGTGCTATGCCGCAGACCTGCTGATTACGGAGAAGGCCGTCCGGGACTCCCGGGTGGACCCCCTGGGCCTGGGCGTGTGCCAGCTGGCAGTGGTGGGCGCCGTGACCCTGGCCCTGGCTCTGGTGCTGGGGGAACCCATCCATCTGCCCACCTCCGGCAAAACCTGGGCGGCGGCGCTGTTTCTGGGCGTGGTATGCTCCGGCATTGCCTTCGTCATTCAGTCTGTCCAGCAGCAGTATACCACCGCCAGCCATGTGGGCCTGATCTTTACCCTGGAGCCGGTATTTGCCTCCATGGTGGCCTTTGTCATGACCGGCGAGGTCCTGTCTCTGCGGGGCTATATCGGCGCGGCGCTGATGCTGCTGAGCCTGTTCATCATGGAGGGCGACTGGTCCTTCCTCCGCCGCAAAAAGCATACATAAAGGAGAACTTACCGTGGATAAACGATTGGAACGCATTCTGCCCCGGGTGCAGAAGCCTGCCCGCTATGTAGGCGGGGAATACAACGCCGTGAAGAAGGACCCGGCCCGGGTGGATACCCGGATTGCCTTCTGCTTCCCGGATACATACGAGATCGGCATGTCCAACCTGGGTATGCGGATCCTCTACGGCGTGATGAACAACATGGACGGCGTCTGGTGCGAGCGCGTGTTCGCCCCCTGGGGCGACATGGAGGCGGAGATGCGCCGGGCGGAAATGCCCCTTTTTGCCCTGGAATCCGGCGACCCCATCACCGACTTTGACATTGTGGCCTTCTCCGTTGGCTACGAGATGGCCTTTCCCGCCATCCTCAATATGCTGGACCTGGCCCACATCCCCCTCCACGGCGCGGACCGCACGGGCCTGACCCCGCTGGTCATCGCCGGCGGCACCGCCATGTACAACGCCGAGCCCATCGCCGACTTCATCGACCTGGTCAGCCTGGGCGAGGGCGAGGACGTCACCGTGGAGCTGGTGGAGCTCCACCGCCAGGCCCGGCGGGAGGGCTGGTCCAAGGAGGAGTTTCTTCGGGCCGCCGCCCGGCTGCCGGGGATCTATGTCCCCAGCCTCTACGATGTGACCTATCACGACGACGGCACCGTGGCGGCCATCACCGCCCCGGGACGGGGCCCCGGCGGTGGTGACCAAGCGCATCGTCCGGGATATGGACAAGTCCTTCTTTCCCACGAAAACCATTGTACCCTCCACGGAGATCGTCCAGGACCGGGTGATGCTGGAGCTGTTCCGGGGCTGCATCCGGCGGGTGCCGGTTCTGTCAGGCGGGGTATGTGTATCGTCCCGTCCGCAACCGCAGCCGGGAGCTTTGCGCCCGGTACGGCGTGGAGGCCTGCAACGACTCCGGATATCAGGAGGTGACCCTGTCCAGCCTCTCCACCAGCGACTATCCCGCCGCTGACGGAGCTGTGCGACCAGCTGGAGCCCTTCTGCCAGCAGCGGCACGTGAATCTGTCCCTGCCCAGTCTGCGGGCGGATAACTTCTCCATGAGCCTGATGGAGCGGCTGGCCAAGGGCCGCAAGAGCGGCCTGACCTTCGCCCCGGAGGCCGGCACCCAGCGCCTGCGGGACGTCATCAACAAAAACGTCACCCAGGAGGACCTGCTGGCCTCCTGCCGCACGGCCTTCGCCGGGGGCTACAGCGCCGTGAAGCTGTACTTCATGCTGGGCCTGCCCACGGAGACCGACGAGGACGTGCTGGGCATCGCCGATCTGGCGGCCCGGGTCATGCACGCCTGGCGGGAGAGCGCCAGCAACAAAAACCGCGGCGTCCGCATCACTGTGTCCACCTCCTGGTTCGTGCCGAAGCCCCATACGGCCTTTCAGTGGGAGCCGCAGATCTCCAAGGAGGAGTATGAGCGCCGGGTGAACCTGCTGCGGGAGGCCATCAAAACAAAAACCGTCACCTATAACTGGCACGACTCCGACACCAGCTTCCTGGAGGCCGTGCTGGCCCGAGGGGACCGGCGCATGGGCCGGGTGCTGGAGGCCGCATGGCGCAAGGGGGCCAAGCTGGACGCCTGGGAGGAGTATTTCTCCCTGGATCGCTGGCTGGAGGCCTTCGACGAATGCGGGCTGGACCCACACTTTTACGCCAACCGCATCCGGCAGCGGGACGAGCTGATGCCCTGGGCCATGATCTCCAGCGGCGTCACGGAGAGCTATCTCTGGCGGGAGCGGGAACGGGCCTTTGCCGGGGTCACCACCCCGGACTGCCGCACCCACTGCAACGCCTGCGGCGCCAACCGGCTGGTAGGAGGGAAATGCGATGTCTAAGCTGCGACTGCTGTTTGTGAAGGAGGGCCCGGCGGCCTATATCTCCAATCTGGACCTGCTGCGGACGGTGCAGCGGGCCTTTCCCCGGACGGAGCTGGACATCAAGCACTCCCAGGGCTTCCACCCCCATCCCATCATCTCCATCGTCCTGCCCCTGCCCGTGGGCCAGTCCAGCGACTGCGAGCTGCTGGACTTTGAGGTGACCCAGGACACCGACGGGGCGGGCCTGGCCGAAAAGCTCAACGGCGGCCTGCCGGAGGGGCTGCGGATCCTGGACTGCTATCCCGCCCTGCGGCCGGTGCGGGAGCTGGCCTATCTCCGGGCGGAGGTGGAGCTGGACTATGACCGGGGGGTGCCGGAGGGGGCCGTGCAGGCCCTGGAGGAGCTGTTCCACCGGCAGGAGCTGCTGATCGAGAAGCGCACCAAGCGCAAGCAGCTGGCGGAGGTGGACATCGCGCCTATGATCCGGGACATTTCCTTTACCCAGGGAGAAAATGTTCTGCGGGCCGCCGTGACGGTGCAGGCCCAGAACCCCGGCCTGAATCCCCAGCTGCTGGAAAAGGCCATCGCCCGGTACCTGCCGGAGCTGACTCCGGACTTTGTCCGCGTCCGCCGCCGGGAGCTGCTGGACGCCGACGGCCAGGTGTTCCGATGATCCCATCACCCGAAGGGCGACCCCCTTCGGGTGATCTTCTTGCCCCGGCAATGAGGGGGCCGGAGGACAGCGTCCTATGTTTCGTATAAATGACGTTCCCGGTAACGGCGGATTCCTTGACGCTGGGGGCAGTTTGCGGTACAATAGGGCCAGAATGCGGTATTATGCCCCGGGATTTGGGGCGGTTATGATAACATATAGGGAGATTTTTCCATGAACTTGCTTGAAAACACCCAGCTTTACCGTACCTACGGCGCGCACCCGGCGGGGCAGGGCTGGACCTTCCGGGTCTATGCCCCCAATGCCCGGGATGCGGCTCTGGCCGGTGACTTCAATGGCTGGCAGCCTGCCCCCATGCAGCACCAGGGCGGCGACTGGGTCCTCACCGTTCCCGATGCCCAGCCCGGTCAATGCTACAAATACGTCATCACCGGCGCCGACGGTCAGGTCCGCTGGAAGGCAGACCCCTATGGCACCTATGCCCAGCTGCGGCCTGACACCGCCAGCCGCCTGTACGATGTGTCCGGCTTCCGCTGGCACGACGACGTGTGGCGGGAGCGCCGGAGGGAAACGCCGCTGACCGACGGCCCCCTGAACATCTATGAGGTCCATCCCGGCTCCTGGCGGCGGGATGAGGACGGCGGTTTTCTCAACTACCGCCAGCTGGCAGACCGGCTGGCCCCCTATGTCCGGGACATGGGCTATAACGCCGTGGAGCTGCTGCCGGTGACGGAATATCCCCTGGACGACTCCTGGGGTTATCAGTGCGTGGGCTATTTTGCCCCCACCAGCCGCTATGGCGAGCCCCACGACTTCATGTATCTGGTGGACCGGCTGCACCGGGCGGGCCTGGCGGTGATTCTGGACTGGGTCCCGGCTCACTTCTGCAAGGACGCCCACGGCCTCATCGACTTCGACGGCACCAGCCTGTATGAATATGCCGACCCCCTGAAGCGGGAGCATGAGGGCTGGGGCACCCGGGTCTTTGATTTCGGCAAGGACGACGTGCGGTCCTTTCTGCTGTCCTCCGCCCGCTGGTGGATGGAGGAATACCATGTGGACGGTCTGCGGGTGGATGCTGTGGCCTCCATGCTGTACCTGGATTATGGCCGCACGGAGTGGCGGCCCAACGTTCACGGGGGGCATGAAAATCTGGAGGCCATCTCGTTTTTGCAGGACCTGAACCGGCTGGCGGCGTCTATGGATCCCCCGGCACTGACGGCGGCGGAGGAATCCACCGCCTGGCCCAAGGTCACCTGGCCCATTGCCGACGGCGGTCTGGGCTTCGGACTGAAATGGAACATGGGTTGGATGAACGATGTGTGTCACTACCTGAAAATGGACCCCTGGTTCCGGCAGTTCCACCACAAGGACGTAACGTTTTCCATGATGTACGCCTTTTCCGAGCGGTTCGTGCTGCCTCTGTCCCACGACGAGGTGGTTTATATGAAGGGCTCCCTCCGGGGCAAAATGCCCGGGGATGACTGGCGGCAGCTGGCGGGGGTCCGGAGCTTTACGGCCTATATGCTGGCCCATCCCGGCAAAAAGCTGACGTTTATGGGGGCAGAGCTGGGCCAGTGGCACGAGTGGGACTTCAAGGGCCAGCTGGACTGGTACCTGCTGGACAATGACGCCTGCTGCCGCACCCACCAGTGCATCCGGGCACTGAACCGGTTTTACAAGAAATCCCATCCCCTGTGGGAAAACGACCAGGATTGGGACGGCTTCCAGTGGCTGGTGGCCGATGACAACCACAACAACGTGCTGGTTTTCCTGCGCCGTGACCGGAAGGGCCGGGAGCTGATCTGCGTGGTGAACTTCTCCCCGGAGGCCCATGAGGGCTATCGCTTCGGCGTCCCGGGGAAGCTGTATTACGAGGAAGTGTTCAACACCGACGACGCCGCCTGGGGAGGCTCCGGTGTGTGCAATACCGGGCCCATTCCTGTGGAAAACATCCCATCCCATGGGCGGGACACCTCCATTTCCCTGCGGGTGCCGCCTCTGGGCGCTGTATTTTTGCAGGGGAGGGTCCGGCGCAGAAAAACCAAGGAGTAATCGACAGACTGGAGGGAATGAACAGACATGAAGAAAGAATGTGTGGCCATGCTGCTGGCCGGGGGACAAGGCAGCCGCCTGTATGTCCTCACCGGCGACATGGCAAAGCCTGCGGTGCCCTTTGGAGGAAAGTTCCGCATCATTGACTTTCCCCTGTCCAACTGCACCAATTCCGGCATCGACACCGTGGGTGTGCTGACCCAGTACCGCCCCCTGGAGCTCAACAGCTATATCGGCAGCGGCCAGCCCTGGGAGCTGGACCGGCTCAACGGCGGTGTGCACATTCTGCCGCCGTACCAGAGCGCCTCCGGCGCCTCCTGGTACAAGGGCACCGCCAACGCCATTTATCAGAACATCGGCTTTGTGGACCTGTACGACCCGGAGTATGTGGCGGTGCTCTCCGGGGACCACATCTATAAGATGGACTATTCCCGGATGCTCCAGCACCACAAGGACGCCGGGGCTGCCTGCACCATCTCCGTGATGGAGGTCCCCTGGTCTGAGGCCAGCCGCTTCGGCATCATGTCCGTGGACGAGCATGACCGCATCACCGCCTTCGCCGAGAAGCCCAAGGAACCGAAAAGCAACCTGGCCTCCATGGGGATCTATATCTTCACCTGGCAGAAGCTGCGGGCCTATCTGCTGGCGGACGAGGCCGACCCCACCTCCGACAACGACTTCGGCAAGAACATCATCCCCGCCATGCTGGAGGCCGGAGAGGTCATGTCCGCCTATCGGTTCGAGGGCTACTGGAAGGACGTGGGCACGCTGGACTCCCTGTGGGACGCCAACATGGACATGCTGGCCCCGGGGTCGGGGCTGAACCTGCTGGACAAGAAGTGGCCCATCTATTGCCGGACCCCCTCCTGCCCGCCGGCCTTTCTGGGGCCCCACGCCGACGTGGGCAACAGCGCCGTGGCCAAGGGCTGCGGCATCCTGGGCGAGGTGAAAAACAGCGTGCTGAGCTATAACACCCAGGTGGGCCAGGGGGCCAGCGTGTGCTACTCCGTGGTCATGCCCGGGGCCGTCATTGAGGAGGGCGCGGTGGTGCAGTATGCCATCATCGGCGAGCGCTGCCGGGTTGGCCGGGGCGCTCAGGTAGGCGCGCCGCCGGAAACCGCTCAGGACCCCGCCGAGTGGGGCATCGCCGTCCTGGGGCCGGACACCGTCATCGCCCCCGGCGAGGTGGTGCCTGCCAAGGCTCTGCTGGACCGTCATCACGGGGAGGTGGAAGCATGAACGGAATGCACGGCATCATTTTCTCCTATGAGAAGAAAACCGGGCTGCGGGAGCTCATCGAGCACCGCATCCACGGTTCCATCCCCTTCGGGGGCAACTATCGCGTGGTGGACTTTATGCTGTCCAACATGGTGGGCGCCGGCGTCCGGGACGTGGGCGTCATCATGCACGGCAAGTGCCAGAGTATGCTGGACCATCTGGGCACCGGCAAAAGCTGGGACCTGAGCCGCAACCACGGCGGTCTTACCCTGCTGCCGGCCTTCGCCTATGCCGAGCGGCGGGGTGACGCCGGCCGCTTCCGGGGCAAGGTGGAGGCTTTGGGCTGCGTCATGGACTATCTGAAGGACATCCGTCAGGATTATGTGGTGCTGACCGACAGCGACCTGGTCATCAATCTTCCCCTGGACGACGTGCTGCGGGATCATATTGACTCCGGCGCCGACCTGACGGCGGTGTGCACCTCGCTGCCGGGCCTGGAGAGTGACACCTATTTCCAGCTGGATAACTCCGGGCGCATCGTGGACGTGGCCCACGACGTGTTCACCCCCGAGGGCTTCCGCTGCCTGAACATCTTCGTGCTGCGCCGGGATCTGCTGATCCAGCTGGTGACCGACTGCATGGCGCACAATCAGTACAGCTTCCGCCACAATATTCTCCAGGACAGGAAGGATGCCCTGCATTTCCGGGCCTATGTCTGGGACGGCTACGCCGCCCGCATCGACACCATCGAGTCCTACTACCGCCGCAGCATGGAGCTGCTGCGGCCGGAGATCCGCATGGAGCTGTTCACGCCCCAGCGGCCGATCCTGGCCAAGGAGAACGACTCGCCCTCGTCCTATATGGACGGCTCCTGCGTCAACTCCCTGGTGGCCGACGGCTGCGACATCCAGGGCACGGTGAAAAACTGCGTGCTGTTCCGGGGCGTCCGCATTGAGCCCGGCGCCGACGTGGAGGGCTGCATTCTCTTCAAGGGCACCGTGGTCCGCCGGAATGCCGTCCTGCGGGGCGTTATCACAGACAAATACGTCACCGTTCAGGAGGGGCGCACCCTTATGGGCCACGAGAACTACCCCCTGGTGATCGCCCGGGACGTCACGGTCTGAAGCGGAGGTAAGCATATGAATATTCTGTATATCACCAGCGAGGCGGCTCCGTTCTGCAAAACCGGGGGGACTTGCGGACGTGCTGGGCAGCCTGCCCCCCGCCGTGGCGGCGGAGGGCGACCGGGTGTTCGTGCTGCTGCCGCTGTACGGCCAGATCGCCCAGCGCTGGCGGGAGAAGATGAACTTCCGCTGCTACATCTATGTGGACCTGGGCTGGCGGCATGAATACTGCGGCCTGTTCTCCCTGGAATACCGGGGCGTCACCTGGTACTTTGTGGACAACGAGCGGTATTTCCGCCGCCGCAGCCTGTACGGCGACATGGACGACGGCGAGCGCTTTGCCTTCTTCTCCAAGGCGGCGGAGGCACTGCTGCCTCACCTGGCGGAGTATCCCAACGTGATCCACTGCAACGACTGGCAGACGGCTCTGGTGCCGGTGTACCTGCGGGACGCCGGAAACGACCTGCCGGTGGTGTTCACCATCCACAACATCGAGTATCAGGGCAAATACGGCCCCGAGACGGTGGAGGACCTGTTCGGTCTGAACCGGGGCTGGTACGACGGCGGCATCCTGCGGATGGACGGCTGCGTGAACCTGATGAAGGCGGCTATGCTCACCGCCAACGCCGTGACCACCGTCAGCCCCACCTATGCCCGCCAGCTTCACGATCCGGCCTATGCCTGCGGCCTGGAGCAGGTGGTGCAGCTCATCGACTACAAGCTCTCCGGCGTGCTCAACGGCCTGGATATGGAGAGCTTCGACCCGGCCCATGACGCCTCCCTGCCCCAGACCTACGACCCCGACCATATGGAGGGCAAGGCCGTGTGCAAGAGGGAGCTGCAGCGGCAGCTGGGTCTGGCCCAGGAGCCGGACACCCCCCTTACCGCCATCGTCAGCCGCCTGGTGGGACACAAGGGCATGGATCTGGTGTGCCAGGGGCTGGGCGGCATCATGGCCACCGGCTGCCAGCTGGTGGTGCTGGGCCAGGGCGAGCCCCAGTTTGAGGACACCTTCCGCTGGGCCCAGAGCCGCTGGCCGGGCCGCGTATCCGCCCAGATCACCTATTCCGACAACCTTTCCCGCCGGGTTTACGGCGCGGCGGACCTGTTTTTGATGCCGTCCCGCAGCGAGCCCTGCGGCCTGAGCCAGCTGATCGCCATGCGCTACGGCGCGGTGCCCATCGTCCGCCAGACCGGCGGCCTCAACGACACCGTCCGCTCCTGCCAGGTGGGTCAGCCTGACGGCAACGGCTATGTATTCTCAGCCTGCACGGCCCATGACCTGTGCCAGACCCTGGGCCAGGCGGTGGGCCTGTACCGGGGCGACCGGCTGGGCTTTGACGCCGTGCGCCGCCGGGGCATGACCGAGGACTTCGGCTGGGGCCGCAGCGCCGGGGCCTACCGGCGTATTTACCAAGATCTATCACGGAGGAACCACTAAATGACGTATTATACCAAGGATGCCCTGAAGGAGGCAATTCAACAGAAGCTGCGCCTGAACTACGGCTGCACCGAAAAGCAGGCCACCGACGGCGAGATCATGAAGGCCTGCGCCCTGGCCCTGCGGGACATTATGGCCGTGCGCAGCGTGGACACCCAGGAGCAGACCCAGGAGCGCCAGGAAAAGCGCGTGCACTATATGTCCCTGGAGTTTCTCATGGGCCGCAGCCTCATGAAAAACGCATACAACCTGGGCATTCTGCCCCAGCTGACCCAGGCCGTGGAGGAGCTGGGCTTTTCCGCCCCGGACATCTTCGACATGGAGCCGGATGCAGGTCTCGGCAACGGCGGCCTGGGCCGCCTGGCCGCCTGCTATCTGGACAGCATGACCACCCTGGAGATCCCCGCCACCGGCTACTCCATCTGCTACGAGCTGGGCATCTTCAAGCAGAAGATCGTGGAGGGCCAGCAGGTGGAGCTGCCCGACGACTGGATGAACCTGGGCGATGCGTGGCTGATGCCCAAGCCCCAGGAGGCCGAGGAGGTCCATTTCGGCGGCAAGGTCCGCACCCGGTGGGACAACGGGCACCTGATGGTGGTTCACGAGGACTATACCCGGGTGCTGGCCATCCCCTGCGATATGCTGGTGGCCGGGTACAACACGGACCATGTGAATACCCTGCGTCTGTGGGACGCCAAGAGCCCCAAGCCTATCGACATGCAGCTGTTCAGCCAGGGGCAGTATCTGAAGGCCAACGAGGAGCGGGCCATGGCCGACTCCATCAGCACCATTCTCTATCCCGAGGACAACCATTACGAGGGCAAGTCCCTGCGGCTGAAGCAGCAGTATTTCTTCGTGTCCGCCACCCTGCAATCCATCACGCGCCAGCATATCCAGACCTACGGCACCCTGACGAATTTCCACGAAAAGAACGTCATCCAGATCAACGATACCCACCCGGCGCTGGTGATCCCGGAGCTGATGCGCATCCTCATCGACGATGCGGGCATGGGCTGGGACGAGGCGTGGGACATCACCCGCCATTCCGTGGCCTATACCAACCACACCGTGCTGGCCGAGGCACTGGAGAGCTGGCCCCAGCGGCTGTTCGAGACGCTGCTGCCCCGCATCTGGCAGATCATGCAGGAGATCGCGCGGCGCTGGCAGCAGAAGGTGGACGATTTCTATCACGACCCCAAAAAGACGGAGAAAATGGCGGTTATCTGGGACGGCGTGGTCCACATGGCCAACCTCTGCATCGCGGGGGGGATGGCCGTTAACGGTGTGTCCGCTCTGCACTCTGACATTCTCCGCCGCGACGTGTTCCGGGACGCCTGCGGCATGGAGCCGGATAAGTTCAAAAACGTCACCAACGGCGTGGACCACCGGCGCTGGATCAGCCAGATCAACCCCGGACTGGACGGCCTGATCCGGGACTGCATCGGTGAGGGCTATCTTACCCACGCCGGATGCCTGTCCGGCCTGGACCGGTTTGCCGGAGACAAGGCCGTGCTGGACCGGCTGGAGGCCATCAAGCACAACAACAAGCTGGCCTTTGCCCGCTGGGCCAAGGGCCAGCAGGGAGTCACTCTGAACACCGACGCCATCTTCAACGTCCAGGTCAAGCGGCTCCATGAGTACAAGCGCCAGCTGCTGAACGTGCTGCACATCATCAGCCTGTACCAGCAGCTCCAGGACAATCCCGACATGGACTTCCGGCCCCAGACCTTCCTGTTCGGGGCAAAGGCCGCCCCGGGCTACGCCGTGGCCAAGCGCATCATCCGGCTGATTAACTCCCTGGCCGACCAGATCAACAGCGACCCCGTCTGCCGGGATAAGCTCCAGGTGGTGTTTCTGGAAAATTACCGGGTGTCCATGGCGGAAATGCTGATGCCCGCCAGCGAGATGAGCCAGCAGATCTCCACCGCCGGCAAGGAGGCCAGCGGCACCGGCAACATGAAGTTTATGATGAACGGCGCGCTGACCCTCGGCACCCTGGACGGTGCCAACGTGGAGATGCACCAGGTGCTGGGCGACGACAACATGTTCCTGTTCGGCCTCACCGCTGACGAGGCCGCCCGCCTGCGCCAGAGCTACGACCCCTATCTGCTGTATACCCGTGACCCGGTGCTGCACCGGGTGCTGGACCAGCTGAAAACCGGCTTCCGGGACGGCGTCAGCTACGAGGACCTGTACCAGCGCCTGCTGTACGGCGCAGACTGCCCGGCAGATCAGTATCTGCTGCTGGCGGACTTCGCTTCCTACTGCGCTGCCTCGCACCGGGTGGTGGATACCTATGCCGACCGGGAGAAGTGGAACCGCATGAGCCTGCACAACATCGCCCGCAGCGGCATCTTCTCCGCCGACCGCTCCATCGCCGACTATGCCGACACCATCTGGCACGTTCCGTATAAGAAATAAGCAAAGCACACAGCCCCTCCGGCCATGCCGGAGGGGCTGTAATCGTTTATGGGGGGATGCGCTCAGCCTTTTTCCAGCTCGGTGTGAACGAACATGACCAAAAAGCTCACCGCCAGCAGGCCGCAGGATACCCAGATTCCCCGGACGGAAAACGCGCCGGACAGCAGGGCACCCAGCCCTGCGCCCAGGGCAAACAGACCGATGACGCCAAAGTACGTCAGGGCATTGCGAAGTGCCTCCGGCTCACGGGTGTGGAAATAGGCGCACAGTGCCTCCGTGCCGCTGCGCATGTTGCCGACGCACATGGTGCTGGCATAGGCGTGGCCGCGGACCTTGCGGAAGGTTTGCAGCTGCATGGCGCAGGAGAAGGACACCAGGGCATTGGCCACGGTGTTCAGCGTCTGGGGCAGAAAGCCCACCGCAAACAGCACCGCGATCTCCGCTAAGAGGATCAGCTGCCGCCAGTGGACCTTTTCCATGGCCTTGAACCGGCGGTGGATGCACTCGGCGACAAAAATGCCCGTCATAAAGGACAGCACCGGGACCAGGTACCGCAGGCACTGGTCCCACGCACCGTCAAACAGATATGCGCTGAACAGCACGATGTTGCCGGTCTGGCCATTGGCAAATACCTTGTCCCTGCAAAGGTAAGTATAGGCGTCCTGGAGGCCGCCGGACAGAATGATAAAGGAAGCAGTCAGCATGGATTCGGACATCTGACCGCGCAGCTTGTGGAAAGGAGACATTTTTGCACCAATCTTTCTGAAAATAGGCCGCGGTCTGCGGCCGGTAGGCAGCCATGATTATACGACAGGTGCAAAAATCCGTCAAGTGCTGCGGCTCATATACCGCGAAATCTTTCCAAAGCACAAACGTCAGACTCTCCGCAGGCCTGTCGTTGACGCAGGCTATAGATCAGCTCCCCGGCATCCGGCAGCAGGCTGGGATGCCGGCAGAGCGCAGCGGGCATGAAAACAGGTCCGGCGCACAATGCGCCGGACCTGCTGCTATTATAGGGCTTGTCAGATGAGGCCAAGGCCCCCGGCCACCTTGCCGATGAAGTCCTGGACATTGGTGACCATGGTGGTGGCGGACAGACTGCCGCGGTCCAGCAGCTTATTCACCACGAACTCTGCGGCGTCCACCGCGTACAGGTACACCGGGCGGATGGACCCGTCGGGCATTACCCGGAAGGAGGGGGTCATGTTGCCGGTGGCGATGGTGTGCAGCATGGTGGCCAGGCAGATCACCGTGGTGGACTTGCGCACCAGCTCCCGCATAGCGGACGCGCCCTCGTAGGCGTTGGCATACACCTCCGGCAGGGGACCGTCGTCCCGGATGGAGCCGGTGAGCACAAAGGGAACATGGTTCTTCACACAGCCGTAGATGATGCCGTTGTCAATGTGATACTCCTCGATGAACTTGGGAATGGACCCGCAGCGGCGGACCTTATTCAGCACATCCAGGTGGTTGTAGTGTCCGTTGGGCTGAGACTGCTGGGTGTAGATATCCTGGCCCAGTGCCGTGTGCAGCAGAGCACCCTCCAGATCGTGGGTGCCCAGAGCGTTGCCCGCCAGCAGGCCGTGGCAGTAGCCATTGTCGATGAGGGCCTGCATGGCCTTGCGTGCGCCGTCGTCAAAGGCGAAGGCGGGGCCCATGACCCACACGATGTTGCCGTGCTCCTTCTCGTGGCGCAGCAGCTCCACCAGCCGGTCATAATCCTTGGCATAGGAGGTCTCGCGGCTGCGGCCCTGCCGGAACACGAACTGATCCTCCAGCGTCTCGCTTTCCTGGGAGAAGCCGTTGCAGTGCATATAAATGCCGTCCTCGCCGTGCTCGGTGCGGCCCAGCATGACCCGCTGCCCCTTCTTCAGGTTGCGGCTCTCCACCACGGAGAGGGTGCCGTCATCCTCCAGCACCACGCAGCTGTCCATGCGGCTCTCCTCGGCCAGGGTCCACTTGCCGTTGATCTTGAAATATTCGGGGTACATGGACGTGCTGTGGTATTCCTCCGGAGCCACGCCGTCCTTCTCTGCCGCCTCCCAGCGGGCGTCGGGAGCGTTCAGCAGGGCGGGCTGGGTAAAGTCGGGGTGGTGATAGGCGGGGAATTCAAAAGCCATGGGGTGCTCCTTTCTCAGTGCAGGGTGGCGTAGATAACGGCCTTGATGGTGTGCATCCGGTTCTCGGCCTCGTCGAACACCACGGACTGTTTGCTCTCGAACACCTGGTCGGTGACCTCCATCTCGGTGATGCCGAACTTCTTGGCGATGTCGGCGCCGATGGTGGTGCGGGTATCGTGGAAGGAGGGCAGGCAGTGCATGAAGATGGCGCCGGGGGCGGTCATGGACATGACCTTGGCGTTGACCTGATAGGGGGTCAGCAGGCGGATGCGCTCGGCCCACACGCTGTCGGGCTCACCCATGGAGACCCAGATATCCGTGTAGATCACGTCGGCGTTGGTGGCGCCCTGGGTGACATCCTCGGTGAGGGTCACGCTGCCGCCGGTTTCCTGGGCGATGGAGCGGGCCTTTTCCACCAGCCACTCCTCGGGGAACAGCTCCTTGGGTGCGCAGGCGGTGAAGTGCATGCCCATCTTGGCGCAGGCCACCATCAGGGAGTTGCCCATGTTGTTGCGGGCATCGCCGAAATAGGTGAAGCGCACGCCCTTCAGCCGGCCCAGCTTCTCCTCGATGGTCAGCAGGTCCGCCAGCATCTGGGTGGGGTGGAACTGGTCGGTGAGGCCGTTCCACACGGGCACGCCGGCGTAGTCGGACAGCTCCTGCACCAGATCCTGGCTGAAGCCGCGGTACTCGATGCCGTCATACATCCGGCCCAGCACCCGGGCGGTATCGGCAATGGATTCCTTTTTGCCCATCTGGCTGCTGCCGGGCTCCAGATACGTCACACCCATGCCCAGGTCCATACCGGCCACCTCGAAGGAGCAGCGGGTGCGGGTGGAGGTCTTTTCAAACAGCAGCACGATGTTCTTCCCCTCCAGCCAGCGGTGGGGCACACCGGCGCGCTTCATGTCCTTGAAATTGCGGGACAGGTCCAGCAGATAGCGGATCTCCGCGGGGGTGTAGTCCAGCAGCTTCAAAAAGCTTCTGCCTCTGATATTCACAGCCATAATGATGTTCTCCCTTTCTATTGATAAAATGAAATTTGGATGGATTCAAATCCCGTCACGCCACAGGGGCATGCTCATGCAGCGGGGGCCGCCCCGGCCCCGGGACAGCTCGGCACTGGGCATTTTCAGCACCCGGATGCCGCTGTCTTCCAGGATCTGGTTGGTGACATAGTTCCGGTCGTACACCACCGCCACGCCGGGGGCGATGCACAGGGTATTGGAGCCGTCGTTCCATTGCTCCCGCTCGGCTGCGATCTGACTGCTGCCGCCGCAGCGGATCAGCTGCACCCGGTCCAGGCCCAGATATCCGGCCAGTACCCGGTCCACGGAACCGCTGACCTCCCGGGTGGTGACGTTGCCCTGTCCCCGGCCCGTCAGCTCGAAAATGCGCAGGGTGCCCAGGATCCCCGGATGCACCGTGAATTTATCCACGTCCACCTGGGTGAACACGGTATCCAGATGCATGAACGCCCGGGTGCTGGGGATCTCGAAGGCCAGCACCGTGTCGATCTCGGAGGCTTCGTCGGCAAAAATAGTGGCCGCCAGCTGCTCGATGGCCTCCGGCTGGGTGCGCTGGGAAATACCCACGCCCAGCACCCGGCGGCTCAGGTTCAGGATATCGCCGCCCTCGATGCAGAAATACTGGTCCGGCGTGTAATACAGGGGCACCTGGCCGGCGTAGTCCGGGTGATGCCGCAGCACGTAATCGCCATACAGCGTCTCCCGGTTGCGGGTGGCCGTAAACATATGGTTCAGGCTGACGCCCCGGCCAATGCAGGCAAAGGGGTCCCGGGTGAAATACAGGTTGGGGATCGGCGGCATCAGGAATCGCACGCCGGTATGTACCAGGCTGGACAGCCGTCCCTGCTCATTGGGGAACACATCCTGATACGACACGCCCTCCATGGTCTTGAGCACCAGGAGCAGCGGGTCCTGAATGTCCAGCAGATACCGCTCCAGATCTGCCCGGTAGCCCATGGCGGTGCTGCCGGCCCGCCGGATGGTCTCGGCCACAAACTGACGCCGCAGGACCTCGTCGCTGGCCAGTACCTGAGCCGTCAGGTCCTCCAGGTATACCACCTCGGCTCCGTTGTCCCGCAGGATCTGGGCAAAGCAGTCGTGCTCGCGCTGTGCGCCATACAGATAAGGGATATCGTCAAACAGCAGCTGCCCCATGGTATTGGGACTCAGATGCTCCAGCTCCCGGCCGGGCCGCTGCAAAAGCACCCGCTTCAGGGGTCCGATCTCGCTTTTCACGCAAATGGGCATGGAATTTCCTCCTCTCCGATTGCACTCTATTTTACCAGATTTCTGCGCCCTTTTCTCACCATCCGGCGGGCCGATTTTTGTATTTTAACCGGTGTTTTCCTTCTGCACTTTGACACTTTATTGTAATAATACTCATTCCCCGCCGGTCCCCCCTGTAAGTTCATGCGTTTTTTTGATGTGCCGTCCAGGGAAAATATCATTATTTTGTACAAGATTTTTTTCGCGAAATGTCCGATTATCTCTTGGCAAGACAGACCCGCCGTGGTACAATAGCCCCCATAAAGGGGGAATTTCCATGAAGCAGACCATTGCCCTGCAAACGCCTGGCCGCTCCGAGCTGGACCAGAGCAGCCTGTTTTCCTATGACCAGCTTACTGCTGCCCGGCCCACGGCCCCGGTGATCCACCGGGACGCCCGTTTTCTCCTGGTGCGCAGCGGCAGCGGCATCCTGCGGATCCAGGGCCGGGAGTATCCTCTGGCCCCCGGGACGCTGGCGGCTATCCTGCCCTGGCAGATCAGCGAGATCACCCGGGTGGACGAGCCCGTCACCTACAGCCTCATGGCCTATCACTTTGACACCGTGGCCCGGGCCGCCCATCTGTTCCGGGGCGAGGATGGCCAGCCCATGCCCATGGCCCGGCTGATGGAGACGGTGCCGGTGCTGGAGCTGTCCCCCCAGCAGCGGGCGGAGGCCGGACGCATTGCTGACGGCCTGGCCCGGGAGCTGGGTCTTGCGTCCCTTCAGGAGGAGGGGCAGCTGTTTTCCAGTCTCAATGCCGTGAGTCTGCTGGTGCAGCTGACGGTGCTGTTTGCCCGACAGGCCCTGTCGGCAGACCGTCCCGCCGACGCTCAGGGGCCCGACCACCGGGAGCTGTTGCGGTACATGTACCTGCACTGCGGCCAGAAGCTGACGCTCCAGCAGCTGGCGGATGTGTTCGGGTGCAGCCGGTCCACCGTCAGCGCCCGGATCACCGCCATGACGGGCCTGTCCTTTTTCGACCTGCTCAACGAAATGCGCATCGGCAAGACTGCCGACTATCTGCTGTACACGGACCTGACCCTGAAGGAGCTGGCAGAGATCCTGGGCTATGTGGACGAGTCCCACATCTCCAAGGTGTTCGCCGCCCGGCTGGGCACCCGCATCGGCCAATATCGGGCCACCTATCAGAAGGTGCAGAACATCTGCCAGCTGGAGGAGAGCCGCCTGGGGTGCAGCCTGGTGAACCACATTTACCGCCACTACCGGGAGGACCTCAGCGCCGCCGGGGTGGCCCGGTCCTTCGGCATTTCCGTGCAGCAGCTCAACCGCACCCTGCTGTGCCAGGTGGAGCAGAATTTTGAGGATTTCCTGGCCATGGTCCGGGTGAACCGCGCCTGCCAGCTGCTGACCACCACCCGCATGACGGTGCTGGATATCGCCCTGGAGGTGGGGTATCACAATGCCAAGACCCTGAACAGGAGCTTCCTGAAATACCGCCTTATGACCCCCAGTGCCTACCGGGCGGCGGCACAGCCGGGGGCATAAAGAGCCTGAGAGGCCGGGGCGGGTGTATTATGTGCAAGCTGTATCCGCCGGACAGCCGCAGGGGCTGATTTGACATTTCGGATGCCATGTGTTACAATTTGGTTACATTTATCTGTAAAAAAGGAGAAGAACTATGTCTGAAGTGAAAAAGGGCAACGGCCTTGTCTATAAAAATCATCCCCTGCGCCGCATCGACAATCTGATCTACTATGGCAGCATGGCCGATAAGTATATCGTTCTGCTGCAAATTCTGGATACCAAAAAGGAACAGGATATGGACGTGGCCACCCGCGTGTCCGTCCAGCTGCAGCTGACGGATCCGGATCTGAAGTCCCGGGACCGGGTGGTGAAGAAGTCCGAGAAAGACAGCCTCTACGCCGCCATGGACGTGGGCTGCATCTGGCTGGAGCGCGCTCTGGCCGGTAAATAAGCCGAAAATCCACACCTGATAAGGAGTCCTGTCCATGAAGCTCAGCCGCAAGGTCGCCGTTATCATGCTGACGGCGGCGCTGACCCTGTCTCTGTGCGTCATCTCCGTTCTGCCCGCCCGGGGCCGTCCGGGGATGGACGCCATGACCTATAACATCGACACCCTGCCTGCCCGGGACTTGATCCCGGCGGCGGGTGGGCCGGTGGACGAGCCCGACTACACGCCTCCGGCCCGGACTGTCTCCGCCGAGGCTTCCGATCAGCAGGAGGCTGCCGAGTCTGCCGGATCTTCTGCGCAGAAGGAGGCTGCCGCCGACCAGGAAACCGCTCCCGCAGCACCGGCTGTACCTGCCTCCTCCACGTCTGTTCTGGCTGTGGGCATTGCGGCGGACAGCGTCCGCCTGCGGTCCGGCTCCAATACCGGCAGCTCTATTCTGACGGAGCTGTCCCAGGGCACAGCCGTGTCTGTTCTGGGCCGGGACGGCGACTGGTACCGGGTGAACTACGACGGTAAGACCGGCTATATGGCCGCCGCCTATGTGACCCTGCGCGCCTCTGCCGGGGACCTGCGGTGCGTGGCCCGGGTCACGTCCGATGGGCTGAACCTGCGGCCCGCTGCCGGTACGTCCGGCGGGGTGCTGGCCTCCGCCTCCCGGGGCGAATATGTGGATGTGTCCGGCTTTGAAAACGGCTGGTTCCGGGTGCAGTACAGCGGGAAAACCGGCTACATGTCCGGAGATTATCTGACACTGGCCGCCGCGCGGCCCGCCGCTTCCGCGCCGTCTCCTGCGCCTGCGCCCAGCGTGCCCGCCTCCGGTAACGGGGCCGATATTGCAGCCCTGGCCCGGTCCTTTGTGGGCAAGGCCCCCTATGTATACGGCGGGGCCGGTCCCGGCGGCTTCGACTGCTCGGGCTTTACCATGTACATCTATGGCCGGTTCGGCATCCGTCTGCCCCACGGGGCCACAGATCAGATGCGCTGCGGCGCCGCCGTGGACCGCAGTCAACTCCAGCCCGGGGACCTGATCTTTTTCCACGACGACAATTATTCCACCAGCCCCGCCTCCCACTGCGGCATTTATGTGGGCAACGATCAGTTTGTCCACGCCTCCACCTATGGCAGCGGCGGCGTGCTGCTGACGGCGCTGAACGGCAACCCCTACTATTCCGCCCACTACATCGCCGCCCGGCGCATGGGCTGAGCCTGACAAAGCAAATGAAAACTCCGTATCCATTGGATGCGGAGTTTTCACTATGTGTCTGCTTTTTTGACAGGTGCAGGTCAGAAGTACCAGCGGAATGCGGACAGGAGAATCAACAGGTCAATGCCCATCAGAATACACGGCAGGACAGGGGACGCCGTTTTTTCATCATCCAGCCGGACCACGGACTTGATAAGCCAGGCCAGCAAAAACGGAAAGACCATACAGGTGATGATCATCAATGCGTCGTTCATGGGAGTCTCCTTTCTGTCTTATCCAATTGTGTCTGGGTCCTATTTCCGAATTATAGATGAAAATTAGCGACTTGTCAATCTTTTTTTGCAATATGTACCATGCGCGTACATTTTAATCTGCAAAACATACAATCTGTGGAGAAAAACAGGACGGGAACACCACAGGGGATGGCTGCTGACAGGGGAGCAAAGGGCGCAGATGCGGCGTCGCTTCTGCGCCAAAGGTTACATTTTGTAACAAGTGATACAAAATGGTTTCAAAACGATTACAGTTTGGACACAATATACAAAAATCTATTGCATGGTTCGGGGATGTATGCTATCATGCAGACAGCTCAAGGAAACACGACCTATAGGAAACACGACCTACAGGAAACACGACCTATAAGGAGGCTTTCTTATGAAAAAGCAGATTTGCGCGCTGCTGCTGTGTCTGGCGGCCCTGTTTTCCCTGGCAGGCTGCGGGACCAAGCCAAAGACCCCGGTGAAGGGGCAGAACGAACCGAACCCGGTGAAGGCGCAGGGCCTGCCGGAGGCGGAACCGGGCTGCGTTCCGCTGCTGCTGACCTACACCTGCGGCGAGCCCGGCAGCCAGGTGTTTCAATACTATTCCGCCACCTGGAACATCCAGCGCAATACCCTGACCCAGGGGCAGCTGTTCTACACCGGCACCAGCTACGGCTTTGTGCCCGACGGCTGGCGGCAGGAGCGAGCCACCTTTGACGGCCAGAGCTTTACCTATATCCGGGAGGGGCAGGAGCGCCGGGAGCCGCTGCCGGAAACCACGGAGGACCGGGGCAGTCTCCAGTGCGCTGCGGCGGACGGTGACACGGCGGTGGTGGTGTATATGAGCTATGCAGGCGATGATGCTCCGCTTACCGTCAGCGTGGGCCGCTATCCCCTGGGACATCCGGAGCAGGCGGCCTGGGTGCAGGCTCAGATCAGCGACAGCGCCGAATGCTACGTCAGCACGATCTTCACCGGCACGACGCTGTATACCGGCGGCCAGGTGTGTCTGGCGGCAGGGGAGAGCATCCTGCTGATGGACCCTGCCTCCGGCGAAGTGCGGCAGCTGGACCTGTCGCCTATGAGCGCCCCGCTTCCGGACGGCGTGTCCCACACGGAGGACAGCTATCTGGGGGCCAGCGTCATCGGCAGCTATGGCGACGTCCTTCTGGTGGGCAAGGTCCTGTATCAGGAGGGTGTATGGGACCGGTACCACTATGTGATGGCCGCTTATCAGGATGGGAAGCTGATGGCCATGCTGGACCAGAACAGTGCCGACTCTGCCCAGCTGACCCTCTACGGCCCCGACGGAAAGACCGCCGGAAGCAGCCCGCTGATGACGGAGGACTATGTGGCCTCCGGCGGCACGGCTTTGCCGGTGGAGTACATCGGCCAGCTGTTCCCTCTGCAATAAACGCTGCCGCCCGGGCCGGATGGGCCCGGGCGGTATTTCCCGCAAAAAATACAAATTTTCTGCCGGAAAGTCCTTGACGGCCCCTTGCACATGTGGTAAACTTAACCTTACCTGTGAGCATGGGGCTTTCTTTTTGCGCGCTTTTCGCTTCGGCGCTGGAAAAGACGCCCTATCCGGCAGGGAGGCAGAGAGCGGCCTTCGGCCGCCAATCTAATAAGGAGGTGCCGTTAGATGCGCGTGAAGATCACTTTGAGATGCAACGAGTGCAAGCAGAGAAACTACAACACGATGAAAAACAAGAAGAACAGCCCTGACCGTCTTGAAATGAACAAGTATTGCCCCTTCTGCAGAAAGCATACGGTCCATACCGAGACCAAGTAATTGGAAGGAGATAGCACGATGGCAGAGGAAAAAAAGGTCAAGAAGGACCACGGCAAGTGGTTCCGCGAAATGAGAAGCGAACTGAAGAAGGTCGTGTGGCCCGACGCCAAGACCACCGCCAAGAATACCGGAACGGTGCTGCTGTGCTCTGTGGCAGTGGGCGCCTGCATCTGGATCTTTGACGGCGTGGCGATGCTGCTCATTAAGACCCTCATCGGCGCGTTCACCGGCTGAGGAAGTGCAGCATGGCTGATAACGCGAAATGGTATGTGATCCACACCTATTCCGGCTATGAAAACGCCGTGAAGGCGGCCATTGAGAAATCCGTGGTCAACCGCGGCATGTCCGACATGGTCCTCAAGATGGAGATCCCTATGGAGACTGTCACCGAGGTCACCGAGTCCGGCGTCATGAAGGAAGTGGAGCGCAAGGTATTTCCCGGCTACGTCCTGATCAAGATGATCCTGACAGATGACACCTGGCATCTGATCCGCAACATCCGCGGCGTTACCGGTTTCGTGGGCGAGGCCAATAAGGCCATCCCCCTGACGGAGGAGGAAGTGGCCGCGTTGGGCGTGGAAAAGCACGAGATCGTGGTGCTGTACAACGTGGGCGACACCGTGAAGATCTCGGACGGCCCCCTGGCCAGCTTCACCGGTACCGTGGAGGAGATCGACCCCGAGAAGAACAAGGTTCGGGTGGTGGTCTCCATGTTCGGCAGAGAAACTCCCATCGAGCTGGAGCTCGACCAGGTGGAGGTCCTGCCCTGAGGCGCAGCAGAATCTGCGCGGCAGGCCGGAGCATGACCCCTCCGGCGCAAGTGGGAGAGACGGACCCCGTCTCGCCAAAAGCGGTTTCCGGCATTGGCCGGCCGCTACCACATTTTTATGAAGGAGGTGCCTATTATGGCACAGAAAGTTGTTGGTTATGTAAAGCTGCAGATCCCTGCAGGCAAAGCAACCTCCCGCACCCCCCGTTGGCCCCGCTCTGGGCCAGCACGGCGTGAACATCGCCGCTTTCACCAAGGAGTTCAACGAGCGCACCAAGAATGACATGGGCCTGATTATCCCCGTGGTCATCACCGTGTATTCTGATCGTTCCTTCAGCTTCATCACCAAGACGCCTCCCGCGGCTGTGCTGATCAAGAAGGAGTGCAACATCGAGTCCGGCTCCGGTGTGCCCAACAAGACCAAGGTGGCCACCATCTCCAAGGCCTCCGTCCAGAAGATCGCCGAGCTGAAGATGCGCGATCTGAACGCTGCTTCCCTGGAAGCCGCCATGAGCATGATCGCCGGCACCGCCCGCTCCATGGGCGTCGTCGTGGGCGAATAAGGAGGGTGTAAGAGATGTTTAGAGGTAAGAAGTATAAAGACAGCGCCAAGCAGATCGACCGCGGGACCCTGTATGATCCCAAGGAGGGTCTGGAGCTGGTCTGCAAGACCGCATCCGCCAAGTTCGACGAGACCGTCGAGCTGCATGTGAAGCTGGGTGTCGACTCCCGCCACGCTGACCAGCAGGTCCGCGGCGCCATCGTCCTGCCCAACGGCACCGGCAAGACCGCCCGCGTCCTGGTGTTCGCCAAGGGCGACAAGGCCGACGCTGCTCGCGAGGCCGGCGCCGACTTCGTCGGTGATATGGATATGGTCGAGAAGATCCAGAAGGAAAACTGGTTCGGCTTCGACGTGGTCGTCGCTTCCCCCGACATGATGGGCGTTGTGGGCCGTCTGGGTAAGCTGCTGGGCCCCAAGGGCCTGATGCCCTCCCCCAAGGCCGGCACCGTCACTCCCGACGTGGCCAAGGCCGTGAAGGAAGTCAAGGCCGGTAAGGTGGAGTATCGTCTGGACAAGACCAACATCATCCACTGCCCCATCGGCAAGGTTTCCTTCGGCGCGGACAAGCTGTATGAGAACTATACCGCTCTGCTGGGCGCCATCATTAAGGCCAAGCCCGCCGCCGCCAAGGGCCAGTATATCAAGTCCTGCGTGGCCGCTTCCACCATGGGCCCCGGCGTCAAGATGAACGCCAACAAGCAGCTGTAACACAGCAAGCATTTTTCCTGATATCATGCGATTCCGTGGTTGACAAACTGCGGAACCCCTGATATAATACCAGATGCGTTCCAAAGACAGCAGGTGGCGCAAGCCGTAAGTCCTGCCGAGGATGGCAAATCGTTTTTGATTGCTTACACCGTCCTTGTGTCCTTGGATACAGGGACGGTTTTCTTTTTGAACGCACCGACAAATTTTCCGGAGGTGAAATCAAAGAATGCCCAACGCAAAAGTTCTGTCTGAAAAGCAGGCCATCGTGGCGGCGCTGACCGAGAAGCTGCAGAATGCAGCCGCCGGCCTCATCGTTGACTACAAGGGCATCACCGTGGCGGAGGACACTGCTCTGCGCGCGGACTGCCGCGAGAACAACGTGGATTACGCTGTTGTGAAGAACACCCTGCTGCGCTTTGCATTCAACAACGTGGGCCTCAACGAGCTGGACGATCAGCTCAACGGCACCACGTCCCTGGCCGTGTGCATGGACGATCCCGTCGCCCCTGCCCGCGTCATCGCTGACTATGCAAAGAAGCTCAATGGCAAGTTCGAGATCAAGGGCGGCTTCATGGAAGGCAAGGTCGTCTCCCTGGAGACCGTGAATGCTCTGGCTTCCATTCCCGCTCTGCCCGTGCTGCAGGCCCAGGTTCTGGGTACCATGCTGGCTCCCATCTCTGCTCTGGCCTGCGTGCTGAAGCAGATCGCCGAGAAGGACGGCGCTCCCGCCGAGGAAGCCGCCGCCGAGTAAACCCGGCGAACCCCCGGGGCGCACGGCGTCCCACTCAAATCAAACAAATATCTTACAATTAGGAGGCTTATCAAAATGTCCGAGAAGATTACTGCTATGATCGAGGAAATCAAGGGCCTGACCGTTCTGGAGCTGTCCGAGCTGGTCCACGCTCTGGAGGAAGAGTTCGGCGTGTCCGCCGCCGCCATGGCTGCACCCGCTGCCGGCGCTGCTGCTCCCGCTGCCGAGGAAAAGACCGAGTTCGACGTGGTCCTGACCGGCTTCGATGCCGCTCAGAAGATCAAGGTCATCAAGGTCGTCCGCGAAGTCATGGGTCTGGGCCTGGCCGAGGCCAAGGCTGCCGTCGAGGGCGCTCCCACCACCATGAAGGAAGCCCTGTCCAAGGAGGACGCCGAGGCTCTGAAGAAGCAGGTCGAGGAAGTCGGCGGCAAGGTCGAGCTGAAGTAAGCTTTATCCAACGGAATAAAAAATGCTGCAAGCTACGGCTTGCAGCATTTTTGCGCTATTTTGGGGATTCTGGCGGAAGAAAAGCCATGAAATCTTTCGGCTTGTGAAACCCGGCGGCATCTGGTATAATAGCCGCGTATAACTTTCAATTCCCTGCATAAGAGAAACAGAGGTGACGTCTTATCAAGACACAGAAAAAGCCGGGACTTTTCCGGCATCTGGGCCCTGTATTGGGGCACTATAAGGGATGGACGGCGGCGGCGCTGATTTTCGGCGTATCCGAAGTGGTGCTGGAGCTGCTGATCCCCATGCTCATGTCCACCATCGTGGACGGCGGCCTGTACCGGGAGGATACCTTCATGCTTCAGGGGTGGTTTTCCCCGGAGCTTATCGCCAACCGCAACCGCTTTGTGCTGACGGTGGGGGCCATCATGGTGGGGGTAGCCTGCCTGTCCATGGCCATGGGCGTGCTGGCGGCGCGGTGCTCTGCCATCGCCACCCAGGGCTTTGCCCGGAACATGCGCGGCACCCTGCTGGGGAAGATCGAGAGCTTTTCCTTTGCCAACATCGACCACATCTCCACCCCTCAGCTGATCACCCGGGCCACCACGGACATCAACACCCTGCGGGACACCATGCGTCAGTCCCTGGTGACCCTGTACCGGGCGCCGGTAATGGTGATCCTGGCCACGGTGATGAGCTTTATCGTGTCGCCGCGGCTGGCTCCGCTGCTGCTGGCGTGTATCCCACTGCTGGCGGTGGTGATGACCATCCTGCTGAAGGTGGGCCAGCCCCGGTTCAAACGGATGCTGAAGATGATGGACGGCATGAACCAGGCCGTCCGGGAAAATCTGGTGGCCAGCCGGGTGGTGAAGGCCTACGTTCGGGGCGGGTATGAGTCCAAACGGTTTGACAAGACCACCGATGACCTGCGCCAGGCCCAGCTGGGCGCAGGGAGGCTGTTTACCCTGTCCGGCCCCATTACCATGGGCATTATGTGGACGTGCAGCGTGCTGATCCTGTTTTTCGGCGGCCGGGAGATCATTTTCCGGACCACCGGCCTGCTGACCGGCCAGCTGGTGAGCCTGGTGAACTACGCCGGTATGGCGGTGAACTCCCTGTCCATGATCAGCTGGCTGGTGATGTCCCTGTCCCGGGCCCAGGCGTCCCTGGTCCGGATCAACGAGGTGCTGGACGAGGAGATCGACATCACCGACGGGCCCTCCGACGCCGCAGTGGAAAGCGGCAGCGTGGACTTTGAGGACGTGTGCTTCAGCTATACCCGAAACCCTGACAAGCTGGCCCTGCGCCATGTGACCCTGCACATTGACTCCGGAGAGACTATCGGTGTTATCGGCGGCACCGGCGAGGGAAAATCCACCCTGGTAAGCCTGATTCCCCGGTTTTACGACACCCTGTCCGGCACGGTGAAGGTGGACGGACGGGATGTGCGGGAGTATACCCTGGAGAATCTGCGCAGCGGCGTGTCCATGGTATTGCAGAACGGGTCCCTGTTCTCCGGTACCATTGCCGACAACCTGCGCTGGGCGGACCCCAACGCCACCCTGGCCCAGATGCAGGCGGCCTGCGCCATTGCCCGGGCCGACGAGTACATCGACCGGTTCCCCGACGGGTATGAGACGGTGCTGGAGCAGAACGCCGCCAACCTGTCCGGCGGCCAGCGGCAGCGGCTGCTGATCGCCCGGGCCATTCTGAAAAAGCCCAGGATCCTGATCCTGGACGACTCCACCTCCGCCGTGGATATGGCCACCGACGAGCATATCCGCCGCTGTCTGCGGACGGCGCTTCCCGGGGCCACCAAGATCATCATTGCCCAGCGCATCAACTCCATCATGTCCTGCGACCGGATCGTGGTGCTGGACCAGGGGCGGCTGGCGGATATGGGTACCCATCAGGAGCTGCTGTCCCGCAGCCCCATTTACCGCGACGTGTATGAAAGCCAGATGAGAGAGGGGGCCGTGGACGATGCCGCGTGTTGACCTGCAGAAATACAATAAGAAGGTAGAGAACCCCGTTGCCATCCTGTGGCGGCTGGTGTGCTACTTCAAGCACTGCCGCCTGCTGCTGACGGCGGCGATGCTGTCGATCCTGGCCTATGTGGCGGCCACCATCGGGGCTGCCTACTGCATGAAGCCCCTGACAAACCTGCTGGAGGCCAGCGGTGCGGCTCCCAACGAGACGTATGCCAAGTACATCAGTCTGATCCTGGGCCTGGCGGGCCTGTACCTGCTGTCGGCCCTGACCAACTATCTGCTGAACCGGCTGATGCTGGAGTGCAGCGCCATCATCATGAAGCAGCTGCGCACGGAGCTGTTCGACACCATGCAGCGCCAGCCGGTGCGGTTCTTTGACGAGAACAAGACCGGCGCACTGATGAGCTACTATACCAGCGACATCGAGGCCACCAACGAGCTTTTGCAGCACAGCATCACCCAGCTGGCCATCTCCATCACCTCTCTGCTGGGGACCATCGGCATGATGCTGGCTCTGTCCATGCGGCTTTTTGCCATCATGGTGGTGCTGGGGGCCATTGTGGTGCTGGTGGTGCGGGTCACCACCAGGATCAGCAAGCGCACCTATGCCAGCCAGCAGCGTCTGACCGCCGCCGTCAGCGGCTATATGGAGGAGATGATCACCGGCCAGCGGGATGTGAAGGTGTTCACCCACGAAAAGGAGGTCATGGAGCAGTTCGACGTCATCAACCGGGATCTGTGTAAGGCGTCCACTACCGCCACCACCGTCACCTCTATGGTGGGGCCCATCCTCAACAACCTGTCCCACATTTTCTACGCCATCACCTGCGCGGTGGGCGTGCTGTGGCTGACGGGGGAGGGGGCCGGCGGCATCCTCATCGGCTTTTTGCAGTATGTCCGCACCTTCGCCGACCGGGTGAGCCAGATCTCTGAGCAGTTCAACGCCCTGATGATGGCCCTGGCCGGAGCGGAGCGGATTTTCGCCATTCTGGACCTGCCGTCGGAGGAGGATCAGGGTCAGGTGACCCTGGAGCAGAACGGCGATGACTACAGCTGGCGTCTGCCGGACGGCGCCCTGGTGCCCCTGCGGGGGGACGTGCGGTTTGCCCATGTGGACTTCTCCTATGTGCCGGATAAGCCGGTGCTGCGCGACCTGTCCCTGTATGCCAAGCCCGGCCAGAAGATCGCCTTTGTGGGCTCCACCGGCGCCGGAAAAACCACCATCACCAACCTCATCAACCGCTTCTATGATATCGAGTCCGGCTCTATCACCTACGATGGCATCGACGTGCGCCGCATCCGCAAGGACGACCTGCGCCGCTCCCTGGGTATGGTGCTGCAGGACACCCACCTGTTCACCGGCACCGTCATGGAGAACATCCGCTACGGGCGTCTGGAGGCCACCGACGACGAGTGCATTCGCGCCGCCAAGATCGCCGACGCCCACTATTTCATCTCTCACCTGCCCCAGGGGTATGACACGGTCCTGTATTCCGACGGCGCCAACCTCAGCCAGGGCCAGCGCCAGCTGGTGGCCATTGCCCGGGCGGCGGTGTCCCGGGCTCCGGTGCTGATCCTGGACGAGGCCACCTCCTCTGTGGACACCCGCACGGAAAAGCTCATCGGCCAGGGGCTGGACGCCCTGATGGCCGGGCGCACGGTGTTCGTCATCGCCCACCGACTGTCCACCGTCCGCAACGCCAATGCCATCATGGTGCTGGAGCAGGGCCGCATCATCGAGCGGGGCGACCACCGGGAGCTGCTGGAGCAGAAGGGAAAGTACTATCAGCTCTGCCACAACATGATCGAATTGACCTAACCGTTCGCCGAAAACCACACTTATTTGTATCTTTCAGGCGTAAATTTCCGACAAATGTTAGCGGATAAAAACCGCAGAAATTCAACTGCAAGAGAATAAAAATACAAAGAATGTGAATATCTGTCATTTTTTTTGGAATATTCACAGAAAGTTCAATCTTGGTGTTGAAAAATCCATAGTTTCATGATAGAATTAAGAAAACATTTTAATCCCGAGCGGCGATGAGAAAATTGCACAAAAAGCGTCCGCCTTGGGCGAACAGACTGGTGCGGTGTAGACAGTGAGCCAAGGACACACACCGCCGCACCGCAAGGAATGATCATGGCAGAAAAAAACAAAAAGCGCGGCGGACGCCGCGCCCATCTCAATGATTTCCACGTCAATCTTGCCGGTGATTATGTATATACCGGCGCCCACTACACCTATGTGGACCAGGGCCGCAGCCGCGACCGGGTCCAGCGGGAGCTGTGGGGACTGAGCATCGCCATTCTGCTGGCCGTTGTGGCTGGGGGATGCAGCGACGCGCCCGCCATGCTGAACTGCTGGTACGTGATCCTGCCCTATATCTGCGAGGCCGCCGCGGCGGTCAGCGTGATATGGGCGGTGGCCCGACTGCGCAAGGCGGAGGACCCCATCCGGGAGTATGTTTACAAGAAGAGCGTGCAGCCGCTGCCCCACCGGGCTATGCTGTGCATGATCTTCGCGGGGCTGGGCTTCGTGACCATGGTGCTGTACCTGGTGATGAACGACTCCGGCGGCCGCGTGGCCTCCGTGATCACCTATCTGGCGCTGAAGGCGCTGGTGGCCGGGGGAGCGTGGCTCCTGTGGCGGTATATGCTGACCCTGAAATGGGAAAAGCTCCCCGCCCGCGACCTGGATGAACCCCAGGCGTGACCCAATTTCCTTTGTGAACTCCGGGCGAAAGCCCGCGTTCAAAAATATTTAAGGAGGATTCCAATGAAGAAAGCTACCCGTATTTTGGCTCTGGTACTTTGCGCTGTCATGTGCCTGGGCCTGTTCGTTGGCTGCGGCAACAAAGGCAAGCAGAACAGCGACACCCCGTTGGTCGTGGGTTATTCCCCGTTCAACAGCAAATTCTCTCCCTTCTTCTCCGAGACCGCTTATGACCAGGACGTCTGGACGATGACCGCTATCGGCCTGCTGAACAGCGACCGTCAGGGCTCCATCATCATGAACGGTATCAAGGGCGAGACCAAGTCCTACAACGGCACCGACTACACCTACTATGGTCCCGCTGACTGCGAGATTGTGGAGAACACCGATGGCACTGTGGACTACAACTTCAAGCTGCGCGAGGACCTGAAGTTCTCCGACGGTGAGCCTATCACCATCGACGACGTCATCTTCTCCATGTACGTCCTGTGCGATCCTTCCTACGACGGCAACAGCACCCTGTTTGCTGTTCCCATCCAGGGCATGGACGCCTACCGTTCCGGCATGGACACCCTGTTCAACCTGATCTATGCCGCCGGCCGCGACAACACCAACTTTAGTGACGACCCCACCAAGGGCTGGACCAAGGAGCAGCAGGATGCTTACTGGGCTGACGTGGACCAGGCTGCCGACAAGTTCGTTCAGGAAATCATGGACTCCTGCATCGCTCAGGGCGCCAATGCCGAGGGCGATTCCGTGGCCGCCTGCCTGAAGAACTGGGGCTTCGAGCTGCCCGAGGACGCCACCAAGGCTGACGCCTTCGCCGCCATCGTTGCCGCTTATGACAACATCACCACCGCTGTTGGCAAGGAATCTGCCGGCACTGCGTTCGCCGACCTGATGAACGACTACGCCGCCTATACCAACGCTATCAAGACCGGCGAGTCCGCTGCCAACATCTCCGGCATCAAGAAGACCGGCGATTACAGCATGACCGTCACCCTGTCCCAGGTGGACGCTACCGCCATCTATCAGCTGGGTGTGACCATCGCCCCCATGCACTACTATGGCGACAAGGCCAAGTATGACTACGACAACAATCAGTTCGGCTTCACCAAGGGCGATCTGAGCCATGTCCGCGAAAAGACCACCACCCCCATGGGCGCCGGCCCCTACAAGTTCCTGAAGTTCGAGAATGGTACCGTTAACTTCGAGGCTAACGATTCCTACTATCTGGGCGCCCCCAAGACCAAGTATGTCAACTTCCTGCAGACTCAGGAAGACGATAAGCTGAACGGCGTCATCACCGGCACCGTGGATATCGCCGATCCTACCTTCAGCGCCAACACCGTGGACGCCATCAAGAAGGCCAACGCCAACGATGACATCAACGGCCCCAAGATCACCACCGATACCGTGGATAACCTGGGTTACGGCTACATCGGCATGAGCGCCAACACCATGAACGTCAACAACGAGCCCGGCTCCGACGCTTCCAAGGCCTATCGTAAGGCTTTCGCCACCGTCCTGGCTGCGTATCGTGACGTTGCCATCGACTCCTACTATGGCGAGCGTGCTTCCGTCATCAACTACCCCATCTCCAACACCTCCTGGGCTGCTCCTCAGGCTTCCGACCCCGGCTACAAGGTCGCTTTCTCTGTGGACGCTGACGGCAAGGACATCTACACCTCCGACATGACTGCCGATCAGAAGTACGAGGCTGCTCTGCAGGCCGCCCTGGGCTTCTTTGAGAAGGCCGGCTGCAAGGTGGAGAACGGCAAGGTCGTTACCAACCCCGCTGGCGGTAAGGACACCGATGCTTACGCCATCGAGCGTGAGGCCCTGATCCCCGCCGACGGCAAGGGCGATCACCCCTCCTTCATGATCCTGACCGAGGCCTCCAAGGCTCTGGAGAAGATCGGCGTGCACCTGATCGTCACCGACCTGTCCGACAGCACGCAGCTGTGGGATACCATCGAGGCCGATCAGGCTGACATGTTTGCTGCTGCCTGGAATGCTACCGTTGACCCCGACATGTACCAGATTTACTTCTCCGGCATGGACGGCAAGGCTGCCGGCGGCTCCAACTACATGTACGACATCAATGATGCCGAGCTGAACAAGCTGATCCTGGATGCCCGCGCTTCTCTGGACCAGAGCTATCGTAAGACCATGTACAAGGCTTGCCTGGACATCATCGTTGACTGGGCCGTTGAGGTTCCTGTCTATCAGCGCCAGAACGCCGTCATCTTCTCCACCGAGCGGGTGAACATGGAGACGGTCACTCCCGATATCACCACCTTCTATGGCTGGCTGAGCGAGATCCAGAACGTCGAGCTGAACTGACAAGCTTGGACCCAAGACCTGTGCACATAGGTTAAGTCACAAGGTGCTCCCCGGCGGCCAAGGCCGCCGGGGGGTACCCCGACTGCATGTCAAGGAGCGCCCCTGGCGGGGCCTGGGGCGCTGCTTGATGTGCAGTGGGTAGTTTATAGGGAGGGGCGGAACAGACGTGTTCCGCCAATCTGCATCACTGTATCATCAGATCGGAGGGTTATCAGTGCGCAAATACATCATCAAAAGAATTCTAATCTCAATCGTCATCCTATTCTTCGTCGCATTCGTTATCTACGCGCTGATGCGGTGTCTCCCCACGTCCTACGTGGAGGCGATGGCGCGTCAGAAGTCCATGCAGCCCGGTTCCAAGTCCTTTGAGGAGTGGATGGAGCAGCTCACCCGCATGTACAACCTGGATGTGGGCATTATCCCCGGCTTCTTCAAGTGGCTGGGCCAGATGCTGACCTTCAAATTCGGCGACAGCTGGCTGTGGACCAAGCCTGTTACGGAAGTATTCAACGACAGTGTGTGGATCTCTTTCTTTATGGGCCTCATCGCATTCGTCCTGCAGATCATCATCGCGATCCCCCTGGGCGTGGTTGCCGCCACCAAGCAGTACAGCAAGACGGACTATGTCATCTCTGTGCTGGCGCTGGCCGGTATTTCCCTGCCTACCTTCTTCTTTGCTTCCCTGCTGAAGCTGGTGTTCTCCGTGAGACTGGGCTGGTTTGACCTGTACGGCCTGACGGGACGTAATTACCAGCAGTTGTCCGCTTTCGGGAAGCTCATGGACATGGGACATCATCTGGTTCTGCCCATCGTCACGCTGGTGGTCATCAGCGTCGGTTCCCTCATGCGTTACACCCGCACCAACATGCTGGAGGTGCTGAACGCAGACTTTATCCGCACGGCCCGGGCCAAGGGTCTGTCCGAGCGCAAGGTCATCTATCACCATGCGTTCCGCAACACCCTGATCCCCCTGGTTACCATCATCGGCGGTTCTCTGCCCGGCCTGTTTTCCGGCGCACTGATCACCGAGACGCTGTATTCCATCCCCGGCATCGGCTACATTTCCTACCAGTCCATGGTGGGCGGCGACATTCCGTTCTCCATGTTCTATCTGGTGTTCATGGCCGTGCTGACCCTGTTGGGCAACCTGATTTCTGATATTCTGTACGCCGTGGTCGACCCGCGGGTACGCATCGCTTAAGAAGGGAGGAGGAAAGAAAATGGCAGATCGCAAAGATAACATCAATGAGCAGCAGGCTGAGCAGAAGCTCCGCGAGGAGATTCGCGAGGAAATGAAGAATGCCGACCAGACGCCTGCGGAGGAGCATTATTCTCTGAACGACGACCGCCGCGTTAAGGTTCTTTCTCCCGGTATGCTGGTGGCCAAGCGCTTTATCCGCAACCGTATGGCTGTTACCGGCCTGGTCATCCTGATTTTCATGTTCGTCTTTTCCTTTATCGGCGGCCTGGTTTCCCCCTATGGGCAGGATCAGTTCTTCTATACCGACAAAACCATCCGCAAGAGCTTCGGTGAGGCCAAGGAAAACACCGAGTTCCGCTACGGCAGCAACAGCGATGAGCTGTTTGGGCTCACCGCACAGGCCAAGGCCATGCTGGCCATCCAGCAGGGCAAGGATACCTTCAATTTCTCCAATCATAACTATACCATGAACAAGGTCAGCGATGAAATGTTCACCATTTCCTGCGACGGCGTTATGGTGGGTTATGCCGCCAAGGACATGGTCAACGCGGATGCCGCGGACCAGAAGCTGTCCTTCGAGTTCAACTATCAGGCCCTGACCGCCTACGCCACCGGTGCTAAGGAATTCACCGCCGACGGCGTGACCTATGCCCTGGCTGAGGACGGAGGCGTCACCCTGGACGGGGCGGACTATGCCTATATCAGCCGCTATCTGGTTCAGGCCATCTCCCCCGACGTGTTCCTGAGCCGCGATTTCAAGGACAAGCTGCTGGCTACCATTGCCACGGCCCAGGACGGCAAGGCTACCTTTACTTACACCGACGAGTCCCTGATCATGAATGAGCCCGAGCAGACCGAGGACGGCGAAAACGCCGACGGTCAGACCTCCGGCATCAATACGGAGGACCCCAATGCCCCCAAGCAGGACGATACGTCCGACACCGCCACTGCGGAGTATGATCTGGAGTTCAAGGCCGCTACCAACAGCTGGCAGATCCTGCAGGAGAAGTCCAGCCGTCAGTACGACCAGTACTCCTTCCCCAATATGAAGCATTGGCTGGGCACCGATATGTACGGTATGGATATGCTGACCCGCCTGATGTACGGCGGCCGCGTGTCCCTGCTGATCGGCTTCATCGTTATCATCATTGAGACCGTCATCGGCGTGATCTTCGGCGGTATCTCCGGCTACTTCGGCGGCTGGGTGGATAACCTGATCATGCGTATCGTCGATATCTTTTACTGCATCCCCTCCATGCCCGTTATCATTATTCTGGGTGCGGCCATGGATGCCTCCCGTGTGGACCCGACGATCCGAATGGTTTACCTGATGCTGATTCTGGGCTTCCTGGGCTGGGCCGGTATTGCCCGTCTGGTCCGCGGCCAGATCCTGTCTCTGCGTGAGCAGGAGTACATGGCTGCCGCCGAGGCCTGCGGCCTCAGCGTGTCCCGCCGGATCTTCAAGCACCTGATCCCCAATGTCGTTCCCCAGCTGATCGTCACCTGCACCATGGGCCTGGGCAGCGTCATCATCATGGAGGCGACCCTGTCCTTCCTGGGCCTGGGCGTTAAGTTCCCCTTCGCTTCCTGGGGCAACATCATCAGCGACGTCAACAACACCCACGTTCTGACCACCTATTGGTTCATCTGGATCCCCGCCGGCGTGCTGCTGCTGCTGACGGTTCTGGCGTTCAACCTGGTTGGCGACGGACTGCGGGATGCCTTTGACCCGAAGATGAAGCGCTGAGGAAGGAGGAGATCACATGGCTAAGAAAAACGAAAACGGCTATCTGTCCGCGAAGGAATCCCGCCGGATTTCCCGGGAGAACCGCAAAATCACGGATCAGTTTGAAAAGCTGCACAAGCGCAAGAACGTGCCCGAGGAGGAATTCCTCACCAAGATGCACGACGAGAACAACTCCCTGGAGATCGAGAATCTGCACACCTACTTCTTCTCTGACGTGGGTACCGTCCGCGCGGTAGACGGCGTCTCCTTTGATGTGCCCATCGGCAAGACCGTGGGCGTGGTGGGTGAGTCCGGCTGCGGCAAGTCCGTTACCAGCCTGTCCATCATGCAGCTGCTTCAGCGGCCCCAGGGCCAGATCGTGGAGGGCGAGATTCGCCTGAATCTGGGCAACGGCAAGGCTTATGACATCACCAAGACTCCTATTGAGCAGATGCAGAAGCTCCGCGGCAACTACATGTCCATGATTTTCCAGGAGCCCATGACCAGCCTGAACCCGGTGTTCCGCATCGGCGCCCAGTTGGATGAGGTCATTGCCCTGCACGACGGTGAAGGCAAGACCGCCGAGGACATCAAGGCCCGCTCCATCCATCTGCTGGAGATGGCCGGTATCGCCAACAGCGAGGGCGTCTACAAGATGTTCCCTCACGAGCTGTCCGGCGGTATGCGCCAGCGTGTCATGATCGCTATGGCTCTGTCCTGCAATCCCCGCCTGATCATCGCCGATGAGCCCACCACGGCTTTGGACGTGACCATCCAGGCCCAGATCCTGGACCTGCTTCGCAACCTGAAGGACAAGATCAATTCCTCCATCATGCTGATCACCCACGACCTGGGTGTTATCGCCGAGATGGCCGACTACGTGGTGGTCATGTACGCCGGCCGCGTGGTGGAGAAGGGCACCGCCCAGGAGATTTTCGCCAATCCCGCGCACCCCTACACCATCGGCCTGATGGCTTCCAAGCCCATGGTCGGTAAGAAGGTGGATAAGCTGTATTCCATCCCCGGTAAGGTCCCCAACCCCATCAACATGCCCAACTACTGCTATTTCAAGGATCGCTGCGAAATGTGCGTGGACGGCTGCCAGGGTGAGTATCCCCACATGATCCAGCTGTCCCCCACGCACATGGTCAGCTGCTATCGTTACTACGGAAAGGAGGACGCTCAGAATGGCTGATGTCAAAAAGACCGCTGAGGAGAAGATCCAGTACGATCCTCAGTACATCCTCCAGGTCAAGGACCTGAAGAAGTACTTTCCCATCAAGGGCGGCATGCTCAACAAGACCGTTGGTTATGTGAAGGCCGTGGACGGCGTCACCTTTAACCTCAAGCGCGGTACCACCATGGGTCTGGTGGGCGAGTCCGGCTGCGGCAAGACCACCACCGGCCGTACCATCCTTCGTCTGTCCGGCGAAAAGACCGGCGGCCAGGTGCTGTTCAACGGTCAGGAGGTCTATGACCTCAATGCCAAGGAAATGCGCGATATGCGCACCAAGATGCAGATCATCTTCCAGGACCCCTTCTCCTCTCTGCAGCCCCGTATGCCCGTGGGCGAGATCATCGGCGAGGCTGTCCGCGAGCACGGTCTGGTGCCCAAGGAAGAATTTGACGACTATATCGATAAGGTCATGGACGACTGCGGCCTGCAGTCCTTCCACAAGGATCGCTATCCCCATGAGTTCTCCGGCGGCCAGCGTCAGCGTATCTGTATCGCCCGGGCCCTGGCTCTGAAGCCTGAGTTCATCGTCTGCGATGAGCCCGTGTCCGCCCTGGACGTGTCCATCCAGGCGCAGATCATCAATCTGCTGAAGGAGCTGCAGGAGCAGTATAAGTTCACCTATCTGTTCATCTCCCACGATCTGTCCGTGGTGGAGCATATCTCCGACACCGTGGGCGTTATGTATCTGGGCAACCTGGTGGAATACGGCGCTACCGAGGACATTTTCAAGAATCCTCTGCACCCCTACACCAAGGCTCTGTTCTCCGCCATCCCCGTGCCGGACCCCACGGCCAAGATGAACCGCATCGTGCTGGAGGGCTCCATTCCTTCCCCGGCCAATCCTCCCGCAGGCTGCAAGTTCCACACCCGCTGCGCCCAGTGCATGGAGCAGTGCAAGACCGAGGTGCCGGAGCAGCGTGAGATCGAGCCCGGCCACTTTGTGGTCTGCCACCTGTACGACCAGAAATAATGGCCGTGAAGGAAAAACACTGGGAGGACGACGACGGCCGCACCATCGCGGATATGTCGCAGGTGAAGCGTCCGTCGCTGTTCGGCAATCTGCCTGGCAGCGTCTATAAACGGGAGGAGAAGCCGGAGGAGCAGGAGCCCAGGAAGGCAGCTCCCTGGGTGGACGACTCCCTGAGCAAGCAGGACCGTCATGCGTTCTTCTTAGGCACCATGAAGGCATCGCTGCTGATCGGCGCGGCCTACCTGGTGGGATTTGGCGTCTTTATTCTGATCCTGACGCTTCTGTTCCGCTGAGGACAGGAACCAAAATGCCTGAAAGGGCGTCCTCCAAAGGGAGGACGCCCTTTTTTGCGCTGCTACAATAGAAAATGGGAGGACCATCATGATTTCATCCATGCTGCAATACATCCAGAAAAGCCCCGACTGCTTCCACGCGGTGGAAAATCTCCGCCAGCGGCTGATGGGGGAGGGGTATACCCAGCTGACGGCAGGGGAGTGGAGCCTGACCCCCGGCGGCAAGTATTTTATCACCAAGAACGGCTCGTCGCTGCTGGCATTCCGGGTGCCCCAGGGTGCCCCAACCGGGTTTGTGCTGACGGCCAGTCACTCGGATTCTCCCTGCTTCCGGCTGCGGGACCATGCAGAGCTGGCCGGTGAGTTTGTGCGCCTTTCCGCCGAGCGCTACGGCGGCATGATCAACGACTGCTGGCTGGACCGCCCCCTCAGCGCTGCCGGACGGGTGCTGGTGCGCCGGGACAACGGTCTGGAGACACGTTTGGTGGATCTGAAAAAGGACATGGCACTGATCCCTCGTGTGGCCATCCATCTGAACCGGGACGGCAATAATGGCACCAAGTACAATCCCGCTCAGGACCTGGTGGCGCTGTATGCCGGCGGAGAGCAGAAGGGCTGCTTTGACCGGGAGATCGCCGCTGCCGCCGGATGCCAGCCGGAGGACATCGTGGCCCGGGATCTGTTCCTGTACAACAACCAGCCGGGTACCGTGTGGGGGCCTGCGGGAGAATTCCTGTCCGCACCCCGGCTGGACGACCTGGCCTGTGTATTTGCCTGCACCCAGGGCTTCCTGGCTGCCCGGGAGACCACCGCCATCCCGGTGCTGTGCGTATTTGACAACGAGGAGATCGGCTCCGAGACCAAGCAGGGCGCGGCTTCTGCCTTCCTGCCGGAAACCCTTCAGGCCATCGTGGACGCTCTGGGACTTACGGACGGCGACTATCGGCGGCTGGTGGCCAACAGCTTCCTGCTGTCCTGTGACAACGGTCATGCCCGTCACCCCAACCATCCGGAGCTGGCGGACGCCAACGAGGCCCCGGTGCTCAACGGCGGCGTGGTGGTGAAGCACTCGCCCCGGTATGCCACCGACGCGGTGTCTGCCGCCGCGTTCCAGGAGCTTTGCCGCCGGGCCCAGGTACCCACCCAGCATTATGCCAACCGGCCCGACCAGGCCGGCGGCGCGACACTGGGCAACATCGCCAACACCAAACTGCCGGTGAACACCGTGGACATCGGCATGGCGCAGCTGGCTATGCACTCCTGCTTCGAGACCATGGGCAGCCGCGACGTGGCCCACTTTGTCCGCGCCGTCACCGCTTGCTACGAGGCTGTGCTGACCTTCACCGACACGGCAGTGGAGATCGGCTGAGACAGGGAAATAAACTCCGCCCCTTGACCTGTGGTCAGGGGGCGGAGTTTACATGCACAAAATCAGGTCCGCAGCTTGAAGGTCCTGGGGGCCAGGTGATAGGCCAGCAGCAGAGCTGCGGCCACATACACGGCGGCAAAGAGGACCACACCCACGCCGAAGGCAGTGGAGCCGCGGACATTGGCGGAGATGAGGTAGCACACAACGTAGGTCAGACCGGTGATGATCCGATAGGCATAGCTGGTGTTCTCTAAGCCCGCAGTGTAGGGCTGGAGCAGGTAGTACAGCACCAGATAGTGTACCGAGAAGAACACGGACATGGCCAGAATGGACAGGGCCAGCACCGCATAGTCCAATGGCGTGTCCGTGCCGCCGCTGCACAGCAGCAGCAGAGGAAGCCCCAGAGCGATAACGGTGGTGGGCAGCAGATTGATGGCTGTCAGCGATTTCAGCCGGGCCGTGAAGATCCCCAGGATCACCCGGGGCTGCCGGTAAAACCGGTAGCACAGCATGCTGCGGTCGCAGTTGAAGAACAGGGCCCGGGTCACGGTATTGCCGCGATTGATGAAGTACATAAGCAGCAGCATGCCGGGCAGGGCCTGGACCACCAGTCCATTGACAGCGGCCGCCGCGGCAGGGGAGATCAGACACGCGGCGCAGCCTGCCGCCAGCACCACAGCGGCAATGACGGCGGTCCGCCGGGCGGGACGCATCAGCAGCCGCCTGTTCCGGCGCATGAACAGCTCGTTGAACCGGACACAGCCGGTTTTGCGGCTTTCGGGGCCGCTGTCCAGGGTGAGCTTGCTCCGATACTGAGCCTGGGTTTCCTTGGCGGCAGGATTGGTATCGCCTGTCAGCAGGGCCAGGTTATCCGGTGTGAAGATGCGGTGGTATAGCTGACGGAAGGAGGGGAAGCGCACCAGAACACAGGCGCCCCACGCGCCGCAGAAGGCGAAAAGCCCACAGGCGGCATACGCCGCCCCGCTTGGGATGGCCCAGCCCAACAGCATGGGCGGCAGATACGCCGCCGCCAGCAGGAGCAGGCCGAGGCCCTGGAGCACCGGGAACCATTTTGCCTCCCTGGCCAGCCTGCGCCGGCGGGTAAAGTGCGCCAGCTCCAGCCCGGCGGCGGTGAGCTTCACGGAGCACACCAGCACCGGCGTCAGCAGGCACAGGGCCAGTGGTGCTTGGAGGGCCAACCGCCCCACCACCAGCGCCGCTGTCAGAAAGCCCATAAAATCCTTCAGCAGCGTATACCCGTATGCCGACAGAGCATAGCGCCGGGCATCCATCCGCAGAAGAAACACGGCGTAATAGACGTCCTGCTCCGCATCCAGGAGCTTGCTGTTGAAAATGCCGCCGATAAGCGTCAGAAACAGCAGCAGGTGGCCATACAGCCCCGCAGGCGGTTCGGACGGGAACAGCAGCAGGGGGGCGGCAAAGAACGCCGCCATATACAGGAGCTTTCCCAGCAGCAGCCCCAGCAGCTCCCGCAGGATGGCCAGCACCAGGCCCAGGGTCTTGGCGAAGCCGCTTTCATAGGACAGGCTCAGAAAGCGCAGCCGGTACAGAATGCCGTTGACCCGATAGGCCATGTGCAGCCGCAGCTGCAAAACCAGGGTGTCAAACCACATCCGGCATCTCCTTCAGGGCGGCGATGATGCGGTCCTTATATGCCTCGTCGGCCAGGTCCTCCCGCCGTACCTCCTGCAGGACCCCATGGTGCAGGATGACGATGTCGTCGCACAGGTCCAGGGCCAGGTCCATGATGTGGGTGGACAGCAGGATGATGTGCTGACCCTTGATGCGCCGCAGCAGAGCCTTCATCTCGTCGGCCACCACCACGTCGAAGGACGTCAGCGGCTCATCCAGCAGCAGCACGGTGGGATCTGCCATAATGTTCACCAGCATCTGCATTTTGTTTTTCATGCCGTGGGAGAAGTCCTTCAGCAGCTTTCCCCGGTCGGCCTCATCAATGCACATGTAGTCCAGATACACATCCGGGGCCTTGGGATAGGGAATCCTGTCCCGGTTGATCTCCAGGAAGAATTGCAGAAATTCCCGGGCGGTGAGAAACTCCGGCACCACTGGGGTGGACAGCACATAGCCCATGTCGTCTGCGGTGACGGGACGGGGGTTCCCGCCGTCGTCCACCAGGTGGAAGGAGCCGCCGTCCCGGGGCAGATCCTCGTTGAGACAATTGAAAAACGTGGTCTTTCCCGCGCCGTTGCGGCCGATCAGACCGTAGATCTTTCCCTGTTCAAAGGTGAAGGACGCGCCCCGCAGCACCTCCTGGTCACCGAACCGCTTTTGCAGGTCCTGGACTACCAGCTTCGCGGCCATCAGTCCACGATGCCGGTGAGGTCCAGGGGCTTGCCGTCGCGCCACAGACGCTCCAGGCCGTAAAACTCCCGGGCCTCGGCGTTAAAGACATGGATGGCGATGCAGCCGTAGTCCAGCAGCACCCAGGTGCCGCCGCGATAGCCCTCCCGGTGCAGGGGCTCCTCCTCCGCCTCCTCCCGGAGGATCTTTTCCACATTGTCCACCAGGGCGTTGATCTGGGTATTGGAGGAGCCGGTGGCGATGACGAAATAGTCCGCCAGGGTGGTCAGGTCGCCGATCTCCAGCACCTGGATCTCCCGGCCCTTTTTGTCGGACAGGGCCCGGGCCGCCATAAGGGCCAGTTCCTTCGCAGTTTTCATAGATGTTTACCTCTCAATAGATAGTCTCGGGCGTCCAGTGTGTTGTGGTGGACGGGGTTGCCCCATTGCCGCATGTCCTGGATGCTGTCGTTCAGTGCCTTCAGAAGGCCCCCGTCCAGGTCGGCGTGTACCGCCTGGCGCAGATCCTCCACGCCGGGAAAATCCCGGCTGGGCTCGATATAGTCCGCCAGATAGATGATCTTTTCCAGCAGGGTCATGTCCGCATGGCCGGTGGTGTGCCAGTAAATGGCCCAATACACGGCATCGTCCACGCCGAACACGTCCCGGGCGATGGCCGCCCCGGTTTTGGCATGCAGCAGCTTCAGGGCGTGCCGCTCCAGGTCGTCCAGCCGGATGTGATATTGGACGCACAGGGCCAGCTGCCCCTCCATATCCAGCTTCTTGGTGCAGTCGTGGAGCAGGGCGGCCACCCGGGCCTGGGTCTCGTCGGCCCCATACTGCCGGGACAGGCGGACGGCCTCCTGCTCCGTGCCCAGCACATGGGGCATGCGCTTGGGCTTCAGATAGCTCAGGGCGATGGGCCGCAGCCGGTCCGGGGTCAGGCGCCGCAGGTCCGTATGGACGCCGTACAGCCCCCGGCGCTGGATGTAGCCATACACCGGGTCCGTCACCAGCTCCTGCCCGCCGCCCTGGGCCAGGGCCTGACGCACCTGGGTGGAGGACAGGTCCAGAACGTGCTCATTGGGAATGATGGCAATATCCGCCCCATAGGTCTCCTCCAGGCGCCGCTTCTGGGCGGCCAGATCGCCGCCGGGCTGAGGGTGGACCCGGTCAAAGGCCCCAATGTGGGCCAGGGACAGAATGTCCGCCGCATGATACCAGCGCTCCAGAGACAAAAACATATCCGTCCCCATAAGAAGCCACAGCTCATCCTCCGGATACATCTGCCGCAGCTGCCGCAGGGTATCCACCGTATAGCTGGGGCCGGTGCGGTGCAGCTCAATGTCCAGAGCCTGGGCCCCGGGGCCCAGCTGGGCGCAGGCCAGGGCCGTCATCTCCAGCCGGTCGGCGGGCTCGGCGCTGCCCTGGGGCAGGGCCTTGTGGGGCGGAACGCTGGCAGGGATCAGCAGCAGACGGTCCAGCCCCAGGACGTCCATAGCCGCCCGGGCCGCCGTCAGGTGGCCCCGGTGGATGGGATTGAAGGTGCCGCCGTAAATGCCGATCCTCATACGCTGCGCTTCCTGTCTTTTTCCAGCTCGATCTTCCGCTTGTCCTTGTTGTGCTGATAGCGGAAGAGAACGAATTTGCTGCCGATGACCTGCACCACCTCGCAGCGGGCGGCTACCTTCAGCTCCTCCGCCGCTTCCCGGGCGGTGTACATGGAGTTTTCCAGCACCCGGCCCTTGATCAGCTCCCGGGCCTCCAGGGCGTCGTTGACCTGCTTGACCAGGTTGTCGCCGATGCCGTCCTTGCCCACGTGGACGATGGTGTCCAGGTTGGCGGCCATGCCCCGCAGCTGGGCTCTCTGCTTGCTTGTCAGTTCCATAGATGCTCCTCAGTTCTTTTCCAGATAGGTTTTCAGCTCCGCCGCGAAGGCCCGCAGGGCGTTGCCGCGGTGGCTGATGGCGTTTTTCTCCTCCGGCGTAAGCTGGGCAAAGGTCTTGCGCAGCTCCGGCACGAAAAACACCGGGTCATAGCCGAAGCCGTTGTCCCCCTGGGGGGCGTAGGCAATGGTACCGAAGCAGTCCCCGGCGGCGTCCAGCCGGTCCCCATTGGGGAAGCAGCAGACGATGGCCGTGTGGAAATGGGCGGTGCGGGCCCCGGCGCCCCGGAGATTCTCCAGCAGCAGGCGATACCGGGCCTGGTCGCTGTCCACGCCGCCGTAGCGGGCGGAATAGATGCCCGGTGCGCCGTTCAGCGCGTCCACGCACAGGCCGGAGTCGTCGGCGATGGCGGGCAGGCCGCTGGCCTGCATCACAGCCATGGCCTTAATGGCGGCGTTCTCGGCGAAGGTGGTTCCGTTTTCCTCCGGCTCCAGGTCCAGGCCCACGTCGGACTGGAGGACCACCTCCACCCCCAGCTCACCTAAGATCTCCTGCATTTCCGCCAGCTTCTTGCGATTGTGGGATGCCAAAACGAATTTCATAGAATTTCCCCCAGTATATTTTTCTCCAGCTCGATGAGCCGTGCGTTGCCCTGGGCGCACAGAGCCACCAGCTCCTGCTGCTCCCGGGGCGTGAAGGCGCGGCCCTCGCCGGTGCCCTGCAGCTCGATGATGCCGCCCTGCTCGTTCATGACGCAGTTCAGATCCACCATGGCCCGGCTGTCCTCGGAGTATTGCAGGTCCAGCATGGCCACGTTGTCCACGATACCGGCAGAGATACCGGCCACATAGTGACGGATGGGCATGGCCTTTACCAGCCCCTGCTCCAGAAGGCCCCGGCAGGCCAGGGCCAGGGCCACGAAGCCCCCGGTAACGGAGGCGGTGCGTGTGCCGCCGTCTCCCTGCAAAACGTCGCAGTCCACGGTGATGGTGCGCTCGCCCAGGCGGCGCATATCCACCGCCGCCCGGAGGCTGCGGCCGATAAGCCGCTGGATCTCCGCGCTGCGGCCGGACAGCTTCAGCTTGTCCACGTCCCGGCGGGACCGCTCCCGGTTGGCCCGGGGCAGCATGGAATACTCCGCCGTCACCCAGCCGCAGCCCGGGCGCACATGGGGCGGCACCCGGTCCTCCACCGAGGCGTTGCACAGCACCACCGTGTCGCCGCAGCGGATCAGGGCGCTGCCCTCGGCATATTTGATGAATCCGGTGGTGATCTCCACCGGGCGGCTTTCGCCGCAGGATCTTCCGTCAGCGCGGATCATGGTCGTCCCTCCCATCAGAACAGGTCGCTCACAAATTCCTTGGCATCAAAGGGGGCCAGGTCGCCGATCCCCTCGCCCAGGCCCACGAACTTCACCGGCACCTGCAGCTCCTGGGCAATGGCGATGACGATGCCGCCCTTGGCGGTGCCGTCCAGCTTCGTCAGCACGATTCCCGTCAGCCCCGCCGTCTCCTTGAACTGCCGGGCCTGGATGAGGCCGTTCTGGCCGGTGGTGGCGTCCAGCACCAGCAGGGTCTCCTTGGCGGCCCCGGGCAGCTCCCGGTCGATGATCTTCCGGAGCTTGGCCAGCTCCTTCATGAGGTTGGCCTTGTTGTGCAGCCGCCCGGCGGTGTCTACCAGCACCACGTCGCTGCGGCGGGCCTTGGCGGCGGCCAGGGCATCGAACAGCACGGCGCCGGGGTCCGCGCCCTCGTTCTGGCGGACGATGTCCACCCCGGCCCGGTTCGCCCAGATCTCCAGCTGGTCGGCGGCGGCAGCCCGGAAGGTATCGCCTGCGCACAGCAGCACCTTCTTGCCCTGCTTTTTCAGCTGATAGGCCAGCTTGCCGATGGACGTGGTCTTGCCCACGCCGTTGACGCCGATGACCAGAATGACGCTGGGCTGGGTGGACAGGTCCAGGCGGCTGTCGCCCACCTCCAGCTTTTCCGCCAGGATCTCCCGCAGAGCGCCCTTTACCTGGTCCGCCGTCAGCAGACGGTCGTCATAGGCCCGGCGGCGCAGCTTCTCCGTGGCATCCAGGGCCACGTCCATGCCCACATCCGCCAGGATCAGGGATTCCTCCAGCCGGTCGTAAAAATCGTCGTCCAGAGAGTCGAAGGACATGGGCGCAAACCATGCGTCCCGGAATTTTTTGAACAGTCCCATAGTCGTATCTCCTTACTTTATATTCAGCTCTTTTGCCATGTCGTTGAGGTTGATGGTGAGGATGCGGCTGACGCCCCGCTCCTGCATGGTCACGCCGTACAGCACGTCGGCCTCCTCCATGGTGCCCCGCCGGTGGGTGATGACGATGAACTGGGTTTTTCCGGCGATGCGCCGCATATAGCGGGCGTAGCGCACCACGTTGGCCTCGTCCAGGGCGGCCTCGATCTCGTCCATCACGCAGAAGGGCGTGGGGTGGACCTTGAGAATGGCAAAGTACAGGGCGATGGCCACGAAGGCCTTTTCGCCGCCGGACAGCAGGGTGATGGTTTTCAGCTGCTTGCCCGGGGGCTGCACCTTGATCTCGATGCCGCAGTTGAGGATGTCTCTTTCGTCCTCCAGCTCCAGCCGGGCCTTGCCGCCGCCGAACAGCTCTAGAAACGTCTCCTGGAAGCTGTCGTTCAGGAGCTTGAACTGCCGCGCAAAGATCTCCGTCATCTGCCGGGTCAGCTGGTCGATAACGCCGGTAAGCTCCCCCTTGGCCTGCTCCACGTCTGCCCGCTGGTCAGACAGATAGGTGTAGCGCCCGTTGACCCGGTCATATTCCTCAATGGCCCCGATGTTGGGGGTGCCCAGGGCCTTGATGGCCCGATTCAGCTCGCCGATGCGGCGGGTGGCCTTGGGAACGCTCTCCAGCTCCACCCGCTGGGCCTGGGCCTCGGAATGGCTCAGCTCATACCGCTCCCACAGCTTGTCCAGGATGGTTTTCTCCTCCATGGCGGCGGCGCTGCGCTTCTGCTCCAGACGGGACAGCTCCCCCTGGGCGGCAAGAACGGCGTCGTTGCGGCTCTGGGTCTCCCGGTTCAGGGCGGTGCGCTGCTGCTCCAGGGTCAGCTTTTCCTGCTGGAGTCCCTGCAGCCGGGTGCGCAGCTCCTCCGCCTGACGGTGCAGGTCCTCTGCCCGGGCCCGGTGGTCCGTGATCTGGGCCTGAGACTGGGCCTGGGCCTCCATCAGCTGGCGGCGCAGGTCCTCCCGGCCGCGGCAGTCGCCGGCCAGGTCCTCCATCAGCTGCCGCAGGTCCTCCAGGCGGCTCTGGGCGCCCTGACGCTCGGCAGCCAGGGCGGCCTGCTGCTCCTTGCGGCGGGCGATCTCGTCGGAGATGCCGCCGGTTTTCGTCTGCAATTCGCTCTGTCCGGCCAGACGCTCCTGGGCCTGCTGCCGCAGCTGGGCGGCCCGGTCCTCCTGGCGCCGGATCTCCTGCTCCGCAGTCTGACGCCGGGCGGCGCAGTCCGCCGTCTGGCGGGTCAGCTGCTGATTTTCCGTATCCAATGCCCGCAGCGTCTCCTCCAGAGACTCCCGCAGACTATCGTAGTGCTGCTCCCGGGTCTCCAGTGCCAGCACCTGCTGCTGTGCGGCCCGGTGCTGATCCTGGGCCACGTCCAGCTCATACTGGGCCTTTTGCAGGTCCCGGCCCAGGTCCTCCGCCCGGCGGGCGGCCTCGGCCAGAGACGATTTCAGGCTCCCCAGCTGCTCCCGCAGCCCCGCCAGCTCGCTGGCCCGGGACAGGACGCCCGCGCTGCGGCTGACGCTGCCGCCGGTCATGGAGCCGCCCCGGTTGATGACCTGGCCGTCCAGGGTGACGATGCGGAACCGGTTCTGATACCGCCGCGCCATATTCACGCCGCAGTCCAGATCCTCCACCACCACGGTGCGGCCCAGCAGATTCTGGAAAATGCTGTCGTACTGGGGATCATACGTCACCAGCTGGGACGCGATGCCCACAAAGCCGTACTCCTGGGAGAGCCTGGGCTCCCGGAGCATGTCGCCCCGGATGGCGCTCATGGGCAGGAAGGTGGCCCGGCCTGCGTCCCGGCGCTTTAGGAAAGAGATGGCCTCCTTGGCATCGGTGTCCCGGTCCACCACAATGTTCTGCAGGGCCGCCCCCAGGGCAATCTCCAGAGCCACGGTGTATTGGGGCTGGGTGCTCATCAGGCTGGCCACAGGTCCCCGGATACCGGACAGAGTGCTCCGGTCCGCCGCCTGCATGACGGCCTTCACCGCCCGGGAAAAGCCCTCGTATTCCTTCTCCATCTCCGTCAGCAGACGGATGCGGTCCTCCATGGCGTTGGCCTGGCGGCGCAGCTGGTCCGCCTGCTGGGCGGCCTCCTGGGCCCGGCGGCGTCTGCCCTCCATCTTCAGGCTGTGGCCCTGGATGATGTTGGCCGCAGCCTGTTGGTCCTCCCGGGCGGCATCCAGGGCGGCGTTATTCTCTGCCGCCTCCCGGCGGCACTGGTCCAATTTCTCGTTGGCGGCGGCGCTGTCGGCGGCGATGGCCGTCTGCCGGGCCTGGGCCTGGGCGTCGGTGGCGTCCAGGGCGGCCAGCTCCGTGCGCCCCTGAGCGGCGGCGGCCACGGCCAGGGTCTCCTGGGCCCGCAAAGCCTCCGCCTCCTGCTGGGCGCTTCCGGCGCTCTGGGCCAGCTGCCGGAGACTTTCCATCAGCACTGACAGCTCACTGCCCAGGTCCTCTGTCTCCCGGTCGATCCGGGCCATGCGGTCCGTCAGGGCGTCGGCCTGCTCCTGAAGATTTCCGGCCCGCTGCTGGGTGTCTGCCAGCTCCCGGGCCAGCCGCTCCAGGGTCTGCCGGTCGTGGGACAGGCTGTTTTCCAGCACGGCGATGGCGGAGCTCTCCTGCTGGGCCTGGGCGTCGATACCGGACGCCTGTCCCCGCAGCTCCTCGGCCCGGACGTCGTTGGCCTGGATCTTTGCCAGACTTTCCTCCCCGGCGGCATATACCGCGTCCAGGGCATCCTGGGCCCGCTGGCGGTCCTCCTGGGCCGTGCGCAGGTCGGCCTCCAGCTTCAGCGCCCCGGCCCGCAGGGCCTGAAGATTCTCCAGCCACACGGAGATCTCCAGCACCCGCAGCTCGTCCCGCAGCACCAGGTATTTCTTCGCTGTTTCCGCCTGCTGGCGCAGAGGCTCCACCTGCAGCTCCAGCTCGGCAATCTTATCATTGATGCGCACCAGATTCTCCTCCGTGCGCTGGAGCTTCCGCTCCGATTCTTCCTTGCGGTGGCGGTATTTGCTGATGCCCGCCGCCTCCTCGAACACCTCCCGGCGCTCGCCGCTTTTCACGGACAGGATCTCGTCGATCTTCCCCTGACCAATGATGGAATAGCCCTCCCGGCCCATGCCGGTGTCCATGAACAGCTCGTTGACGTCCTTGAGCCGCACGGACTGGCGGTTGATATAGTATTCCGACTCCCCGCTGCGGTAATACCGGCGGGTAACGGCCACCTCGCTCTCGTCCCGGGGGAAGATGTGGCCGGTGTTGTCGATGACCAGCGTCACCTGGGCAAAGCCCATCTGATTGCGCTTTTCCGTGCCGCCGAAGATCACGTCCTCCATTTTGGCGCCCCGGAGCTGGCGGCTGTTCTGCTCGCCCATGACCCACAGGATGGCGTCGGAGATGTTGGACTTGCCGGACCCGTTGGGCCCCACGATGGCGGTAATGTCCGCGCCGAAATTCAGGACCGTTTTATCGGGAAAGCTCTTGAAGCCTTGAATTTCCAGCTGTTTTAAGTACACGTTTGTTTCACTCCTTCTGCATATCCCGGATGATGCGGTCGATCCGGCGGGCTGTATCGATGAAATCCTGCTCCGTGTAGCCCTTGGTGGTCATGGCCGCCGTTCCGATGCGGACGCCGGAGGTCTGCTGGGGGGACCGGGTATCGTTGGGGACACAATTCTTGTTCAGGGTGATGTGATGGCGGTCCAGCTCCTCCTGAACGGCCTTGCCGGTCAGGCCCGTGTCCGTCAGGTCCAGCAGGAACAGGTGGTTGTCCGTTCCCCCGGTGACCACCTTATAGCCCATCTGGAGGAACGCATCGCACATGGCCTTGCAGTTGCGGACCACCGCGTGGATGTAGCGCTTGAAATCCTCGGTGCAGGCCTCCTCGGCGGTGACGGCCTTCCCGGCCACCACGTGCTGCAATGCGCCGCCCTGGATTCCGGGAAAAACGGCGCTGTCCACCTGCTTGGCAAGCTCCGGCCGGCAGAAGATCAGGCCGCCCCGTGTGCCCCGCAGGGTCTTGTGGGTGGTGGTGGTAATGATGTCCGCCAGGCCGAAGGGGGGAGGGATGGTCCCCGGCCGCCACCAGCCCGGCAATGTGGGCCATATCTACCATGAAGTATGCACCGACTTCCTGTGCAGCAGCTGCAAAGGCCCCGAAGTCGATGATGCGGCTATAAGCGGATGCGCCGGCCAGAATCAATTGCGGCCTGTACGCGGATGCTTTTCTTCGCATGTCATCGTAGTCGATGAAGCCCCTGTCGTCCACACCGTAGAACACCATGTTGTACAGCTTGCCGCTGAAATTCACCGGGGAACCGTGGGTCAGGTGGCCGCCGTTGTTCAGGCTCATGGCCAGGATGGTATCCCCCGGCTTCAGCACGCTCATGTAGGCGGCGAGGTTGGCGGAGGAGCCGCTGTGGGGCTGGACATTGACGTGATAATCCGTCCCGAATACCTGCTGCCACATGCCGCAGCAGTATTCCTCCAGCTCGTCCACGCAGCCGCAGCCACCGTAGTACCGGCCCCGGTTGCCGGAGCGGTGCCCGGCGGGATAGCCCTCTGAATACTTGTTGGTCAGGCAGGAGCCCACGGCCCGCATGACGTTCTCGCTGACAAAGTTTTCGCTGGCGATCAGCTCGATGTTGGCGTTCTGCCGGGCCTGCTCGGCTGCAATGATCTCAAAAACCTTGGATTCCATGGGGGTTCCTCTTTCTTTTTGTGGGGGCTGCGGGCTATAAGGCCCGCTGCCCGGGTGTGATGTGCATATAGAATCAACTTATGATACCACAAAACCCTGGATTTTTCAAGAAAAATCACCGGAATACATTTGCGGGAAGGGGACTGCGGGCAAAAAAAATCCGGGAGGGCGCTTCCTTGCGAAGCGCCCTCCCGGGGCAGTTTGCTTCAGTTCCGCGAGCATTTCTCCGCGTCGATGGCCAGCACCACCATCAGGGCGTACAGCGCGTCGCCGGGGTCCGCCACGTCGATGGTGTAGGTATCCGTCCAGTTAAACAGCTCCTTGCTGATAGAAGCCACCGTCCGGGGCCCGTCCTGGATGGTGTAGTCCCACTCCATAAAACTGCCGTCCACGGTCCAGCCGCAGAAGTCCAGGGAAAACGACGGCCGGAAAAGAGTAAACTCCTTGCGGATCTCTCCTACGCAGCGGTCGCCGACGTACAGCTCAAGCCTGGGCAGGAACGTCAGCACCCGCTGCTGCACCGTGGCGATGTGCTCCCCCTGGGGGTTCAGAATATGCAGGCAATGACCCCAGGAGAGCTTTCCCTCCACGGTATAGGCCACGCTGCCGTCCTCATGGTAGATGTCGTAGCTGTCGAACCACGAGAAAAACCGCTGCTTGAAATACAGCTTCATAGGCGCACCTCCCTTTCCGTTCAGTATACCGTATCCCGGGGCCCCTGACAAGGGAAAATCACTCTTTACAAAATAGAAAATATGTTCTATAATGAAAGCAGTATATGGGAAGGGAGGGCTGCGTCATGCGCGCACGGCCCATCAGCTGCTGCTTTTCCGGCCACCGTCCGGCCAAGCTCCCCTGGGGGGAGGACGAGGACGATCCCCGCTGCCGGGCGCTGAAGGCCCGGCTGCGGGACGCGCTGGACGCCGCCTATGAGGCGGGCTATCGCCACTTTATCTGCGGCATGGCCCAGGGCTGCGACCTGTATTTCTGTGAGCTGGCCCTGGCCCTGCGGCAGCGGCACGGGGACGTCAGCGTGGAGGCGGCTATTCCGTGCCCCACCCAGGCTGACGGCTGGCCCCGGCCCCAGCAGGAGCGCTATCGCCGCCTGGTGGCGGCCTGCGACTATGAGACACTGGTGCAGTCATCCTACAGTCCCGGCTGCATGCAGCGGCGCAACCGCTACATGGTGGACCACGCGTCCCTGCTGCTGGCGGTCCACAACGGCCAGCCCGGCGGCACCCGCCGCACCATGGAATACGCCATGCGCCGGGGGCTGCAAATTGTGGATATTCCCCCGGTGATGGAGACATAACCCCAGCCCCTGCCGCATAGGCTTGTCTCAAAGAGGTGAACGCTTTGAAACAGGTGATCTTGCGGCGGGGGCTGGCGCTGCTGCTGGCCGCGGCGGCACTGGGCGCGGTGCTGGCAGGCGGCGGGGCCGACTCCGCCGCCGCACTGTGGCAGTCCGTGTCCCGCCGCCCCAATGTATCCCGGGGACTGCTGCGCTGGGAGCTGGGGGACATTCTGGGGCTGGACGGTCTGTCCGCCCCCACGGTACTGGCCCTGGGCCAGTCGCCGGTGCTGCTGGCGGGCCGGACCCTGGCTGTCCGGGATGCGGCTCCCCAGCCGGAGGACCCGGACCAGCCGGCGGCGCCGGAGGCCCCCGCACCCGCTCCGCCGGAGGAACAGGATCCCCAGCCCGGGGCAGACAACGGCGTCCCGGCCCAGACGGTGGACCCCCGCTCCACCGACGGCTACAGCATCATCAACGGGGTGTACATCAAGAACAAGTCCAGCCGCACCCTGGACCCGGCGGTGCTGGGGGACCGCCAGTTCGTGGCCTGCCCCCGGCAGGGGCCTCAGGTGCTCATTGTCCACAGCCACGCCAGCGAAGCATACACCATGCCGCCGGGCCGGGAGTATGTGCCCTCCGGCACCTTCCGCACGGCGGACTGCTCCTGCAACATGGTGCGGGTGGGAGATGAGCTGGCGGCGGCTCTGTCGGCCTACGGCATCTCCGTGGTCCACGACCGGACCCTCCACGACGGCCAGTCCTACAACGACGCCTATGAAAACAGCCTGGCGTCGATCCAGAGTTATCTGGCCAAGTACCCCTCCATCGTCTATGTGCTGGACCTGCACCGGGACGCGGTGCAGGATGCCAACGGCACCCAGTATAAGCTGGTGACGGCGGAGGACCCCTCTGCCGCCCAGGTGAGCCTGATCATGGGCGTGGCCCACGACGGCTGGCAGGATAATCTGCGCCTGGCCATCGCCGTGCAGGAGAAGCTGGAGACCCAGTCGCCCACCCTGATGCGGCCCATCACCCTGCTGAACTACCGCTATAACCAGTTCGCCGCTCCCGGCAGTCTGCTGGTGGAGGTAGGGGCCGCCGGGAACTCCCTGGAGGAGGCCCTGCAGGCTGCCCGCCTGTTTGGCAGGGGCTTCGCCGAGACGATCCTGGGGCAGTGAGAGAATACAATGCATAAAAAACGTCCCGCACTCTGGCACATCTGCGCCGGAGTGCGGGACGTTTTTACAGCACCTGGACAGGAAGCTCCGCAGGCGGGGAGACTGGGGGTTTTCAAACAGGGCGCCGGGGCGGTTTTCCTCCATGATGACGCCCTGATCCATAAAGAGCACCCGGCTGCCCACCTCCCGGGCAAAGCCCATCTCATGGGTGACCACCACCATGGTCATGCCGCTCTGGGCCAGCTCCTTCATGACCTCCAGCACCTCGCCTACCATTTCCGGGTCCAGGGCGGAGGTGGGCTCGTCAAACAGCAGCACCTCCGGCTCCATACACAGGGCACGGACGATGGCGATGCGCTGCTTCTGTCCGCCGGAGAGCCGGGCCGGATATTCTCCCGCCCGGTCGGCAAGACCCACCCGGTCCAGCAGCGTCATGGCCCGCTGCTCCGCCGTCTGCTGGGACTCCTTTTTCAGCAGCATCGGAGCCATGGTCAGGTTTTTCAGCACCGTCATGTGGGGAAACAGGTTGAACTGCTGGAACACCATGCCCATTTTCATCCGCTGCCGGTCCAGGTCCGTCCGGGGGTCCGTCAGGTCCACGCCGTCCAGGAGGATCTGGCCGCTGTCCGGAGTCTCCAGCCGGTTCAGGCAGCGCAGAAACGTGGATTTGCCGCTGCCGGAGGGGCCGATGATGCACACCACGTCGCCCCGCTCCACCTGGGTGGAGATGCCGTCCAGCACGGTGACGCCGCCGAAGCTCTTATGCAGATCCTTAACGCTGATCACTTCTGCGCAGCCTCCTTTCCAGCAGCCCCAGCAGCTGCGTCATGCCGATGACCAGCAGCAGATACACCACCGCCACCAGCAGCAGGGGATTGAAGGCGTCGTAGGTGTTGTTGCGGATCAGGTTCCCGGCCCGGGTCAGGTCCTGGACTGCCACATAGCCCGCCACGGCGGTCTCCTTCAGCAGGGCGATCATCTCGTTGCCGATGGCCGGAAGAATGTTCTTCATGGCCTGGGGCAGCACAATGTGCCAGGCGGCTTGCAGCCGGGACAGGCCCAGGCTGCGTCCGGCCTCCATCTGTCCCGGATCCACGGCGGCAATGCCGCTGCGCATCAGCTCCGCCACATATGCGCCGGAGTTGATGCCGAAGGTGACAATGCCCACCACCAGCCCGTCGGAGGACTTCAGGATCAGAAAGTAGAAGATCAGCAGCTGCACCACCACCGGAATGCCCCGGATCACCGTGGTATACACGTCGCACAGCCAGCACAGAGGCCGCAGCAGGCGGCTGCCCTGGCCGCAGTATTTGATCATGGCCACCAGGGCGCCGATGGTCACGCCGATGACCAGAGCGCACAGCGTGATGACCAGCGTGTTTTTCAGCCCGTCCACCAGCAGGAGATAACGCTGCTTTTCGATGAAGGTGGCCTCCAGCTGGGCCAGCCAGCGGGCAAAAAACTGACCGATTTGCTGAAAAATACTCATCAGCTCAGGGGAGACACATACACGGTGTCGTACTCCTGGAAAAGCTTCTCCACGGTGCCGTCCTGAAGCAGCTCCTGAAGGGCGGTGTTCACCTGGTCCACCAGACTGCTGCCCTTGGCGAAGGCAAAGGCATAGGGCTCACTGGTCATGGCCTCATCCAGCACAGTGAGGCTCTGGTCCGCGGCCATCCTGGCGGCTGCCTCGTTGTCCACCACCCAGGCATCGGCCTTGCCGCTGGTCAGGGCAGCCTGGGCGTCGTTGTTGGAGGCGAAGGACAGAACGGAATAGCCGTTGTCCATGCAGTATTCCTCGGCGGTGGTACCGGTCTGAACGGCGATGGTCTTGCCCGCCAGATCCGCCTTGCCCTGAATATCGCTGCCGGGGTTCACCACGATGACCTGGTTGGCCAGGAAGTACGGGTTGCTGAAGTCGCAGTTCTTCTGGCGGTCCGGGGTGATGGTAATGCCCGCCGCACCTACGTCATAGCGTTCGGCCTGGATGCCGGGGATGATGGAATCGAAGTCCACCTGCTCCCACACCAGCTCCATGCCCAGCTTGTCGGCAATGGCCTGCATCAGTGCGGGCTCGATACCCACGATCTGGCTGCCATCCAGGAACTCAAAGGGCGGGAAGTCCGGGCTGGTGGCCACCACCAGCTGCTTCTTTTCGCCGTCTGCCCCGGCGTTTGCATCGGTATCGCTTTTGCTGCCGCAGGCAGCCATAGTCAGCATCATCGCCGCGCCCAAAAACAGGCACAGGAATTTGGTAAAATATTTCATATTCATTCTCCGTTTCTTTTGCTTTATGTGGTGGATCGATTCAAAGTGTACCCCACGGTCGTCGTCGGAAAACGGTATACATAGCCATATAAACGCCCTTTCCATGAATAAAAATCGAAAATCAAATGCGATTACGGATAAAGATACTACCACATCGTTTCAGCCATGTCAAGCATTATCTGGATAAAAATACAAAAAATTGCCCCATACGCATTTTTATGCGTATGGGGCGCGTGTCACGCCTGGGGATTGGGGATGGTGACGGGGATGCCGTTGACCTCCACGCCGTCGTCGGCGGGGATGAGGATGAAGCGCCGCCCGTCGATGATCCGGGTCTCCACCATATAGCTGTACTCCGGCGGCACGGTGATCTTCACCTCCGGGGTGGTGATCTGGAATTTGCCGGCCTCGATGATGTTCCGGGGGTTCAGGGCCGCGTCCTGGCCGTACTGCCTGCGGCACTGGTCCTGGAAGGCCTCCACCTTCTCCTCCGGCACGCCGCTGCCGGTGAGCACGTCCCCCACCTCCCGGACGGACAGGGTCAGCGGCTCCGGGTCCCGGCTGTCCTTGTGCTCCTGGATGCGGCCCCGCAGCTGCTCGTGGACTGCCTGCACCACGTCGTAGCTGCAATCCTTCTCCAGCGTCTCCGTCAGAGCGGAGGTGAACACATTCTGCTGCTCCTGAGGCGACATGGGGGCATTCTGGATACAGAATACCGCGTCGATGACCTCCTGGTGCAGCTGAGCAGTGTCCTTGCTGTAAAACAGGGCGTTGTAGATATTGGCGGACCGGTCGTCAAAGGCCGGGAACAGGAACCCCAGGACCGGGGGCAGGGCGATGTGTCCGGTGGAGCTGCCCCGGAACTCCTTGTCCTGGTCGCTGTACTGCAAAGCCAGGGTGGGGTCCTTCACCGGGCAGATGGCGCACACGAAATACCGGAACACCGTGTCCGAGCCGTCTGGCACCTCCTGATCGTCCCGGCTGCGGTGAGGCACGTCGTAGGTGTCGGCGGCCAGGAGGATGAGATAGCTGCTCTCGCCCATGTCGATGGCGTCGATGATCCGGCGGTACAGGCTTTCCCGGGCGTTGGCGTCCTGCAGCTCCGTCTGCCGCAGGGTCTGGAGCAGCCGGTGCTCGTCGCTGTCCGCCACCTGCCGGGTGGAGAACTCAATGTCGATCAGGTTCCGGCCCAGGGCGCCGGACAGACTCTTTTTCAGCAGATTCAGGTACATCTCCTGCTCCTCCTGGGACAGCAGCCCCAGGGGGGCGTCTACATAGGAGATGATCTGGCGGCTGCTGCTGACATAGCAGCCGTATACCTTGCTGATAGCGGTGCGGTCCGGCTTGAACCGCCGCCGCAGCTCGTTTAGCTCCCTCTGATTCATGACGGTATCCTCCCATGGCGCAAAGTTTCTCCCATCATAGCACGAATCTGCCGGCCGGGCAAGGAAAAATCCGGCCTTGAACAACGCCGCCGCATCTGCCATAATAGAGGAAAACGAAGCAAAGCAGGTTTTCGCGTATGGAGATGAACAACAAGGAGACTCGCCGGGTGGTCATCGGCATCACCGCCCATGTGGACGCGGGAAAGACCACCCTGGCCGAGGCCATGCTCTACCGCACCGGTCAGCTGCGGAAGCTGGGCCGGGTGGACCACGGCAGTGCTGCCATGGACAGCCATCTGCTGGAGCGGGAGCGGGGCATTACCATTTTTCTCAGCCAGGCGGAGCTGCCTCTGGGGGACATGGAGGTGACGCTGCTGGACACCCCGGGCCATGTGGACTTTTCCGCCGAGATGGAGCGGACCCTGTCGGTGCTGGACTATGCCATCCTGGTCATCAGCGGCGCCGACGGGGTCCAGGCCCACACCCGCACCCTGTGGCGGCTGCTGGAGCTGTACCGGGTGCCCACGTTTCTGTTTGTGACGAAAATGGACTTCGGCCGCCGCGACCGGGACTGCCTGATGGAGAGCCTTCGCCATGAACTGGGGGAGGGGTGCGTCGACTTCACTCCCACCGCCCGGGACCGGCGGATGGAGCAGCTGGCCACCTGCCGGGAGGACGCTCTGGAGGCGTATCTGGATACCGGCATGGTGCCGGAGGAGCTGGTGCGGCAGCTGGTGGGGCGGCGGCTGGTTTTTCCCTGCTGGTTCGGCTCGGGACTGAAGCTGGAGGGCATCGACGAATTTCTGGAGGGCCTGGCCCGGTATGTGGAGCCTCCGGCCTATCCCGCCGCCTTCTCCGCCCGGGTGTTCAAAATCAGCCACGACGCCCAGGGCAAGCGCCTGACCCACCTGAAGGTCACCGGCGGGACCCTGCGGGTCCGGGATGCCATTTCCTACGGCGGCCGCCAGGAAAAGGCCGCCCAGCTGCGGATCTACACCGGAGGCCGGTTCCGGCCTGTGGACCAGGTTCCCGCCGGCGGCATATGCGCCGTCCAGGGGCTCACGGCTACCTGGGGCGGCCAGGGCCTGGGGGAGCGTGAGGAGGCGGTGCGCCCGGTGCTGGAGCCGGTGATGCGCTATCGGATGGCCCTGCCGCCGGACTGCGACAGCCGGGTGCTGCTGCCTCAGCTGCGCCAGCTGGAGGAGGAGGACCCCCAGCTGCGCTTTACGGCCCGGGACGGCGAGCTTCACGTCTCCCTGATGGGCCGCGTCCAGGCGGAGATCCTCAGGAGCCTGGTGGCCCAGCGCTTCGGCGTGGAGGTGGAGCTGGACCGGGGCCGGGTCCTATACAAAGAGACCATCGACGCCCCGGTGGAGGGCGTGGGCCACTACGAGCCCCTGCGCCACTATGCGGAGGTCCACCTGCTGCTGGAGCCCCTGCCCCAGGGCAGCGGCCTGGTGCTGGCCACCCGCTGTCCCGAGGACGACCTGGACCGGAGCTGGCAGCGGCTGATCATGACCCATTTGCAGGAAAAGACCCACCTGGGAGTCCTGACCGGCTCCCCTGTTACGGATATGAAGATCACGCTGATGTCCGGCCGGGCCCACATCAAGCACACCGAAGGCGGCGACTTCCGCCAGGCCACCTATCGGGCGGTGCGCCAGGGGCTGATGCAGGCCCGGAGCCGCCTGCTGGAGCCGTACTACGCCTTCCGGCTGGAGGTGCCGCCGGAGCAGCTGGGCCGGGCCATCAGTGATGTGCGCCTGCGCAGCGGCAGCTTCGACACCCCGGAGGAGTCCGGGGACCTGACATTGCTGCGGGGCCGGGTGCCGGTGACGGAGTTTGACGACTATGCCCAGGAGGTGGCGTCCTATACCGGGGGCCGGGGCCGCCTGTCCCTGGAACCGGCGGGCTACGGACCCTGTCATAACCCCGACGCCGTGATCGCGGCGGCGGACTATGACCCGGAGGCCGACCCGGACAACACGCCGGACTCCGTGTTCTGCGCCCACGGCGGCGGCTTCACCGTGAAGTGGGACAAGGTGCCGGAGTATATGCACCTGCCCGGCTGCCTGGAAAAGCCCCGGGAGGACGCGCCGGTGCGCCGCCGGTGCATCCGCCTGGACGACGCGGAGCTGGAGGCCATCATGACCCGGGAGTTCGGCCCCGTGCGCCGTCCCCTGTACCGTGCGCCGGAGAAGCGGGAAACGCTGCCGGACACCGGCTTGCGGGAGATCGGCCAGCGGTACTATGTGGTGGATGGGTACAACGTCATCTTCGACTGGGACGAGCTCCACGCCCTGGCGGACCGGGACCTGTCCGCCGCCCGGGAGCGGCTGATGGACACCCTCTGCGGCTGGGCCGCCTTTACCCACACCCAGGTGGTTCTGGTGTTCGACGGCTACAAGGTCCCCGGCAGCCTGGGGGAGAAGCTCGACTATCGCGGCATCCATGTGGTATACACCCGGGAGCGGGAGACCGGCGATATGTACATTGAGCGGTTTTTGCAGCAGGTGGGGAAAAACGACCACGTCCGGGTGGTGACCTCCGACGGGCTGATCCAGCTGTCGGCGGTGCGGACGGGGGTCATGCGCATGTCCTCGGCGGAGTTTGGCCGCCAGGTGGCGGAGGCGTCGGACCAGATCCAGGCGTTTATCGCCCGGATGCACCAGTCCGGCGGCAGCACCATCGGCCAGCGGATGAAGTCCGCCAGGAAGTGACCTCTTGCGCAGCCAGACCGCCCCATGCTATAATATCGCATATATATCCGATAGGGAGGAACCTTACATGATCTATACCGACTTTCACGGCGAAAAGCTGTCCCTGCTGGGCTTCGGCACCATGCGTCTGCCGCTGGTTCCCGGCGGCACCCCGGCGGACATCGACGAAAAGACCACGGCGGACATGGTCCGCTATGCCATGGAGCATGGCGTCAACTATTTCGACACTGCCTATCCCTATCACGGCGGCATGTCCGAGCGGGTCATGGGCCGTGTGCTGAAGGACTACGACCGCGGCAGCTTCTATCTGGCCACCAAATACCCCGGTCACCAGCTCAGCAGCCACTACGATCCCGCTGCCATTTTCGAGGAGCAGCTGGAAAAGTGCGGCGTGGACTACTTTGACTTCTACCTGCTGCATAACGTGTACGAAAAGTCCATCGAGACGTATACGGACCCCCGCTGGGGCATCATCGACTATTTCCTGGAGCAGAAGAAAAAGGGCCGCATCCGCCATCTGGGCTTCTCCACCCACGGCGGCCTGGAGCTGATGGAGCGCTTCCTGTCTCAGTATGGCAAGGACATGGAGTTCTGCCAGATCCAGCTGAACTATCTGGACTGGACCATGCAGGACGCCAAGGCCAAGTGCGAGCTGCTGCGCCGCTATAACATTCCCATCTGGGTCATGGAGCCCATCCGCGGCGGCCGCCTGGCGTCCCTGACGCCGGAGGATGAGGCGCGGCTTCGCGCCCTGCACCCGGAGGAGTCCGTCGCCGCCTGGGCCTTCCGCTTCCTCCAGGGGGTGGAGGGGGTCCAGATGATCCTCAGCGGCATGACCACCCCGGAGCAGATGCAGGACAACGTCCGCACCTTTGCCGAGCGCCGCCCCCTGACGGAGCAGGAGGAAAGGGTTCTGCTGGACATCGCCAAGGGCATGTACGGCGCGGTGCCCTGCACCGGCTGCCGCTACTGCTGCGACGGCTGTCCCATGGGGCTGAATATTCCCATGCTGCTGCAGGTGTATAACGAGATGAAGTTCTCTCCTTGCACCAACGTGGGTATGCGGGTGGAGGCTCTGCCCGAGGACAAGCGTCCCGCCGCCTGCGTGGGCTGCGGCCAGTGCACCCGGGCCTGTCCCCAGAACATCGACATTCCCACCGTTCTGAGGGATCTGGACGAGGAGCTGAAGAAGATCCCCAGCTGGGCGGAGATCTGCCGCCAGCGCGAAGAGGCTGCCCGCCGGGCCCGGGAAGTCAGATAACATGGCCCGGATCATTGACATCACCGATTTTTCCGCGCCGGAGCTGGATATCTACGCCCGCCTGACGGAAAACCAGCTGGTGAACCGGGCGGACCCGGATAACGCCCTGTTTGTGGCGGAAAGTCCTCTGGTCATCGGCCGGGCTCTGGACGCCGGGTGCACGCCGGTGTCGTTCCTGATGGAGCGCAAGCATATCACCGGCAAGGGCGCGGAGGTGCTGGCCCGCTGTCCGGCGGATATTCCGGTGTATGCGGCGGAGCTGCCGGTGCTGACCCAACTGACGGGCTTTCACCTGACCCGGGGGATGCTGTGCGCCATGCGGCGGCCCCGGCTGCCCTCTGTGGAGGAGGTCTGTGCCGGAGCCCGGCGCATCGCTGTGCTGGAGAACATCATGAACCCCACCAACATCGGGGCCATCTTCCGTTCCGCCGCCGCTCTGAATGTGGACGCGGTGCTGCTGACCGCCGCCGGCAGCGACCCCCTGTACCGCCGGGCCACCCGGGTCAGCATGGGCAACGTGTTCCTGGTGCCCTGGACGTATCTGCCGGAGGGGGAGAGCTGGACGGACTTGCTCCACGATCTGGGCTTCAGAACCGTGGCCCTGGCCCTGCGGGAGGACTCCCTGGCCCTGAACGATCCCCGCCTGCTGGCGGAGCCGAAGCTGGCCATGGTCCTGGGCACCGAAGGCGACGGCCTGGCCTCCTCCACCATCGCCTCCTGCGACTACACGGTGAAGATCCCCATGTCCCACGGGGTGGACTCCCTGAATGTGGCCGCAGCCAGCGCCGTGGCCTTCTATCAGCTGGCCCTGCTGAACGGATAAATGCGCCGCAGCAGGCGGCGCGCACCGGCGCGCCGCCTGCTTTGCCCCCGTTCGACGCAAAAATGCCGGAAAATCCCGCCATTTTCCGGGAAAAAACTCTTGCGCTAGGAGTGTTTTTGTGGTAAACTACTGCATAGTAAGGAAGTGTTGACAGAGAGTGGACAGTTTGTCCGCTCTTTTTCTTGGGCAAATTTGCCCCCTTAAAATTTTCGGAAAGACAGGAGGCCGGGCATGAAAAAGGTAACGGAGCTGGTGGCCGAGCTGGCCGCCCCCGCCGTGGCGGAGCAGGGCTGCACCCTGTGGGATGTGGAATACGTCCGGGAAGCCGGGCAGTGGTATCTGCGGCTGTACCTGGACAAGGACGGCGGCGTGGACATTCTGGACTGCGAGGCCGTCAGCCGCAAGGTCAGCGACCTTTTGGACCAGGCGGACCCCATCGAGGGCAGCTACACCTTCGAGGTGTCCTCCGCCGGGGCCGAGCGCCCCTTGAAGCGCCCGTCGGATTTTCAGCGGTTCCTGGGCCATCCGGTGCTGGTGAAGACCTACAAGCCCAAGGACGGGCGCAAGGAGTTTGCCGGGACCCTGGCAGGGTACGACAATGGGGCCGTGCTGCTGGATATGGGCGGGGCGGAGCCTCTGCGGTTTGAAAAGCCGGAGCTGGCCCTGGTCCGTCTGCGTGTGGAATTCTGACGAAACAGTATAGAATAGGAGAAATACCATGAAATGCGAAGAAATCTTTGCCGCGCTGGAAATGCTGGAAAAGGAACGCGGCATTCCCCAGGACTTCATGATGGGCAAGATCATCCAGGCTCTGACCGCCGCCTATAAGAAGGACCACGAGGGCGTGGAAAACGTCATCGTGGACGTCAACGAGGAGAAGAAGGATCTGCGGATGTACGTCCAGAAGGAGATCGTGGAGGAGGTGGAGAACCCCGGCTCCCAGATCTCGCTGGAGGACGCCCGGGCCATGTCCGCCAAGTATCAGCTGGGCGGCGTGGTGAATATCCCCGTGAAAAATGTGGAGTTCGGCCGCATCGCCGCCGGCAACGGCAAGCAGGTCATTATCCAGGGCCTGCGGGAGGCGGAGCACGGCATGATTTATGACGAGTGGGGCTCCAAGCAGCACGAGATCCTCACCGGCACCGTCCACCGCATCGACCCCCGGGGCACCGTTCACCTGCGTATCGGCTCCGGCAGCGAGGCCACCGAGGGCCTTATGGGCGTCAACGAGCAGGTCCCCGGCGAGGAGCTCACCGAGGGGCAGCTGGTGAAGGTTTACCTGGTGGAGGTCCGCCGCACCACCCGGGGTCCCCAGGTGATGGTGTCCCGGACCCATCCGGGCCTGGTGAAGCGCCTGTTCGAGCTGGAGGTCCCCGAGATCTACGACGGTACCGTGGAGATCCGCTCCATCGCCCGGGAGGCCGGCAGCCGCACCAAGATGGCCGTCTGGTCCTCCGACGAGAACGTGGATCCCATCGGCGCCTGCGTGGGCCCCAAGGGCCAGCGAGTGGCCGCCGTGGTGGAGGAGCTGCGGGGCGAGAAGATCGACATCATCAAGTATTCCGAGGATCCCGCCCAGTTCATCGCCGCCGCTCTGGCTCCCGCCGATGTGGTGGAGGTGCGCCTGTCCGACGAGGGCAAGCTGTGCCGGGTCATCGTGCCCGACGACCAGCTGAGCCTGGCCATCGGCAAGGAGGGGCAGAACGCCCGCCTGGCCGCCCGTCTCACCGGGTATAAGATCGACATCAAGCCCGCCTCCTACACCGGAGAGTAAGGGCATTGGGGAAGGAGGACCATCATGCAGAAGCCGCGGAAGATTCCCCAGCGCATGTGCGTGGGCTGCCGGGAAAAGCGGGACAAAAAGGACCTGCTGCGGGTGGTCCGCACGCCGGAGGGCCAGCTGGTGCTGGACGCCACCGGCAAAAGGTCCGGCCGGGGGCGCCTATGTGTGCCGCGACCCGCAGTGCCTGAAGAAGGCCCGGAAGTCCCGGGCGCTGGAGCGGATGCTGGAGACCGGCATCCCCGACGAGGTGTATGAGGCGCTGGAGCGCCAGATGGAAACGGAAGCATGACAGAACACATTTTATCCATGATCGGCCTTGCCAAAAAGGCCGGACAGGTGGCCATCGGCGAGGAGCCGGTGGGCGCCGCCGCCCGGGCCAAGGACGCCCGGGTCATCCTGGTGGCCCAGGACGCCGCGCCCGGCTCCGTGCGCCGGGCCATGTCCTTCGGTCAGACCGGGGCGTGCCTGTGCCTGACGGTGCCCTTTGACAAGGACCGGCTGGGCCGTGCCCTGGGCCGCACCAGCTGCGCCATGGCAGCGGTGACGGACATCGGCTTTGCCGAGGCCATCGTCAAAAAGCTGGCGGCCCTGGACCCGGAGCGCTACGCCCCTGCGGCGGAGCGGCTGGAGATCAAGGCCCGCCGGGCCGCCCAGCGCCGGGCGGAGCAGGCCCAGCATGAAAAGAATCTGCGCCGGGGCAAGAAGAAAAAGCACCCGGTCAAGGAGGCTCCCGCGGCAGAGGTTCCGCAGAAGCCGGAAAAGCCCGCCCGCCGTCCCCGGCGGCCCGGGCCGCGTCCCCAGGGGAACATGCCCCTTTTTGCGGGCTCCCGCTCGGTCCACAAGGGCAAGGGCTCCCCGAAAACCAGTAAGTAAGGAATCGAATCACAAAGATGGAGGTGGCTCTATTTGGGTAGCGTAGGTAACAAATACAGAGTGCATGAGGTAGCGAAGGACTTCGGCGTCCCCACCAAGCAGATCACGGAGATTTTGACCAAGTATGCCGAGACGCCCAAAAACCATATGCAGGTTTTGGGGGATCGGGAGCTGTCTTTGATCTTTGAGAGCCTGACCCAGCACAACCAGGTCTCCGGCATCCAGGCGATCTACGCCGACGCCGCCAAGCCTGCCGAGAAGAAGGCGGAGCCTGCCAGGCAGCAGCCTGCCGCCAGGAAGGCCGAGGCCGAGAAGAAGCCCGGCCAGCAGGCACAGCAGCCCCAGCCGGAGAAGAAGCCCGTCAGCCGCGTGCCCCAGACCAAGGTGGTGGACACCCGGAAGGCCACGGCCGTGAACATGGACAAGTACGACGAGAAGCTCCAGGATATGGCCGACGCCCGCACCGGCAACAGCCGCCGGGACCAGCGCCAGACCCAGGGCAAGGAGAAGATCCGCAGCAAGTCGGGCCGCCGCAGCGGTCCCCAGAGCAACAAGAGCAAGCAGAAGGAGGCCGACCGGCTGCGCCGCCTGCGGCTGGAGGTCATCAAAAAGACCCCCGTCACCGTGCAGATCCCTGACGAGATCAGCGTGGGCGAGCTGGCCAGCCGCATGAAGAAAACCGGCGCAGAGGTGGTCAAGTGCCTGATGAAGAACGGCGTCATGGCCTCCCTGAGCCAGATCATCGACTTCGACACCGCCGCCATCATCGCCGAGGAGATGGGCTGCAAGGTGGAGAAGGAAGTGGTGGTCACCATCGAGGAAAAGCTCATCGACGACCACAAGGACGAGGAGAAGGACCTGGTGCCCCGTGCCCCCGTGGTGGTGGTCATGGGCCACGTGGACCACGGCAAGACCAGCCTGCTGGACTATATCCGCCATGCCCATGTGGCCAGCGGCGAGGCCGGCGGCATCACCCAGCACATCGGCGCTTACCAGGTCCAGATCCACGGCAAGCCCATCACCTTCCTGGACACCCCCGGCCATGAGGCGTTCACCTCCATGCGCGCCCGGGGCGCCATGGTAACGGATATCGCCATTCTGGTGGTGGCCGCCGAGGACGGCATCATGCCCCAGACCGTGGAGTCCATCAACCACGCCAAGGCCGCCGGGATCCCCATCATCGTGGCCATCAACAAGATGGATAAGCCCGAGGCCAACCCCGAGCGCATCAAGCAGCAGCTCACGGAATACGGCCTGGTGTGCGAGGAGTGGGGCGGCGACACCATTGTGTGCCCCATCTCCGCCAAGACCGGCATGGGCGTGGATAACCTGCTGGAGATGCTGACCCTCACCGCCGAGGTCAGCGAGCTGAAGGCCAACCCCAACCGCGCCGCCCAGGGAACCGTTATCGAGGCCCGTCTGGACAAGGGCCGGGGCCCCGTGGCCACCCTGCTGGTGCAGAACGGTACCCTGAAGCAGGGTGACATCATCATCGCCGGCACCTCCGTGGGCCGTGTCCGCGCCATGGTGGGCGACAAGGGCCAGAAGATCACCTCTGCCGGTCCCTCCGTGCCTGTGGAGATCACCGGCCTGTCCGAGACGCCCTCCGCCGGCGCCACCTTCAATGCCGTGGCCGATGAAAAGCTGGCCCGTGAGCTGGTGGAGCAGCGCAAGGCCGAGGAAAAGGCCAAGGCCAACGCCCCTGTTACCAAGGTCTCCCTGGAGGATCTGTTCAGCCAGATCCAGGCCGGTGAGATGAAGAATCTGAACATCATCGTCAAGGCCGACGTTCAGGGCTCTGTGGAGGCCGTGAAGGCGTCTCTGGAGAAGCTCAGCAACGACGAGGTCCGGGTCCGGGTCATCCACGGCGGCGTGGGCGCCATCAACGAGTCCGACGTGATGCTGGCCTCCACGTCCCAGGCCATCATCGTGGGCTTCAACGTCCGCCCCGACAACGCTGCCCGGGATTCCGCCGCCCGCGCCCATGTGGATATGCGGATGTACCGCGTGATCTATGACGCCATCAACGAGATTGAGTCCGCCATGAAGGGCATGCTGGCCCCCAAGTTCCGGGAGGCTCTGCTGGGCCATGCGGAGGTCCGCCAGACCTACAAGGTCTCCGGCGTGGGCACCGTGGCCGGCTGCTATGTCCAGGACGGCAAGCTCCAGCGCAAGGACTGCCAGGTCCGCCTGGTCCGGGACGGTATCGTCATCCACGAGGGTGTCCTGGCCTCTCTGCAGCGGTTCAAGGACTCCGTCAAGGAGGTGGCCGCAGGCTACGAGTGCGGCCTGTCCATCGAGAAGTTCAACGACATCAAGGAAGGGGATATTGTTGAAGCCTTCACCATGGAGGAAATCCCCCAGTAAATCCGAATCACATAACCCAGAGGGCGGGCGCTTCGCCTGCCCTCTTTTCATCTTATCGAAAACGAAAGGAGACCGCCTATGGCATCCAACCGTATCGCCCGCATCAACGACGCCATCCAGAAGGAGCTTTCCGCCCTGCTGCGCACCGTCAAGGACCCCCGGGTGTCCGAGGGTATGCTGACCATCACCCATGTGGACACTACCAGCGACCTGCGCTATGCCCGGGTCTATGTCAGCGCCCTGAACTGCCCGGATGAGAAGGGCCTGCTCAAGGGCCTCAAGTCCGCCGCCGGTTACCTGCGCCGCGAGCTGGGCAGCCGCGTCGACCTGCGCTACACGCCGGAGCTTCAGTTTTTTATCGACGACTCCATCGCCTACGGCGCACACATTCTGGATATGCTGAACCATGTGAAGCCCGCCGATCCCCGGAACGCAGACATCGTTCTGCCCGAGGACCGGGAGGATTGAGGAGGGCTGTGCTATGACCACCGCTGAAGCCGCCCGGCTGCTGCTGGGCTGGGACGAGCTGCTGCTGCTGACCCATGTCCGCCCCGACGGCGACACCGTGGGCTCCGCCGCCGCCCTGTGCCAGGCCCTGCGGGACCGGGGCAAGACGGCGTATCTGCTGCCCAATCCGGAGCTGACCGCCACCTACGCCCCCTATGCCGCCCCCTACGCCGCCCCGGAGGGCTTCGTCCCCCGCCATGTGGTGTCGGTGGACATTGCGGCCCTGTCCCTGCTGCCGGAAAACGCCCGGCCCTATCAGGACCGCATCGACCTGGCCATCGACCACCACCCCTCCCAGGAGTTTTTCGCCCGGGAGACCTGTCTGGAGGCCGAATCCGCCGCCTGCGGCGAGATCGTGTACAACATCATCACCCGCCTGACTCCGGTGACGCCGGACATCGCCCTGCCGCTGTATGTGGCCGTCTCCACGGATACCGGCTGCTTCGTCTATTCCAACACCACCGCCCGCACCCACCGCATCGCCGCCGCCCTGATGGACTGCGGCATCGACGCGGCCCCGGTGAATAAGGCCCTGTTCCGCACCAAGAGCCGCACCCGTCTGGCTATGGAGGCCTGGATGGCGGAGTGGGCGGAGTATTATGACCACGACCGGGTGGTCGTCATGCAGATCCCCCTGTCCCTGTGCCTGGATTACAAGGCCACGGAGGCCGACGTGGAGGAGCTGTCCAGTCTGGCTGCCCTGGTGGAGGGCACCGACTGCGGCGTGACCCTGCGGGAGCTGAAGGACGGCCGGGTGAAAATTTCCCTGCGAACCGGCCCCCGGGTCAATGCCACGGAGGTCTGTGCCCTTCTGGGCGGCGGCGGCCATGCGGCTGCTGCCGGCGCCACGCTGCACGGCACCCTCAGCGAGGTGAAGCAGGCCGTGCTCCAGGCCATCGACATGGTGGCGGGGGAGGATTGACAAAAGGAGCGACCCATGGCAAACGGAATCATCATCATCGACAAGCCCACCGGCTGGACATCTATGGATGTCTGCCCGTCCCCACAAAATGACGGAGCATTTTGCGGGGACCCCTCGCACTGATTTTCATTTCCTCCGGCGGAAGTAAATTCCGCCTGCGGCAAGGTTTTACTGCGCAAAACGCTTGTACGCGCCATTCGGCGCGGTTCGCGCAGACTTATACAAGGAGCGACCCATGGCAAACGGAATCATCATCATCGACAAGCCCGCCGGCTGGACATCTATGGATGTCTGCGCGAAGCTGCGGGGCATTCTGAAAACCAAGAAGGTGGGCCATGCCGGGACCCTGGATCCCATGGCCACCGGCGTCCTGCCGGTGTTTGTGGGACAGGCCACCCGGGCGGTGTCCTTCGCCGAGGACGGGGAGAAGGAGTATATCGCCGGGCTGCGGCTGGGCCGCACCACCGACACCCAGGACACCTCCGGCGAGACCCTGGACACCCACCCGGTGCTCACCGGCCGGGAGGACCTGCTGCACCTGCTGCCCCGGTTCACCGGCGAGATACAGCAGGTGCCCCCCATGTATTCCGCCGTGAAGATCGGCGGCCAGAAGCTCTACCAGATCGCCCGCCGGGGCGGGGAGATCGAGCGCCCTGCCCGGCCCGTTACCGTTTATGAGCTGGAGCTGCTGGACCAGACCGGCCCCGGGGACTACACTCTGCGCATCCGCTGCTCCAAGGGTACCTACGTCCGCACCCTGTGCCACGACATCGGACAGGCTCTGGGCTGCGGCGGCTGCATGAGCAGCCTGCGGCGCACCGTGGCTGCGGGCTTTACCCTGGAGGAGGCCGTGACCCTGGACCGGGTCCAGGAGGAGGGCGAGGCGCTGCTGGCCCCGCTGGACTCACTGTTCCGCCAGCACCCGGCCTACCGGATCCGGCATCCCCGGGTGGACGCCCTGTGCCGCAACGGGAACCCCTTCACCGTCCGCCAGGAGCTGCCGGAGGGCGTGTACCGGGTATATGGTCAGAGCGGCGAATTTCTCTGCCTCAGCCGCCTGGAGGGCGGCGTAATGACCTCCCTTAAAAACTTTTTCGGAGCGTGAATACCTTGAATCGAACTGTTATCGCCCTGGGCTTTTTCGACGGCGTTCACCGGGGCCACGGGGCTCTGCTGGAAATGACCGTCCGCCGGGCCCGGGAGCTGGGTGCCGTACCTGCTGCCTTTACCTTCGACCGTCCGCCTAAGGAGGTGGTCACCGGCCGCCCGGTGGGCCTCATCAACACGTCGGAGGACCGTCGGGATCTGATGCAGCGGCTGTACGGCATCCGTCAGGTCATCATTGCCCCCTTTGACAACGCCATGATGACCATGCCCTGGCAGGATTTCATCGACGATCTGCTGATCGGTACCTATGGCGCGGTGCACCTGGTGGCAGGCCACGACTATCACTTCGGCCACCGGAACCAGGGGGACCCGGAGAGGCTCCTGTCCCGCTGCCGGGAGCGGGGCATCGGCTGCGACATCATCCCCCAGGTGACCCGGGACGGCATCACCGTCAGCTCCACCTATATCCGCACCCTTATCGAAAGCGGACAGATGGAGCGGGCCGCCGATTTCCTGGGCCACCGCCACTGCCTGACCCGCACCGTCACCCACGGCTGCCGCTTTGGACGCACCATCGGCATCCCCACGGTGAACCTGACGCCGCCGGACCATGTGCTGCTGCCGGAGCGGGGCGTGTATGTGACCCGGGTGTTTCTGCCGGACGGCTCCAGCGTTCCCGGCGTCACCAATGTGGGCACCCGGCCCACCGTCAGCGATGGCGACGCCGTGTCGGTGGAGACCTTCCTGCTGGACTTCGACGGGGACCTGTATGACAAGACCATCCGGGTGGAGTTCTGCCGCCGCCTGCGCCCAGAGCGGAAATTCGCCTCGCCCCAGGAGCTGAAGGCTGAAATCCAGCGCAATATCCAACAAACTCGCGATTATTTTGTGGAAAACCCCGAATAACCCCCCGCCGCCTGCCTCCGCAGGCGGCGGTCAGCTTGTCAAAAAAATCTTTTTTGACAAGCTGAGTGCGGTTTTTCAGAACTTAAAAAGTTCTGAAAAACCTGTGATTGCAAACGAAAGACACCCCTGATGGGTTTCTTTTTCGTAACTATCTTCCTTTCCGATGGCGGAAGATTTTCGAGTTTTTCGACAGTCTCCCCGCCGCCTGCCTCCGCAGGCGGCGGTTTTCTCGTTTACAATTTGTTTACAGAAAAGGTCAAAGAAAGTCAAAATTCCCTATTGACATTTTGAAACCCGGTGGTATACTATAGCCAAAGGTCAAAGAAAGGCAAAGTCAGACAGACCGAATCGAAACAGAAAGGAAGTGAAGGGCTTGGGTACATCGGATATGATCGCCCGGTTCATCCAGGCGGAGCTGGAGGAGGCCAACGGGGTTCTGGAGCTGCAGCGCAGCGACCTGGCCCAACGCTTTGGCTGCGTCCCCAGCCAGATCAATTATGTGATGTCCACCCGGTTTTCCCCGGAGCACGGCTACATTGTGGAGTCGCGCCGGGGCGGCGGGGGCTACATCCGCATCACCCGGGTGCAGGTGGACCGCCACACGCTTTTGATGCACGTCATCAACTCCGTAGGCGATACGCTGGACCTGGCCAGCGCCCGGGCCATTCTTTCAAACCTGGTCCAGTCCCAGGCGGTGGAGCGGAACGTGGCGCAGACCCTTCTGTGGGCCGTGTCCGACAATTCCCTCCGCTCCGTTCCCAAGGACCGGCGGGACAATCTCCGGGCCAGTATTTTCAAGCAGGTGCTCATTCACCTGGTTTGAGTTTTCAATAAGGAGGCAATCATTATGAAATGTCAGAATTGCGGAAAGAACGAAGCAACGTTTTACTATAGGAGCAGCATCAACGGTCGGGTCATGGAGAGCCATCTGTGCCCCGAATGCGCCCGTCAGCTGGGCCTGGTGCAGGATATGCGCCGCCCCATGATGAGCAGCTTCTGGGACGATGACGATTTCTTCACCCGTCCCTTCCGGATGCTGGAGCCCCTGCTGGGCGGCTTCGGCAGCCGCCTGCTGACGGAGTTCCCGGAACCCGTGGACGTGACCCAGCAGGCCCGCCGCGCGGCGGAGGAGCCCCGGGAGGACAACCTGGTCCAGGGCGACGAGCGGGAGAAGCTCAGCCGCCAGCGCCAGCGCAACGCCCTGGAGACCCAGCTGCGCCACGCCGTGGAAACCGAGAACTTCGAGGAAGCCGCCAAGCTCCGGGATCAGCTGCGGTCCCTGCCCCAGGCGTAAGCGTTACGCCGATCAACCGAAAGGAAGTGTAAACTATGATGGAAAATAAATTCACCCCCCGTGCGGAGGAATCCCTGCGGCTGGCCCAGGAGGCCGCCGAGGAAATGGGCCACGGCTATGTGGGCAGTGAGCACCTGCTGCTGGGCCTGATGCGTGAGGAGGAGGGCATTGCCCACCGGGTCCTGGAGGAAGCGGGCCTCACCGATGATATGATCTGCGATGTGCTGCATCGCAGCGTGGGCACCGGCCTTTCCGGCGCGGCTCCCTCCCAGGGGCTGACTCCCCGGGCCAAGAGCGCCGTGGAGCTGGCCGTGTCCGAAGCGTCCCGCACCGGTGCGGGCTATATCGGCACCGAGCATCTGCTGATGGGCCTGCTGCGTGAGGGCAACAACATGGCCATCCGGGTGCTGCGCACCGTGGGCATCGACCCCAAGAAGCTGTACAGCGCCGTGGTGAAGAAGATCAACGAAGCGCCCCGGGCCGCAGCCGCCGCAGGCGGCAATTCCGCCGCTCCCTCCCGTGAGGACGGCAAGAAGGGCGGCGCCCTGGCGGAGTTCACCCGGGATCTGACGGAGGCCGCCCGCAGCGGCAAGCTGGACCCGGTCATCGGCCGGGAGAAGGAGATTGCCCGGGTCATCCAGATTCTGTCCCGCCGCACCAAGAACAACCCCGTTCTGATCGGTGAGCCCGGCGTGGGCAAGACCGCCATTGCCGAGGGCCTGGCCCAGCGCATCGCCGCCGCCGACGTGCCCGAGGAGCTGCTGGACAAGCGGGTCCTGTCCCTGGACCTGTCCGGTATGGTGGCCGGCACCAAATACCGGGGCGAATTTGAGGAGCGCATCAAGAACACCATCAACGAGGTGAAGAAGGCCGGCAACGTCATCCTATTCATCGACGAGCTGCACACCATCGTGGGCGCAGGCTCCGCCGAGGGTGCGGTGGACGCCGCCAACATCCTCAAGCCCGCTCTGTCCCGGGGCGAGATCCGGGTCATCGGCGCCACCACCCTCAACGAGTACCGCAAGTACATTGAGAAGGATGCCGCTCTGGAGCGCCGCTTCCAGCCCGTCACCGTGGGAGAGCCCTCTCCCGAGGCTACGCTGGAGATACTGAAGGGCCTGCGGGATAAGTACGAGGCCCACCATCACCTGACCATTACCGACGGAGCCCTGGAGGCCGCTGTGCGGCTGTCCCGCCGGTATATCAACGACCGGTTCCTGCCGGACAAGGCCATCGACCTGATGGACGAGGCCGCCAGCCAGGTGCGTATGGCTGCCGAGTCCGCCTCCCCCGATCTGAAGGACCTGGAGGAGAAGATCGCTGCCCTGCACCGGGAGAAGGAAGAGGCCGTCACCGCTCAGGACTTCGAGAAGGCCGCCCAGCTGCGGGATATCGAGAAGGACTATCAGGAGCAGGTGGAGATCGAGCGCGACAAGTGGCGCAAGCAGATGTCCGCCAATCGCGGCAGCGTCACCGAGGACGACATTGCCAAGGTAGTGGCCGGCTGGACCGGCATCCCTGTCACCCGGCTCACCCAGGACGAGAGCCAGCGGCTGCTGCAGCTGGAAAAGGTCCTGCATGAGCGCGTGGTGGGTCAGGACGAGGCTGTTACCGCCGTGGCCAAGGCCATTCGCCGCAGCCGTGTGGGCCTGAAGGACCCCAAGCGGCCCATTGGCTCCTTCCTGTTCCTGGGCCCCACCGGCGTCGGCAAGACCGAGCTGTGCAAGACCCTGGCCGAGGCCATGTTCGGCGATGAGAACGCCATGATCCGCATCGACATGTCCGAGTACATGGAGAAGCACACGGTGTCCCGTCTGGTGGGCTCGCCTCCCGGATATGTGGGCCACGAGGAGGGCGGCCAGCTCACGGAGAAGGTGCGCCGTAAGCCCTATTCCGTGGTGCTGTTCGACGAGATCGAAAAGGCCCATCCCGATGTGTGGAACATCCTGCTGCAGATCCTGGAGGACGGCATTGTCACCGACTCCCAGGGCCGCCGGGTGGACTTCAAGAACACCATCATCGTCATGACCTCCAATGTGGGGGCCAAGAACATCACCGCCGCCGACACGCCTCTGGGCTTTGACGGCAGCGGCGAGGCGGCTAAGCGCACCGAGGAGGAGCGGTTTGCACGCATCAAGGACGCCGTTATGGCGGAGCTGCGCCAGACCTTCCGTCCGGAGTTCCTGAACCGTATCGATGAGATCATCGTGTTCCACCAGCTGACGGAGGAGAACATCCGCAGCATTGCCCGCCGGATGCTGGATACCATCGGCAGCCGCATGGCCGCCCAGGGCATCACCCTCCAGGCGGATGACGATGCCGTGGCCGCTCTGGCCAAGGATGGCTTCGATCCCCGCTACGGCGCCCGTCCCCTGCGCCGTACCCTCCAGACCGAGGTGGAGGACGTGGTGGCCGAGCAGATGCTGGACGGTAAGCTCCAGTCCGGCGACACCGCCCACGTCCGTCTGAAGGACGACAAGGTGGTCATCGAAAAGTAAAATAATCCCCCAACCGGCGGCACCTCAAGCCGCCGGTTGGGGGATTTTACGTTCTGTCTTACGCTTTTACCAGCTCCACCAGCACCTGCACCATCTTTTCCATAGACGGCACGGGAATGAACTCATGGACGCCGTGGAAGTTTGCGCCGCCGGTGCACAGGTTGGGGCAGGGGATATCCTGTTCCCAGGACAGGCGCGCCCCGTCGGTGCCGCCCCGGATGGGAACGATCACCGGCTCCACGCCCACGGCCTCCATGGCGGCCTTGGCGTTTTCAATCAGCTCCATATGGGGCCGGATCTTCTCCTTCATGTTGTAGTAGCTGTCCCGCATCTCCAGCCGGAAGGTGCCCCGGCCCCACCGTGCGTTCAGATAGTCCACCAGCTGCTGCACGAAGGCCTTCCGGGCGTTGAACTTCTCCAGGTCGTGGTCCCGGATGATGGCGTGCAGCACCACCTGGCTCTCGTTTCCGGCCAGGTCCGTCACATGGTAGAAGCCCTCGTAGCCCTCCGTGTGGGCGGGAGCCTCCGCCGCAGGCAGCAGAGAGATGAACTGGTTGGCCAGCAGGATGGCATTTTTCATCTTGTTCTTGGCGGAGCCGGGATGGATGTTCACGCCCTCCACCGTCAGGGTCACGGCGGCGGCATTGAAGTTCTCGTACTCGATCTCGCCCAGCTCGCCGCCGTCCACGGTCCAGGCCACCCTGGCGGGGAACTTTTCCGGATCAAAGTGATCGGCGCCCTTGCCCACCTCCTCGTCGGGGGTGAAGCACACGGCCACGGCCCGGTGCCGGATCTCCGGATGGGCCAGCAGGTATTCGCAGGCGGTGACGATCTCCGCCACGCCCGCCTTATCGTCGGCCCCCAGCAGGGTGGTGCCGTCGGTGACGATCAGCTCCTGGCCGATGTACCGCTCCAGGAAGGGGAAGTCCTTCACCTTCAGGCTCCCGGCTTTCTTCAGGGGCAGGTCCCCGCCCTGATAGGTGACGATCTCCGGATGGATATCGGCCCCGCTGACGGCAGGGGAGGTGTCCATGTGGGCGATCAGGCCCAGAGCCGGCGCATCGCATCCGGGGGTGGCGGGCAGCACGGCGTACACATAGCCCTTGTCGTCCAGGTGGGCCCCCTCCAGGCCCAGGGCCGCCAGCTCATCGGCCAGATACTGACCCAGCACCCGCTGGTGGGCGGTGGTGGGCACGGTGTCCGATGTCTCGCTGGAGGTGGTGTCGAAGGACACATATTTCAGAAAACGCTGGGTAACTTCCATGATGGTTTCCCTCCGTAAATTGGATTTGCCCCCAGTATAGCACACCTCCCGCCTCTCCGTCAATCCACTGAGAAATATGGCACTTTGCATAAACTTATTAAGAATTATGAACTATTGATATACATGTTGACATGAGAAAATAGAGATGATATGATTTTGTTAACGGGGTATTCGAATAATAAACCAGAAGAAGATATCAAATAACAAACAGCCATGTAAAAAAGGAGATGACAACGTGAGAAAAAGAATTACCACCGGCTTGCTGGCAGTTGTTTTCTGCATAATTGCCATCCTACCTGCGGGGTGCTCCACTCAAAAAGGGCCCTCTATGGTGAGCCGGGGCTTTGAGCGGGCGGTGATCGACGGCCGCCAGGCCACCCGGTTTGTGGACTCCGCCCTTGCGGCGGAGAGCGAGACATCGGGCTATTTGTTTTCGTATTATTGTGTGGATTCCAGCCGGATCGTCCAATACGACTCCAGGAATGTCAGCGATGCCAGACTTCTGCTCTCCCTTAGCAGAGGGCAGACCAAGAGCGCGCCCCATGGGGTCACCACAACGGGGACCATCGTCTTTTCCGGAGAGCCGGACGAGAAAATGAAGGATGCGGTCAGCGCATGGGCCGGAGCCGACGGGAGCTATGCGGTCCGGTCGCTTATGGGGAGGGGGACGTTTTCGTTCCCACAAGATGAACGAAGCGACCGGGTTTCCTATTTTATAGGTGTTGGGTTTGATGAGTACGCCTTCCGGCTTCAGCGGTATGACGTGTATCAGCCGCGGCAGGGGGCGGTCGGTCTTGCGGCGGAGCCGGAGTACCGCCAGGCTGGCACGGTCACCGTGCATGCGCACATCCCCAAGCAGGTGGTTTATTGCACCGCCGGGAAAACGGCCAATGCATAAACGGCCCGGTTTTCTGTCCCGGGACAGGGCGGGACGTCCCGCTTTTGGGGCCGTTTTCGCCGGGACAGGAGCGGGAAATTGCGGGACAGAGGACCCGGCTGCGCTCCTGACGCAGCCGGGTCCTTGCGCACACCCGGAAAACCCGGAAGTTCCACCCGGCATGTAGGTTTGTCAAACATATTGGACAGAGAACTCCGCGGGGGAGAGCCAGTGGAGGGGCCTCATAGGGAAGTTGTTGGAGCGGCGGTTGTGGACGGCAAGCTGCTTTGCGAAGTCGTCCAGGGAATAGAAAGCGTGGCAGGAATAGAAGCGTTTCTGGTCCTCGCGGTGGCTGCGCTCCACCTTACCGTTGTGCCGCGGGGTATACGGGCGAATCAGCTTATGCCGGATGCCCAGCTCAGCAGCCGTCCGCTGAAACAGCGTGCGGCGTTTTTCTTTGGGCCTTTTCCAAGCAGACGCACGGTTCCGCTATCTGGCTGTTTTGTGCCGAGCATACATTCAATCGCGGTGCTTTTTCCTGCACCGTTTGCACCCAGCAGTCCGAATGCCGTTCCGCTTTTTGCCGAAAGCTCCAGATGATCGACCACGGTTTTCCCGGCATAGGTTTTCGTCAGCCCTTCAACAAAAATCGCTTCGCCCATTTCTGAACCCTCCTGACAGCCCGCAGCTCGATATAGCCGCGCCCGCCACGGGGTTCGAGCTGGATGCGCAGGTTCTCATCGTCCCAGCGGTAGCCGAGATATGCCGGGTCGTAGCTGTCCATGAATACCTGCACGGTATGGATTGCCTCGCAATAGTCCTCCTCGCAGAAGGGTTGACCTTGGAACTGGAGATATTCCGCCTCTGGCAGATGAATGGTGTCGAAGCCCTCCGGGATCATCCCCATATAATCGGTTTCGACCTCCACGCCCTGCACATAGGTAGAGGTGTTCGGCTTTTTGTACTTTTCGGGCAGCCACATGGAAATAGGCTCTCCGCAGAGTGACTTCATGCTCATAAGGATTATATTTTGTACAGAGCCGCTATTTCAGCAGTCTTTCGTAAGTGAAGTTTCCAGCAGCCCCTTTTACAAGCAATATAGCAAGTGCTGCCAGAACAATACCCACTCCCCAGAGAAGTCCCGCGCTGATTAGGATAATGCCCGTGAATTGTCCGATGAGCAAAGCGAGAATCGGGAAGATCAGGAATACCGCCCGCTGCTGTGCTTCTTCGATAGTTTGTGCCTTGGCAGAACTCCGCACGGTTACAGCAATTGCAACCAGAGAGATCGCCGGTGCGATTAGAAGCATGATTGCCAGCCAACTCGCTGCGGGAAGGAGCAGATTGCCGGTCAGGAAGAACACTTCTATCTCCACTACCAACAGCATGGCAGCAAACGAGATATAGGAAATCATCATTCCAACCGAAAGCCCGGCCAATATTTTGGATTGGAACAACTGCCGCAGGGACAGCGGTGAATACAGCAATGTTTCTAAGGTGTGCTTTTCTTTTTCGCCCACGAAGGAGCTTGCCGCCATGACAGACGATGCCATGATGGGGATGATCAGAAAGAAGGATGGCATGATTTGATTCAATATCAGGCTAAAAATTTGCTGTTGCTGGCTGTACTCCCCATTGGGAACAGGCAGCATATCCAATAGTTTCTGAAAATCTGAGGCAGCATCGGGAGCAAATGATATTACAAGCACAAAAATGGACGGCAGGACAATAGTTAGCACAAGCGGCACGATAAGAAGAACTGCGAAAATCTGCTTATTTGATGTAATGCCACGAATATCTTTCTTTATTAAGGCGAACTGTCCAACATTCATGTATTTTCACGCTCCGTTTCCGCATGTTCCCGGTCGATCAGAGAAAAGTAGATTTCTTCCAATGACATCTGCTGTTCCGATACATGGTACAAATCACCACCGGCCTCTACAATCCTTTTTACGATGAGCGGGATGTCATGCTCTGAGGCCACATCCACATCATAGATGTGATCGCCAACCTCTTTGTATACCATGTCCTTTGGCAAGCAGCTTGCTTTCACACGAACCCTGCGATTTCTGCTTACCATAGCGCGTAGTTCGGTAATATTTCCCGTAGCGAACAAATGCCCTTTATCCATAAGTCCGTATGTCGTGCAGATCTCCTGCGCATACCGAAGCTGATGCGTACAAAGAAATACGGTGATTCCTTCGGCAGCCTGCTCCTGAATCAGAGAATTTACATTCTGAGCACTTTCGGGGTCAAGGCCAGAGGTCGGCTCATCCAGAAACAAAATCTGTGGACGGTGAAGCAATGCTCTGGCCAAAGAAAGCCGCTGGCGCATACCGGTAGAATAAGTGGCCAGCTTGCGATCCATCACATCTGCCAGTTCCAGTCGATGTAGGAGCAGTTTTGTTCTATCTGCACATTCCGAACGGCTCATGCCAAAAAGAGTGCCGTAAAATTGCAGATTCTCCCAAGCCGTCATGTGATCGTACATTTGGGCATGTTCTGTTACTACGCCGACCTTTTCATGCAGCTGCTCCGGGTTTTGGGTGGGGTCAATTCCCAGCACCTGACATTTACCGCCCGATGGGGTCAGCATACCGCAAAGCAGTTTCACGGTCGTAGTTTTTCCCGCTCCGTTTGGCCCTAAGAACCCGAAAATCTCTCCCTGATTCAATGAGAACCTGATTCCATCAACCGCAACGGTTCCTCCGGAAAATGTTTTTGATAATGCTTCTACGGTAATTGCTTTCATCTCATATTTCCCTCGATGTGGTCGTCTGCTGTGTTCAGTTCGAGATTCATCAGGTCAAAATCAATATATTCTCCATTGATCTTGAAAAAGCGGGGAAACACACACAGCTTCCGAAAGCCGTACTTTTCATAAAGCCTGATGGCGCGGGCATTGCTGCTGCGCACCTCCAGATTCAACTGCTCGAAGCCGTTTTCCTTGGCAAAGGCAAGAACAGCTTCCGTCAGCGCAGACGCCGCACCGCAGCCCCACCACGCTTTTTTTCAGACTGATGCCAAACTCTCCGCGATGGCTCATACGCTGGGGCTTGCGGTTCAGGCTTGCCGTGCCGATGATCTCGCCATATACCTTGGCGAGATACTGCACATTGTCCGCTGATTCGCACTGCGAACGCAGATAGTCTCGCTCCGTTTCAAGGTCGAGGGGCACTCCCTCCGCACCGAAGCTGAGATTTTCGGTTTCGCCGCCCACGATTTTCAGATAATCCAAGAGTGCCGCGGCATCCTCTGCCCGTGCGCGCTCTATGACAAACAAGCTGTTATTCAATTTCAAAACTTCCTTTCTTCGTATTTTCCCCTTACGGCGATGCGCCCCAGCGTTGGACATCCATCCATCTGTCCGCAGTCGGCGCAGGTATCCAGTCCCTTTTCCCGGACGCAGTTATGTACGGGGCAGAGCTTGTCACAGAACGGCGTTTTTACGCCCTCTGTGCGGCAGCCGGTGCAGTTTATCATTTCAGGTAGGATCGTTACCCCGTTGAGCTTTGTCCACAGGGCAGCAGTTTTTTTGCGCAGGGCGTTGTCGTTCGTGAGCGTTGCGATTCTGGCATCGCATTTTTCGCAGTCCAGTCCGCAGCAGCCGATCAGTTGATTCGTGCTTTTCATAATCCTACCTCCATACAATCTAAGCTTTCCTGACGGCAAGGCAGTTGTCTGCCAATGTGCCGGCAGCGTCTGCACATTCTTTCATGCCATTTCCTCCTGCGCTGCCAATATTGCACCTCTGTATGCCCGCTCCAAATGGGAATTGATCGTGTCCTCATCGTATTTCAACGAATTGTTGGCAATCATGCTTGCATACCCGTGGGCAAACAGAAACACCGTGATAAAAACCATTTTCGTCTGCTCCATGCCAATTCCTAAGGATCTCTGCATCGCTGAAAGAACGGGGATAAGCTCCTCCGCATCGATCAGTTCAAGCAGGGTTTTTCCGTTAAAATAATCCGACTGGAAAAGGAAGCGGAACAGGTGGGGTTCTTCGATGGCAAAGCGGATATAATTCATTCCGATTCCAAGGGCAGCACCCTTTGGCGGTTTCTTCATGGTCATAAGGTATTCCGAATGATAAAGGTCTGCCTTCGCATAGACTGTTCTTTTCAGTTCTTCCATCGTCGCAAAATGATACATGACGGGCTGCGTGGAGCAATGCAGCCTTTCCGATACAGTTCTTGCGTTGATGTTTTCCGCTCCCGCTTCGCGGGCAATCGCAAAGGCCGCATCAACGATCATCTCTTTTGTAACTTTTGCCTTGGCGGGCATACGCATACCTCCGTTTTATAACTCACATTATGTATAATCGAGATTATACAACGCACAATGCACATTGTCAATCCGTCTGGAGTAAAATTTACAAATGGTCTTCCAATGGCAGCTTCATAGGTATAATCCGCCTTTCTGCGAAAGGCACCGACGGGGTTATGAAACCGAGGGGTGCTTAAGAATCGAGTTCAAGCCTCATAAGAACAAGCGTTTGCCAGCCGCTTCTTGCACGGAAACCTCTTGGATTGCGACCATATTCCTGAAATCCGACCGATTCATACAGCCGGACAGCAGACGCGTTCTCTGCTACGACCTCCAGCTCTATTTGCAGGTATCCCGCTTGCTTCGCGCATTCGATGCACGCAAGTGTTAGAGCTCTTCCGACGCCGTGCCCCCAGTAGGCTTTTTCAATGGCGATATGATATTTGCCCCAGATGATGAATGGATTGTTGAAAATGCCGCTGTTCATGCCGACGGCGCCGTCGATCTCGGTATCCACGATGGCGGAGGTGCCGATGACCATGCTGTCGGTCAGATCGTGATTTTCACAGCTTTCCGCTACTTCATGTGTCAGCCGCAGGTAGTCAGCGCTGAACTGCGCAAGGTCGGTGGAAAACGGCACATCGCAGGAGCCGATCTCGCCGGTTTTGTTTTTTACGATGGTGTTCACCGCGATGCTGTCATATTGCAGCAGCTCGCGTCCAACAGGGAGCAGGTAAAACTCCTTGATCTCGCTGGCAGCCTTGCCGATACACCAGCAGAGAAGCATATTGAATTTCAGCCCGCGCTTGCGGCTGAATCTCACAAGCGGTGTGACATCCAGCGTTTTGAAAAAAGTCACCATAGGGTTCGGCGTACTCACCTAAATATCAAACGCCGCCGCACGAGTGGTCATTTTTTGGTCGATAACGGTCGGTTTCATTCTTCACACTCCAATGTACTATCCTCCATTCATCGCGCTACAATCAGTTTTACAAGCCCGCCAGTGCCAGGAATTTTTTTTCTGACTGAATGCTCTGTGTCAGAAACTGACCGTCCCGGAACAGGGCATAGGTCGTGATCGGTGCGGGTACATTCTGCGCAGATTCTTTATCAGTGACATGGATGACCTTGAACGGGATACCATGTTCCTTCGCCACCTCCTGCACCCTTGGTACCCAATAATAGGTGTAGGGACACTGATCGGTGTAATACAGAACAAAACCGTTATCTTCAATCGCCGGATGCTTCGCGCCTTCCCGGAACTTTGGCATCTGTGCGGACGGTTCAAAGGGAAGGTACATGAGATTGATCCCGCAGTCGGATATGTCTGCCACTGTGATCCGAATATAGTTCATCGGTTATTCCTCCAATGCCGTTGTTCTTTCGTTTTGGCGATGGCAATTCATCGAACATTGCCTCAAAGAGCTCTGTAAGAAACACTTTGCTATCAACTTCATCCACCAGCAGCATTTCTTTCGCTCCCTCATACGGGAGCTCACAGATTGCCGCAGGCATAAGTTCCAGAGCGGATCTTGTTTTCTTTACAAGCAGTCGATCATCATAGATTCCACCGACGATTTTACCTCGGTAATAGAGGATAAATTCTCCCATCATAGGACGGTAAGAAATATCGTCCAGATCGGATAGCTGTTCCAGAATGAAATGAAGATACTCTTTACCGGATGCCATTTTTTCCTCCTGTTCAGAACAGTTGCCCCGTCAGCTTCCGCTTTTCCTTCTTCGGAAAAGTCGCTTCAAATCGTTCAAAGCCCTCCGGGTCTTTCTCACAGACAAAATATCCCACTGGGTCTTTGTAGGTGCCGGAGATACCGTCCAAAAAACCGGGCGTCAGCTCCTTGATGAGAAAATAATCCGCTTCAGGGTCGTCGGCATAGCGGATACCCTTTATTTTGGCAGGCACAAAGCCGGACTTGCCGTAAAAGTCAATATTGCCGGTGATGGCAAGTGCTCCTGCACCCATTTCCTTGGCTTTTTCCATGGAATAGTCCAGCAGCTTCTTTCCGTAGCCCTGCCGCTTGTATGCGGGCGCAATGCCGATGGGGCCGAAGGTCATGATCGGCACCTTTCTTCCGTCATCGCAGTCGATTTCCGACCACACATAGATGACCTGCCCGATCAGCTCGCCGTCCAGCTCCATGACGAAGTCCAGCTCCGGCACAAATGCCGGGTCATCCCGATAGCAGTGCAGCACATAGTACTCCATGCAGCCGGGGCGGTAGACATTCCAAAAGGCCTCGCGGGTCAGGTTTTCAACATTGCGATAGTCATCTTTGGTTTCCAAACGAATGGTAATCTTCTTTTCTGACATGGTGGTTCTCCTTATCTCTTGCCAATGATTTTGTCGATCAGCCCGTAAGCAAGGGCTTCCTGCGCCGACATGTAGTTGTCGCGCTCCGTATCAGCGGCAACCTCTGCAAAGGATTTTCCCGTATTCTCGGAAAGAATGCGGGTCATCCGCTGTTTGGTTTTCTGCATCTGCTCGGTGACGATCTGAATATCCTTGTCTGGGTCTTGTGCTTCCAGAAACAGCATCTGCGCGACGATGGAACTGGCGGATGCGTCCGTTACTTCCTCACCGAGAAAGATGATTCGGTCGGAGAGGAGCCGGGAAAAAATATCATAGCTCCGTTCGCCGCGGCTGGTTTGTTCGATCACATAGGGAATGATGCTCATATAGGTTTATCGCTCCCTGTGCTTATCAAGTTTGGCTTTCCAAAAAGCACCGATAGGGCTGAAAGCCTGCTGCCGCATAGAATTTCTGCGCCGACTCATTGAATGTCCAGACATCCAGTGTCACTCGATCAAAACCCCGATGTTTTGCTTGCGCTTTGCAAAGCTCTGTCCACCAGCGTTTCATCCAGTACGGACATGGAAAAGAACGCGCCGATGCTGCCCGCAATCAGTATAAGGCGATCACAGCGCTGCCGTTTCTGCGCAAAAAAAGCCAAGAATTCCTCTTTGGCCTCCCACGGCGTCTGGGAGCGGTAGTCGAAGCCGATGACTTCGCAATTCGGAAAAAGGGGCTTGTAATGGTCGGCTTCTTCCGCCGAGCCGCCCTTTCCGTGAACATAGATAATGGATTCTTTCATTTTTCTTGTCTCTCTTTCTCTGAACAACGGAATCTCACCGTCAAAATGCTTTACCCTCTCCCAAAGCGGGCCTTTTGCGCCCATGGTAAAGGCAATATCGCTGCTGCGGATGGAGAGAGGCTGCATTTGCGGCTTCAGATGAAGAAATTTCATCATTTCCTCTGTCAGCCTGATTTCACCCGACTCTGAAATTACAGTCCAACAATAGAAGCGCCCCTTGTATTGTAAGGAAGAAACGTCCCCATCGGCGCTTCATAATGCAAAAGCTCCGGAGTTTCGGCCAGAATATGGCCGAGCTTGGAGGGCAGCAGCAATCCTTGTCTTGTTACGCAGAACCCACCTGTGGACTTGCTTCCGGTAAACAGGTATATTTTCCCTTCATCGGCAATTCGGCACTCCTTAATGGCCTGCGTGGGGAACTGCACCGCCTCCATCCGAGCGGACAGCTGGAATCGCCGACTTTTTCCGCACGCTGTCCGTTTACGTTCCGGCCTGTCCCATGCCGACACCGCAGACGGCGCGTACCTGATAGCGCTTTGCGGCCTCGGCATAGCCCTTGACCGAGCCTGCCATGATCTAGCCAAGGTAGATAACCTCCGCTCCAGCAAAGACCCGTTTCTTCGCTTCTGCAAGGGAATACACCGGAAGTCCGGTTTTCTGCGCCAGCAACTTGGCATAATGCTCTGTGCTGCCGGTATTGGTGGTGTAAATAATTGCGTTCATAGAAACATTCCTCTCAAAAAAGTGAGACGCAGCGCATGATCGGCTTTGCGATCAGCACTGCGTCTTAGCGTCTGGCTTCTTTCGTCTCAATCGTGAAATTCTTTGCGTTGATGATGCTCTCGTGCCTGCACTTCGGGCAGAACAAAGGAAAAGCCTTTAATTCCGTTTCCTGAAAGATTTGCAAGCGTGTCTTGGCACCGCACCAAGGACATAAGACCCATTGCTTTTCTTTTGTGGCTTCTTTCATTATGATGTTCCCGACTTTCTATAACCAGATTCTATTCTGGAGATAAAACGATCAATGTGCGCGTCCAGCAGGGGAGCAACCGAGTCCTTATCTTTCGCCCCATCGTAGACGCTGTAGAGTAGGTACATTGGCCCGTAGAACTCCAGCGCCAGCTGCATGGCGGCTTCGTCAGTATCTGTCAGCTTACGAAAAATTGCGGCCATGTACTCCAGAGGCCCGCCCGCCAGATAGTCGTGATGGAGCTGCGTCAGCTTGGGATCGCGGTATTGCTCCAGCGTCAGCATTTTGCGGAAATTCGAGGAAAACGGCTCCTTTGTCCAATGGTCAAACTGCGCCATACTGTATGCGCGGATCTTTTGAATCGGCGTGTGCAGGTAAGCCTCCGCAAAGCCGTCCGGCTCCGTCTCCGGCATTTCATAGCTTTCCGCTCGTTCATAGTCCATCTCATTCATGCGCTCCACGATCCTGTCCAAAATCTCCTGTTTGCTGGTATAGTGCTTATACAAGGCGGCTTTCGTGAACCCCAACCGCCCCGCAATATCATTCATAGATGTCCCAAGGTAGCCGTTCTGCGCAAACAATTCCAGAGCCGTTTCCAAAATTCGTTCTTTCGTATCTCCAGCCATAATATTCCTCCTTGCAGGTAACCACTCGGTAACTTCTATTATAGTTACCGAGTGGTTACTTGTCAAGACCTGGTGAAAAATCTTTTAGAGCGTAGCGCACAACAAATGTCAGCGAAAGGATTGAATCGACACGGTGAGATGTGCCGCATGGGCAGCGCAAAGATCACAAGCCCGATCCACGAAAAGGATACCTTCAGATTCATAAAGCAACACCGGCTTTCACAGCAAATTCAGGCAGCTTTGCGGGCTTTCCATAAATGGCAATCAGCGCGCGGAACTCCCGGCGGAACGCCTCACGCAGCTCTGCCTCCGTCAGGTGCAGATGATCCGTATTGGCGAGAATCGCCAGTCCGTAGGTAAAGTAGATCATATCCTGATGAAAGCGGCGTGCAACGTCCTCCGCATATCCGAATTCATCGACGATCACGCCGATGACCTCCTGCATCAGAACATCGCTTTGATATGCCCCTGGCTGTTCGCCCTCCAGATAGAGCCAGCGGAACAGCTGCTTTTCCTCGGCAGCGAATTTGACGAAGCCCATGCCGTAGCTGCTGTAGCGGCTGTCGCTCCCCTCGTGGGCGCGCAGAGAATCCCGCACGCGCTGTGTGTGCAGTTCGATCGCACGCTGCGTCAGCGCGGCCTTCAGTTCGTCCATGTTCTTGAATGAAAAGTAGATCGGCTGCGTGGAGCAGCCCAGTTTTTTGGCGACGCTGCGGGCATTGATGGCGGAAAAGCCATCGTCACGCAATACCTCCACCGCAGCGTCGATGATCTGTTCCTTTGAAACTTTTCTGACTGCCGGCATAAGCACCATCCTTGTATAATAACGCTGCGTTATATATAACGCAGTGTTATTATATCTTGTGGGACGTGATTTGTCAAGCGGCATGTTATTCTCCTGTTTCAATGGAGAAAACCCGGAAGTTCCACCCGGCATAGCTTGACACCGCCGCGGTAAAGTGCTATAATAACGACAATCATCCCATGACCATAGAACATTCATTGTCCTATAAAGAATGCAGCACATGGGAGTTCAACACAAGGGAGGAATGTATAACATGAAACGAGTGATCGCACTGCTGCTGACGCTGGTCATGCTGCTGGGCCTGGTGCCCACGGCTCTGGCCGCCGAAGCCGCCGCCCCCGACGGGACCGTGGTGAAGGCGGAGGAGGTCAGCGGCACCCCCCGGCTGGACGCCAGGGCGGAGAACGACTCTGCGGTGGAAACCACCCAGCCCACCGGGCATCAGCCCGATGATATGGTGACCATCCTCGTGGAGCTGGAGCGCGCTCCCGTGCTGGAGGGCTTTGCCGCGAAGAAAACGGCTTCCACCAGCTCTGCCGGTGCGGAGATCGCCGCCTATCTTGCCGGCGGCCGCGCGGAGAAACAGGATGCCGCCATTCGCCGGGATCAGAAAAAGGTCTTTGCCGAGATCCAGGCGGCCCAGCCCGCCGCTCTCCAGGCGGAGGGTACCCGCACTGCCTGTGCCCCTGAGCTGATGGAGCAGTGGACGGTGCTCTTTAACGGCATGGCCGTCCGCGCCCCCTACGGCATGCTGGATACCATCCGCGGCCTGAAGGGCGTGAAGTCCGCCCATGTGCAGCATGTTTACAGTCAGCCCGTCTCTCCGGCCACCAATGCCGGTGTGGCAGGCTACAGCTATGACATGGTCCACCTGCAGGAGGTCTGGAACAAGGGCTACACCGGCAAGGGAATGCTGGTGGCCGTGGTGGATTCCGGCCTGGACATGGAGTATTCCAGCTGGTGGAGCGATGAGGAGGGCGCCAACGTCACCGGTCTGCGCCGGGTCCACGAGGCCTTCCGGGACGACTCCTTCTACTCCCACCTCAGCGACAGCGACCTGCGCTATAGCAAGGAGTCCCTGCTGGCCTTCCTGAACGGCCGCCAGCTCAATGCCAATAGGCTGAGCCCCGCCTCCAACGAGGCCATGTACAAGACCCGCAAGGTTCCCTTCGCCTTTGACTACGCCGGAGACGCCGACCCCTATACCGGCGAGATCATCAGCGGCGACGTAAACGTCCGCAACAGCGGCAGCAACCACGGCACCCACGTCTCCGGCACCGTGGCGGGCTTTGTCCAGAGCCAGGAGGGCGAGGTCCTCTTCTCCGGCGTAGCCCCCGATGCCCAGCTGATGATGATGAAGGTCTTTGCCGACGGCGGCAACTCCGGCGCCACGGAAAGCGCCATTCTCAACGCCCTGGAGGACGCCATGACCTTGGGCGCCGACGCCGTGAACCTGTCTCTGGGCTCCGACAACGGCTTTGCCTATGATGACACCGCCATCCACGGCGTTTATGCCCGGCTGGAGCAGGCCGGCGTCATTCTGATGACCGCCGCCGGCAACAGCGAAAACTCCCCCGCCCAGGGCAATGAGCGGGGCGGCCTGAACCTGGCGGAGGACCCGGATATCTCCATGATGTCCTCTCCCGCCGTCTACCCCTCCAACCTGGCGGTGGCCTCCATCAACAGCACCATCAACATGCAGAGTGTGCTGAGCTGGACCGACGCCCAGGGCCAGAGCCATACCGTGCCCTTCTCCGACCCCAACGAAGTGGCCATGAAGCGGAAGTTCCCCGAGAGCCAGAGCTTCGTTGTGTATGACGCGGGCTACGGCACCTACATGGACTACTACAACGCCGGATTCAGCAACGGCTACAACGGCGGCAAGACGGGTATTGCCCTGGTCAAGCGCGGCAGCGCAAACGGCAGCACCCTCTCCTTCGCCGACAAGATCAACAATGCCAGCAGCTTCTCCGGCACCAACTACATGGGCGAGAGCTACGGCGTGCTGGCTGTGCTGGTTTATGACAGCGACCCCGCCGCCACCACGCTTATCAACATGAACACGGACAACACCTCGCTGACCTCCGCCTTTATTTCCGGCGTGGACGGCGCGGCCATGATCGATGCGCTGAACGCCGGGCAGGAGGTCCGCATCACCGTTCACCAGCAGGACCAGCTGTCCGACTGGGAGGAGGGCGGCCAGATGTCCTCCTTCACCTCCTGGGGCAGCGGCTCCGGACTGGAGCTGAAGCCCGAGATCACCGCCCCAGGCGGCAACATCTGGTCCACCGTGATGGACAGCAGCTATGTGGAGGGCGCCGGGAAGTACGATGACTATACCGGGTCCTACAGCCTGATGAGCGGCACCTCCATGGCGACGCCCCATATGGCGGGCCTGGCCGCGCTGGTGGAGCAGTATGTCAAGTCCCAGCATCCCCAGCAGGACGCCGCCGCCAGCGCCGACCTGACCAACCATCTGCTGGTGAGCACCGCCGTGCCCCAGCAGGAGAACAACGTATACGTCTCTCCCCGCCGCCAGGGCGCCGGCCTTGTGAACGCAGCCGCGGCCATTTCCACCCCTGCCTACATCGATGTGGACGGCAAGCTGGTGGGCAAGCTGGAGCTGGGCGACGATCCCGGCTGGAGCGGCAGCTATGATCTGGACTTCCGGGTGGAGAACCTGGGCAGCGACACCCTGAGCTACAGCATGAAGGCCGTGCTTCTGCGGCCGGATACCGCAGAGCAGGACGGCAAGACCATGGTCCTTGCCAGCGATGAGCTGATCCGTGAGGTGGATCTGGGCAGCGTCAGCGTGCCCGCCGGCGGCACACAGGTCAGCCGGACCGTTTCCCTCACCGCTTCCGACATCGCCGCCATCCGCGACCTGTTCCCCAACGGCAGCTATGTGGAGGGCTTTGTGATCCTCACCGCCGCCGACGGCTCCGCGCCTCAGATCGGCATGCCCCTGCTGGCCTTCCTGGGCGACTGGACCTCTGCCCCCATCCTGGACCGCGCCAACTGGTTTGATGAGCCCCAGGACGGCGAAAACGTGATGAACAACGACTGTACCCTGGGCGTCAACGTGGTGGGCAGTACCATCCGCAGCGCCGGGGAAGTGGTGAACTTCCTGAACCTGGGCCAGAACATCTTTGATACCGACATTGCCGCCGAGAGCAAGCAGACAGTTTTCCACCAGGAGAACTTTGCCATCTCCCCGGACGGCAGCGGCTATTTCGACGCCATTGACGACCTTGAGCTCTATCAGCTGCGGGATGCCAAGCTCTTTGTCACCGAGGTCCGGAACAAGAACACCAACGAGCTCTATTTCCGCACCTTCAACACCTATGTGCCCCGCAGCGTCTATCAGGCCGGCTACGGCGTGGTCCTGCCCATGTCCCTTTACTACTTCACGGATGCTTGGGACGGAACGGACCTGAACGGCGACGTCCTGCCCAACGGCACCCAGTGCGTTTACACCATTACCGCCTATGGCGAGGGTGACTACGGTGACACCGTGGACAATGAGGAGCTGGGCCGTCCGGTGACGGACTTCGAGTCCTTCGTGGACGGCAAGGAGCCCACCTTCAACGGCCACAAAATGGACAAGACCGGCGACGTGCTCTCCTTCGACGTGCTGGTGGACACCCAGGCCCCCAAGCTGGAGAACAACGCCGTGACCTTCTATCAGAAGGATGGCCGCACCTACATGCAGGGCACCGTCTATGACGAGGACGGCTCCCTGGCCTCCGTGGCGGTCCACGCCCAGGTGAGCCGGACCTATACCGACTCCACCGGCCGGGAAATCACCGAGTACAACATCGATCTGCTGAATCCCCTGTATTCCCAGAGCATTTATGACGCCGATACCCACACCTTCACCTTCACCGCAGATGTGACGGAGTATCGCGGCAGCTACAACTGGACCGGCAACGTGTATCTCTCCTGCGGCGACTATGCGGCCAATGACCGCACCTATGCCATCAAGGTGGACGCCTCCCAGGGCCTGACCCTGTCCCAGACCTCCGCCCGCCTGCACCCCGGCCAGAGCTTTGACCTCAGCGTGAACAACAACACCGGCTCCACGGCGCCCATCACCCGCACCTCCAGCAACCCCGAGGTGGCCACGGTGGATGAGTTCGGTCATGTGGTGGCTGTGGCTCCCGGCCAGGCCATCATCACCGTGTCCAACGGCACCTACTCCGCCCTGTGCGTCATAGCGGTGGAGGCCTCCTCCACGGAGGTGAAGGACTTCAAGCTGTCCATGGACCACTTCTCCGGCCTGAAGCCCAACGGCGCCATCACCGTCCGGGTGGTGGACCTGCAGCCCGCCGATGTGGAGATCTATCAGAATCAGTGGCTGGTATATGAGGACGACGAGGACTGGGCGGGCCTGGTCAACGTCTCCCAGAACAGCAGCGACGCGCTGGAGGGCCTTATCGACCTGAACTATCAGGCCTCCGCGGACAAGATCCCCTCCGGAACCGGCCATCTGGAAGTCACCATCAACGGTGTTACCCGGACCATGACCTTTGACTGGGAGGACGTCTATCAGACCTCCGACCAGGAGGACCTGCAGTCCGACGCCTACTACAACGAGCAGACCTATTACGTCACCGCCGGTGAGACCGCCAGCCTCATCGCCCGGTACCGCCAGACCCACTCCTTCTCCGATGTGAAGCTGTACACGGCCCAGGGGTATGTTTCCGGCGGCAGCGACAATCCCACCACCGCCGCCACCGGCCTGGTGCTGGACGGCCCGGACTTTGTCCTCTCCGGCAGCGAGCCCTGGCGCGGCAGACTGGTGAACACCGAGGGCTATGCCCTGCCGGAGTCCATCCATGTGGTTTACCGCTATGATTACGGCTATGAGTATGAGCTGACGGAAAACGCCATGTACAATGGCTATACCTATGACCGTACCACCGGCGATATCGTCGTGTCTGCCCCCTACGGCTCTTCCACCACGGTGGTGATCCGGGCAGACGGCACGGAGAAGGCCGGTAATCCGGCGGGTGCGCTCTCCGGCGTCACCTATGACCGTCCCGACAGCACCTACGGTCCCTTCAACTGGACGGTGACGGAGGGCGGCGGCAAGCTGGAGACCGCCGAGGACGTCAACGTTAACGGCACCCGCAAGAACGTTGCCTATTACACCCCCTCGGAGCCCGGCGTCAGCTATCTGACCGCCACCACCAAGGACGGGCAGTATCATGTGAACTTCGCCGTGGTCTGCCTGCCGGTGCAGGCCAATACCCTGCGCCTGGATGATACCCGGGCCACCCTGCATCCCCTGGAGACTCTGGCGCTGAACGCGACGCTGACTCCTACCCCCACCCGGGCGGAGACGCCGCGCTGACCTGGACCTCCTTCAACCCCGAAGTAGCCACCGTGGATGAAAACGGCGTTGTCACCGCCCACAAGCCCGGCTACGCTTACATCAAGGTGTCCACCGATATCAACACCAGCGTCACCGCCTACTGCGTGGTGGAGGTATTGCCTGGTCAGGGCTATACCGTGACTCTGGACGCCAACGGCGGCACGGTGAAGCCCGACTCCGTCAGCGTCCAGTACGGCATGGCTGTGGGCCAGCTGCCTGTGCCTGTCCGTGAGGGCTATACCTTCGATGGCTGGTATGACGAAAACGGTGCGCAGTACACCGAGGACACCGTATATGCCATCGCCGGAGACGCCACCCTCACTGCCCGCTGGACCGCCAATATCTACGAGATCACCCTGGACGCCAACGGCGGCGTCACCGACGTGGCCCTGGTCCAGGTGACCTTCGGCCAGGCCGTGGGCGCCCTGCCCGTACCTACCCGGGAGGGCTATGTGTTCTTGGGCTGGTTCGACGAGGCGGGCAGCCGCTATAATGCTTCCACCGTCTACAGCACAGCCGATGGTGTGACCCTCACCGCCCGCTGGGGTCAGGAGGACAGCACCTTCACCATTACCCTGAACGCCAATGGCGGCAAGGTGGAGCCCTCTGCTCTGGCGGTGGTATACGGCCAGGCCGTGGGCGCCCTGCCCGTACCCACCCGGGAGGGCTATACCTTCGGCGGCTGGTACGACAAGGACGGCAACCGCTACGACGCCTCCAGCGTGTACAGCGTCAAGGGTGACACGACCCTGACGGCCCGCTGGATCGAAAACAGTGTCCAGACCGGCGACGGGTTCCCCATCTTCTTGCTGAGCGGCGCGATGATGGCGGCTGCCGCAGGCGCTGTGCTGCTCCTGCTGAAGCGGCGGAAGCTCATGGGCGAATAAACAGACCGGAAGTGCTTCTGCACAGGCTGTTATAAAAGGCTCTCCGGCACATGTGCGCCGGAGAGCCGGGAAACGAAACAAGCCAAGGCCGGCAGGTCATTGACCTGCCGGCCTTGGCTTGTCAAAATCCTTAATGGGACATTCTCCGCTGGGGAGCGGCAGCTTACCGTTCCTCGCGGAAGTAGCTCAGGCCCAGGCTTGCAGGCGGCTGCTTTGATCCCCCGTCCGGCCAGGCCGGACGGGGGACCCCAATTTCATGCTCCTTCGGGCGGAGTGAATCCGCCCTTCGGCAAGGTTTTGCTGGGCAAAACGCTTGGGACGCGGCTGCGCCGCGGGGGAAAAGCAGCAGGGGAGCCGACTCAGGGACCGGCAGCTTACCGCTCCTCTCGGAAGTAGCTGAGGCCCAAACTTGCAGGCGGCTGCTTTTCCTTGTTGTTCCGCAGGCTGGAGATCACCAGCACCACCACGGTGACCACATAGGGCAGCATCTTGTACAGCTCCTTCACGGCCATCTGGGCGCCGGTGGGGATGTACAGATACAGAATGTACAGGCCGCCGAACAGAATGGAGGCCAGGACGCTGACATTGGGACGCCAGATGGTGAAGATGACCAGGGCGATGGCCAGCCAGCCGCGGTCGCCGAAGGCGTTGTTGGACCACACGCCGCTGGCGTAGTCCATCACGTAGTACAGGCCGCCCAGGCCCGCGATCATGCTGCCGATGCAGGTGGCCAGGTACTTATACCGGGTGACGTTGATGCCGGCGGCGTCGGCGGTAGAGGCGCTTTCACCCACGGACCGCAGGTGCAGACCGGGCCGGGTGTGCTTCAGGAAATAGGACGTCAGCAGAGCCAGGATAATGGCCAGATACGCCAGGAAGCCATAGGACAGGAAGATCTGGCCGAACCAGCCCAGGCTCTTGGCGAAGGGCAGGGACTTGGCAAAATAGCCGCTGGTGGCGGACAGGGCAATGGAGGGCACCTCGCTGCCGGTGAGCTTGATCAGGGATCCGCCGAAGAAGTTACCGAAGCCAACACCGAAGGTGGTCATTGCCAGACCGGTCACGTTCTGGTTCGCCCGCAGGGTGACAGTCAGGAAGCAGTACAGCAGGCCCATCAGCAGAGAGCCCAGCAGGGAGCACAGCATGGGGATCATAATGGCCAAAAAGCCGCTCATCTGGTCGGCGGGCACGGCCTGCTCATAGAAGAACGCGCCGATGACGCCGCAGATGCCGCCCACATACATGATGCCGGGGATACCCAGATTCAGGTTGCCGGATTTCTCCGTCAGGATCTCGCCGGTGCTGCCATAGAGCAGGGGGATACCCTGCATGACCGCGCGGGGGATGAAGGATACAATATCAAAATTCATTTTCTCACGCCTCCTTCTTTCCGGAAGAACGGAACTGGATCTTGTAGTTGATGAAGAACTCGCAGCCGATGATGAAGAACAGGATGATGCCCGTCAGGATATCGGCGAAGGAGCGGTTCAGACCGAAGGCCGTGGAAATCTCGCCTGCGCCGCGGTTGAGCACCACCAGCAGCAGGGACACGAAGATCATGATAATGGGGTTGAATTTCGCCATCCAGGACACCATAACGGCGGTGAAGCCGCGGCCGTCCACGATGGTGGTGGTCATGGTGTGGTCGGTGCTGGAGGTCAGCAGCAGACCGATGAGGCCGCACAGTGCGCCGGACAGGGCCATGGTCCGGATAATGACCCGGTCCACCTTGATGCCGGCATAGCTGGCGGTGCGGCGGCTCTCGCCCACCACGGCGATCTCATAGCCCTGCTTGCTGTAGTTCAGATAAATGTACATCAGACCCGTCATCACGGCTACCACCAGAATGGCCAGCAGATACTTCTGGTTGCCGATGGTGGGCAGCCAGCCGGCCTGGGAGTCCTGGTTGATGATGCCGATCTTACCGGCGCCCTTGGGGACCTCCCAGATGATGATGAAGTAGGCCACCAGCTGGGTGGCGATATAGTTCATCATCAGGGTGAACAGCGTCTCGTTGGTGTTCCACCTGGCCTTGAAGAAGCCGGGCAGGAAGCCCCACAGGGCGCCCATGCCCAGGGAGGCCACGAACATGATCACCAGCAGCAGCCCGTTGGGGATCTTGTCGCCCAGGGTAATCATGCAGGTGGCGGAGGCCAGACAGCCGATGAGCACCTGGCCCTCTGCGCCGATGTTCCAGAAGCGCATTTTGAACGCGGGGGTCACCGCCAGGGAGATACCCAGCAGAATGGCCACATTTTCCCAGGTGGTCCAGCTCTTGCGGGCGGTGCCGAAGGCGCCTTGAGAATGGTGCCGTAAATGCTCAGGGGGGTTCTCGCCGGTGAGAACGGTGGTGACCAGGGCGCACACCAGCAGCGCCAGGATGATGGCTCCGCCGCGGATCGCGATGTTGATATACAGCGGCAGGGTGTCGCGCTTGGCGATATGTATCTTATTCATCCGCTTTGCCTCCTTTGTTCACCAGCGTCATCAGTGCGCCTATCTGGCGCTTGTCGGTGGTGCGGGCGTCCACCACGCCGGAGACCTGGCCGCCGCACAGAACGACGATCCGGTCGCACAGCTCCAGCAGCACGTCCAGGTCCTCGCCCACATACACCACGGCCACGCCCCGCATCTTCTGCTCGGTCAGCAGGTTATAGATGGTATAGGAGGTGTTGATGTCCAGGCCGCGGACGGCGTAGGCCGTCATCAGCACGGCAGGCTGCTGGGCAATCTCGCGGCCCACCAGGACCTTCTGCACGTTGCCGCCGGACATGCGGCGCACGGGGAAGCTGGTGCTGGGGGTCACCACCTCCAGCTCCTGCCAGATGCGGTTGGCCAGGGCCTCGGGGTCCTTGCGGTCCAGGAAGATGCTGCTGCCCTTTCGCCAGGAGCGCAGCATCATGTTGCCGGTCATGCCCATGGAGCCCACCAGGCCCATGCCCAGACGGTCCTCCGGCACGAAGGACATGGCGATGCCGCTCTTGCGGATGGCCATGGGGCTCAGGCCCACCAGCTCCTTGGGCTGGTCGTTGTCGGGATTATAATAGGTAACGGAGCCGGAGGCCACCGGGTACAGGCCGGCGATGGATTCCAGCAGCTCCCGCTGGCCGGAGCCGGCAATACCGGCAATGCCCAGCACCTCGCCGGCGTTGACGGTGAAGGTAACGTCGTCCAGACGCTTGACGCCCATCTCGTCAAAGACCGTCAGGCCCTTGATGTCCAGGCGGGGCTTCACGTTGACGGGGGGTGGGCCGGTCAATGTTCAGGGTTACGGAGTGGCCCACCATCATGTCCGTCAGGGACTGCTGGTCGGCGTCCTTGGTCTGCACGCAGCCGATATACTCACCCTTGCGCAGCACGGCCACCCGGTCGGACACATCCAGCACCTCGTGGAGCTTGTGGGTGATGATGATCAGGGACTTGCCGTCGTTCTTCATGTTGCGCATCACGGCAAACAGCTTGTCGGTCTCCTGGCGGGGTCAGCACGGCGGTGGGCTCGTCCAGGATCAGGATGTCGGCACCGCGGTACAGCACCTTGACGATCTCCACCGTCTGCTTCTGGGAAACGGACATATCATAGATCTTCTGATCCGGGTCAATGTCGAAGCCGTACCGGTCGCAGATTTCCCGGACCTTCTTCCGGGCCTCGGCCAGGTTCAGCTTGCCGGGCATGCCCAGGATGATGTTTTCCGTGGCGGTAAAGACATCCACCAGCTTGAAGTGCTGATGGATCATGCCGATGCCCAGGTCGAAGGCGTCCTTGGGGGAGGCGATGGTCACAGGCTTGCCGTGGATGTAGATCTGCCCCTCGTCGGGGAAGTAGATGCCGGAGAGCATATTCATCAGGGTGGTCTTGCCGCTGCCGTTTTCACCCAGCAGGGACAGGATCTCACCCTTATAGAGCTCCAGCGTAACGTCCTTGTTGGCCGTCACCTTGCCGAAGCGCTTGGTGATATTCTCCATTTTAACTGCGCATACATTTGCCAAGGCAGTCACCCTTTCTTCTTTCCGCCGGGCCGGGGCGCAGGTGGCCCGCCGGTGTTTTGTTCCATAACCAGCATTTTAGCATAATTCTACAGCGTTGTAAATCGCTAATGGCAAAAAAATGATAATAAATACAAAAAAATTTAGCAGAATACAAAAATAATCAGGCAAAACCAGGAGCAGGCCATGAGTTCCCCCGTTTTTACGCGGCCGAAAATGATCAGCGTTTATTTATTCACAAAGTAAGGGGGCCAATGAAAGAAAAATAGAGCGGATGAGTAGGTAGGTTTTGGTACAATGACCGGACATATTGCAAATTATGCATAAAAAAAGAATGTGAATAAGTTCACATAATGTTAAATTTGCAGAAATTCATGCTAAAACTTTATCAAAATTGTCAATTGTGCAATTGACCGAATAACTGTATACTTTGAATATGCCCAATAGACGCACGCTGCCGGTAAGGCGTGCATCACTCCTCGCTTCGGCGGGTGAACAACAAAAAGGAGAGAAAAAATGGAAGAAAGAAAAGGCTTTGGATCCAATTTCGGATTTCTAATGGCTGCCATCGGCTCGGCAGTCGGCCTGGGCAACATCTGGGGCTTTCCCAACAAGATGGGTGCCAACGGCGGCTTCACGTTCCTGATCCTGTATCTGGTGCTGGCCGTGTTCTGCGGCGTTATCGTCATGATCGGCGAGCTGGCTCTGGGCCGCAAAACCGGTCACGGGGCCATCGGCGCGTACAGGATCCTGTCCAAGAAGTTCAAGTGGCTGGGCTGGATGGGCGTGCTGTCCGCGTTCCTGATCCTGGGCTTCTACTGCGCTCTGGGCGGCTACTGCCTGAAGTACGTCACCCTGAACGTGGGCAATCTGTTTCATGCCGGCTTCGGCACCGGCACCCTGGACGGCGCAGGCGTGTTCGACGCCCTGATGGCCAACCAGGGCGAATGCGTGATCTACGGCCTGCTCTTCGTGGCCATTACCATGATCATCGTGATGGGCGGCGTCGGCGGCGGCATTGAAAAGGTCTGCTCCGTGGGCATGCCCGCCCTGTTCATCCTGCTGATCATCAGCATCATCCGCGCCTGCACCCTGGACGGCGCAGTGGAAGGCCTGAAGTACATGTTCGTTCCCGGTTGGGCCTTGGACAACGGTATTATCAAGGAAGCACCCTCGTTCTTCTCCGTGCTATCCACAGCGGGCGGCCAGATGTTCTTCTCCCTGTCCCTGGGTATGGCGGCCATGATCACCTACGGCTCCTACATGGACAAGAAAAAGAACCTCCAGAAAAACGCTGTGGTCATCGTAGTCATGGATACCGTAGTGGCCCTGATGGCCGGCCTGTGCGTCATCCCCGGCCGCTTCGCCCTGGACCCCACCGGCAACCTGGGCGGCCCCTCCCTGCTGTTCGTTACCATGCAGAACGTGTTCGACCGCATGGGCTCCGTGGGCCCCATCTTCGGCATCATGTTCTACCTGCTGGTGGTGTTCGCCGCCATCTCCTCCTCCATCTCCCTGCTGGAGGCTGTTGTGGCCCACTTCGTAGATAAGGCCCGTGAGCAGGGCAAGGGAGACAAGCGGAAGCTGTATTCTGTGCTGGCCGGTATTGCCGCCGGTATCCTGTGCGTCATCGTGTGCCTGGACTCCCTGGGCAGCGCCGGCATCTCCCCCGCCGATATCCTGGGCATGCGCGGCACCATGGAAAAGCTCCCCACCTGGAGCGCCGACTGGCTGGACTTCTTCGACTGCATCGCCGAGGGTATCCTGATGCCTCTGGGCGCACTGCTGATGAGCATCATGTACGGCTGGGAGATCGGCCCGGGAGTTGTCCGGGACGAGATCGAGCACGACGAGGGACACAAGATGTTCGGCTACACCTTCTTTAAGATCTGCATCAAGTACGTCACGCCTGTGTGCATGGTGCTGGTGCTGTACGGCCAGATCAAGGAGTTCTTCTTTGTATAACGCCTGCTAAAATCCCAAAAGAAACCGGAAAGGACCGGCGGCTATAGCCGCCGGTCCCCAGCTTGTCAAAAAAGGGCGCCGCCCTTTTTTGACAAAAGGCTGGCCCAATGGAGTTGGAGGGACTTCATTTTCCGGCAGATGCGCGCTTATTTTTCGAGACTCTCTGCCTAATGCTTTTCTTCTGCTCCGAATACGCCAGAAACCCGGCTGCGGCATAATGCGCAGCCGGGTTTCCCGATAGATGGTACTATGTTCTTTCCTCCAAATGCGCCTCCTTCAGTTCAAGGATTTTATCGTATAGAGGAAGAAGCTCCGGGCTCACCTTGTGTTCGATGCTGATGACGGTCAAACCGTCCGTCCGGAGCAGCTGGGACAAAATTTTCTGGCTGCTGCCCTTATCCATATTGGCAGTGGCTTCGTCCAGGAAGATGACCCGCTTATTCTCGGTCAGCACCCGGGCCAGCGCCAGCTTCTGCCGTTCTCCGCCGGACAGATTGCCCTTCGTGTTCTGGAATACCTGGTCCAGATCATGGGATGCAAGAAAGGCATCCATTCCCAAGGAATGCATCACAGAAACGGCACGTTCCTGCAATGCAGGGCGATAAAGCGTGACATTCTGGAAAAACGTATCGTCAAAGATAAACGCGTCCTGAAGCACGACGCCGATCTGGTCATAAAGAGCGGGCCACAGCTGGCGGATATCCGTTCCGTTCACCGAGATACACCCCTCATACTCTGTTTCCAGCCCGGTCAGCAGCTTGAACAGCGTGCTCTTTCCGCTTCCGTTTTCGCCTAAAATCAGGTATTTCTTCCCTGCCTCGAACCGATAATTCGCATGGGAAAGAATGACCTTTTCATCATGCCGGAAGGACACATTGTCAAGCTCCATGTACTCGATCGTGGGAGCTGCCGACGAAGCCGCAGCGCTGTCAGGGACAGACAGCAGCTGCTGGATCTTCTGGCGAATACCGGTGACGCTCCGCATTTCCGATATCTGATAGGAAATGCTGTTGGTGGGGATCACCAGCATTTCCGATAATTGCAGCGCACCCACCAAAGCGCCCACGGACAGCCGCCCCTTGGAGATCTCGTAAATGCTGAATCCCACCATCACGGCCTCGCCGATATAGGACAGCAGGCCGATGATCATATTCACCCGAATTTTTGTTTTCGCCTTGGCAAACTCTGCGTGGGCGGCTTTCTCGTTATCCTGTTCCAGCGTTTGCAGGTATTCCCCCTCTATGTGGTTTACCTTGATGGTGGGGTACCCGTGGATCAGATTGCCGATCATGACATTGAGCTTTTCCAGGGCCATCGTATAGAAATTGGTCCGTTTTTCCAGCGCCTTCCCCTGCACGGCGGAGGCCACAATGGGGCACACGGTGGAAACGATGATGATCATCGCCAGATAGCCGTTGATGTACAGCAATGCGATCACACAGGTGATCAACACCAGGATGCTGTAGGCCAATTCCAAGCGGGTGACATAGTAGCTGTCCACCAGCATCTCGATTTCGTTGTTCAGCGTGGTGACATAGTTCTGTCCCTGCTCCTCCTGGAACTTCCGGGGCGGCATATAAACAATATGCGCCATGACCTTTCGCTTGAGACTGAACAGCCTGCTGTTCCGATATTTCCCCGTGCTGAGCTGCCGGGCCGTCTCAAACAAAAGGATTCCCAGGATGCTGGCAGCATAGCACAGAAACATGGTAAGTGCGCCGCCTGCGCCCGCATCCACCGCATCGATGGCATTTTGAAGATAGATCGGTTTCAGCGAGGTGCAAACGGCCAAAAGTACCGATGAAATCACGACAATAAAAACCACGGTTTCGCCTCCTATTCTGACGGGCTGCCGCTATGGGTCCCGGATATTCTGGTATATCCGGCAGATCGGGGCCCATCGTTTGCGAAGGCCCCCAGCCCTCCTCATTTTTATCATATCATAATATGAAAAAAAACAAGAGGATTGTTTTGCAATAGTTGAGTTAGTTTTTTTAAAACGAAAGCCCTTCACGCAGCGGCGGCTGAAGTCATGGAAATGGACGCAGCTCCATTTGATTTGAGAGACGCGCTCTGTCCGTGACCGTTTTTTCGTGAATGGCCGGGACATGGACGCCATGAACAGAGCTTTCCTTTATGCGCTCCCCGGGAAAACAGCTCTGTATTCTATCAAGGCCCAAAAAAATTTAAAAATTTTGAAAAAATATGGTTGCAAAATCCCCGCTGCGGTGTCTACTAAACGGAGGGGACATGAGACCCCCAAAATAGTGGGATATCCTGTGCGGGGACTGACTCTCTCCTGTGCAGCGTCCATAGAAAGCACCGCCGAAGGCAAGCCTTCGACGGTGCTTTTCTTGCGTATGAATGAAAATGGATAACCCATGCCTATGCATATACAAATATACAGGCTGTATTTTTTGCGCCGGATTATCACAAATTGTATTGGAGAATCAGAACTCCGGGGCCCCGGGCTGCATCTGCTGCTTTACCCGGCGGCCGGTGGGCGTAGCGGCCAGGCCGCCCAGGGCGGTTTCCCGGAACTCCACAGGCATACGGCGGCCCACCTCGGCCCATGGCGTCGATGACCTCATCCACAGGAATGCGGCTCTCGATCCCGGCCAGGGCCATATCCGCCGCGCTGATGGCATTTACCGCGCCGATGACATTGCGCTTGACGCAGGGAACCTCCACCAGGCCCGCCACGGGATCACACACCAAGCCCATCAGATTTTTCAGCGCCATGGCCACCGCGTGGCCGATCTGCTCGCCGCTGCCGCCCCGCAGGGCCACCAGCGCCCCAGCCGCCATGGCGGAGGCCGTGCCGATCTCCGCCTGACAGCCGCCGGAAGCGCCGGCGATGCACGCCCGGTAGGCGATGACCGCGCCGATACCGCTGGCCACATACAGCGCCTCCAGCAGCTGGTGCTGGCTCAGCTCCTCGTACCTGCACAGGGGCAGCAGCACCGCCGGCAGCACGCCGCAGGCGCCCGCCGTAGGCGCCGCTACGATGCGGCACATGCAGGCGTTGGACTCCGCCATGGACAGCGCCTCGGCGATGACCTCGCTGACGTAGCCGCCGGACATGGCCCGGCCCCGGATGGAGTACTGCCGCATTTTCAGGCCGTCGCCTCCTGCCAGACCGCTGACGCTGCGGCGGCGGCCGGTATAGGTGTCCGCCGCGTCCACCATATATTGCCAGGTGGTCAGCATTTTCGCCATAGACTGCTGGCGGGTCACCTGGCGCTCGTCCATATCCGTCTCCAGCACGATCTCCCAGAAGGGCTTGCCCTCCTGCTCCATGCGGTCAAAGATTTCCTTCATCGAATCCAGCGCCATCTTCATCCTCCTCCTTATCGTAGTAGGTCACGGACAGGATGCCCGGCAGCTCCGACAGAAACGCCACCTGATGGGGCTTGATATGCTGGTCGGTTTCGATGACCATCAGGGCATCGCCGCCCCGCTTGTGGCGGCACAGGCTCATGTTGGCCACGTTGATGCGCAGCTGGTTCAGCACCGATGTCACCGCCGCCACCGCGCCGTTTTCATCCTGGTTGCGGATGACCAGCGTGTTGAACATACCGTTGAAGTTCACGTCGATGCCATCCAGCTTGTTCACCATGATGCGGCCGCCGCCTACGCTGCATGCCTGAAGCTCCAGCTTTTTGCCGCCGGCGTCCCAGGTCTCGATAACAGCGGTGTTGGGGTGAGCGTCCCGCAGCTCCACAGTGTCGATGGTGTAGATCAGTCCCCGCTTTTTCGCCTCCTGAAAGGCAAAGGGAATGCGCAGGTCGTCCGGCTTCATGCCGAGCAGTCCCGCTAACAGCGCACGGTCCGTGCCGTGGCCGGCGCCGGTCTCGGCAAAGGAGCCGTGCAGATGGATCCTGGCCTCCACCGGCTCGTCGCCCAGCAGCGTCCGGGCCATGCTGCCGATGCGGACCGCTCCCGCCGTGTGGGAACTGGACGGGCCCACCATCACCGGGCCCAGAATATCGAAAATGTCCAGCATGTGATCGTCCTCGCTTTCTCTGTGCAATCAAAGCCATCATAGCACATTCCGGCAGAAAAAGCGAGGGGTGTTTCCATTTTTTTGCGGCCTGCTTGTAGGACTACAAGCCTATCGGGAAAAAGAGTTGCAAACGGAGTCAGAGTATGATATAATGACATCAATTGATGTTGAATCAACTGTAATGTGATCAACGTGATATTTTTGGAAGCTCCGGCCGTTTCGCCCGCTGAAAAGTCCGCCGCACAGGGCTTTGCGCGGGTTCGGATTTCACAATTTCATATCGTTCTTGCGTGTTTTTCTTGCATTCTTCCGGAGCAAGGATTACACTTGAGGTATACGGAGAGTTGTCCGAGAGGTCGAAGGTGCGACACTCGAAATTTCGGCGGAAGCTGGGAATTTCGTCCCCCTGATTCTCCTTGATATTCCTCAACACAGAAAATCTCAAAATCGAATATTTTTTGCCGTCTCTCCTGTTTTCTCTCCAACGAATTTTTGAGCAAATTTCTGGAAAGAAAACCGGACGAAAATAGACACGGAGAGTTGTCCGAGTGGTCGAAGGTGCAGCACTCGAAATGCTGTAGACCGAAAGGTCTCTAGGGTTCGAATCCCTAACTCTCCGCCACAAAAGCCTGTAAACAAGCCCGTTTACAGGCTTTTTAATTTTTGCCTAAAGGGCAAAGCCCGCACGATTTTCGGTTTTCAAGGGAGAAAATCAGCTGTTCTCCCCGGCACTGATCGAACTCCAGCGGCTGCTGAAGTCGCCGCCCTCCGGCAGAGCAAGCCCTGTCTCCATCGCCTGCGCCGAAGTGATCTTGGACTTGTAATCCAAGTGGGCGTAGATGTTCGCCGTGGTGGTAAAGTCGCTGTGCCCCAACCACTCCTGAATGTGTTTGAGGGGGACGCCGTTGGCCAGCAGCAAGCTGGCACAGCTGTGACGCAGATCGTGAAAGCGCATCCGGCGCAGGCCGTGGCTCTCCAGAAATTTCGGAAATGCGTTGGTCAGGTATTCCACCCGCATCCGCTCGCCCAACTCATCCACGAATACAAAGCCATCGTATTCATAGTTGTAGCAGTTGCCGCAGACCTGCTTGTTCAGCTCCTGCGCCTCTTTCACCTGCATAAAGTATTCCCGGAAGCTGCCGATGAGCGGCAGGGTGCGCAGACTGGACTTGGTCTTGGCGGATTGCTGCTCGAACTCCTGATACTTGCCGTCGATGATCGTTGAGGTCACGGTGCGCTTTACGGAAATGGTGCCCTGCTCAAAGTCGATGGCATCCCATTTCAAGCCCACCACCTCGCCACGGCGAAGTCCGTAAAAGGCAGCCACCAGCACCGGCAGCTCCAGCTTGGTTCCCCGAAGGGCTTCAAACATCTTCTGCATCTCGTCCGCCGAGAGAAAGACCGGCTGAAAGCTGTTCTTTCTGGGCCGGTCCACCTTGTCCGCCACATTCTGGATCAGCATATCGGTCTTGACTGCATATTTCAGTGCCGAGTGAATGACGGCGTGATAATGGATAACGGTATTGGGCGTGACCCGCCTGAGCATTTCAGAATAAAACATCTGCAAATGTCGGGCTTCCAGTTCCCGCAGTGTCAATTTCTTCTTGCGAAAATAAGGGACGATGGTGCTTTTCAGCAGTCCTTGATAGGCACCGTAGGTTGCGTGGGCCAGCCTTCCCTTGGCGATCTCCAGCCATTCCAGCAGATAGTCGGCGAACAGCATATCACTGCTCAGGTCGCCCACTTCTTTGGGCGGCTCAAATTCCGCTCGGAGCCTTGCCAGTTTCGCCTCGGCCTTGCGCTTATTTCCCTTTTCGGAAAGTCCCAGCGAGATCCATTTCGTTTTTCGCTGCCCTCCGGCGTTTTTGTAGTTCAACACGGCATAATACTTGCCGTTTTTCAAAGTCAAATGTCCTGCTACCATTTTGTTTTCCTCCTGTCTCTTTCTATTTGCAGAACAGAACTCCAAACCGACAGTATCAGTATACCATCGGTTTGGGGTTCTCTCTATTCTGCGATTTGTTTGATTGCAGCCGTATTGGTACGAATCAGCGGGCGTCCCGGTTCCGTTCTCTCTGCCGTTTCAGCAGTTCCAGGCCCTTGATGATGTCCCGGCGCATCTGCTCCTCGGTGTAGCCGGAGGGAAAATACTTCCGCAGCTCCTCCCGCTTGAATTTCAGCTGCTCCTGCTGGTTGGGCTTCGTCTCTGCCAACACGGCGTAGATCATCTGGTCATCCAGCACCCCCTCCTGCGCCAGCTTCTTCAGGCGGATGCTCTGGGCGTGGGATGGGGCGCAGTCGTTCAGCGCCATTGCGTCCAACACCGCCCGCTGCTGGTAAGAATCTAAGTAAGAAAGCTCCACCGCCGGGTTGAAGGCGATCTTGCCGTCGTCCACCATCGAAAGCAGTTCGGGGATCAGGTAGGTCAGGCGGATATATCTTCGCACTTGGTCTTTACTCTCACCTGCATCGTCTGCCACTTTTTCTACGCTAAGCAACTTCTCTGCAACTTGCACAGAAGCGATGCCTTGATGCTTGATGGCATCCAGCTTCATCTTGTAGGCGAACGCCTTTTCGCTGGGCAGGATAGTCTCCCGCTGCAAATTGGCGTCCACCATTGCGATCACCGCTTCATCGTCAGACAGCTCCCGGACGATGACGGGCATCGTCTCGACGCCCAACACCTGACACGCCGCCAGTCGCCGGTGGCCGGAGATCAACTCATAGCCGCCGTCCGGCAGCGGCCTTGCCAGCGCCGGGGTGATGGCTCCCACCTTGCGGATGCTCTCAATCATCCGCTGCATCTCCTCATTGTTCTGCACCTTGAAGGGGTGACCCTTGAACGGGTGTAGCTCGGCCAGTGGAATATTCCGCACCCGCTCCAGCTTGGCATCGTCCCGCTCCGCCTGCGTGGAAAACAGGTCGTCCAGCGTGGGTAAAGTAAAATCCGATTTTCTCATTGTGTTGTCCTCACTTTCATAGTTTTTTCTTTCGGGGTTTTAGGGCACGCCCTAACGAGTGTTTTTACGCTCCGGCTCTGCCGGGAGTAAAAACGCACTGCTCGCTCAGATGACGCAGGCATCGCAAGCGGATACACTGTTTGGCTCCGACAGGAGTAAAAACAGTCTGCTCGCTTAGACTGCGCAAGCGTAATTCTCGCTTACTTTAATTCATTCAAAACTGCTTCCAGTCTGCTTATAATTTCCTCTTTCTGAAGCTGTGGGAGCTCCGCTTTCAGGCCGTTCAGCATCCGAAACAGGCGGTAATCCCGCCCCGTGATGGCCGCTTTGACCTCTTTCCCAAGCCCCAGCCGCCGCAGATATTCCGACAGCGACAGAGAGCAGAACCGGGCATTTTCCAGCAGCTTCTGCTTCTCCTGCTCGGTCACACGGACATTGATCCCGTAGTTTTTGCTGCGCATTTGTTCACCCCCTTTTTTCGGTTTGTGACGGCAATGACGGTTGTGACGGGGATTTCCTTATATAGCGATCCCGGCGTCACTTGCGTCATCGCCGTCACGGCGCAGAAATTTGATGAGTCGGCTTTTTCCCGTTCGCTTGGTGCGATACTCGATGCCCAGCGGCTCCAGCACCTCATAGGCGAACTGGCCGAGATACTTTGTGACCATATTGGGCGTGACCTCCTGCTCCTTCATTTCGGTCAGCAACTCCGTGGCCGTGCCTACCCATTCGGTGCGGCACTCCATAAAGTCCACCACCCGAAACAGAAATTTCGGCAGCTCTGCCTTGTGAATATCCTCGCTGTTCTTGCGCTCCACCAGTTCCCAGACAAGGTCGTTAAACTGCAAGGTCAGTTCCTGATATTCCACATCCCGCCCGCTGACCAGCAGCGTAGCGGCGTTTCCGCTGCGCTTACGGCGCAGAATAAAGTTGGTGTCCGCAGCGCCGATGATGCCGGTAGAGCCGCTGACATCGTTAAAGGGATCGTCGCTGTCTTGCAGCTTTCGCAGGTGATGCACCAGCAAAATGGCGATGTTGAAGCCATCGGCAATGCGCTTGATGGAGGAAATGTCATCGTAGTCGTTGCCGTACATTCCCGCCTTTCCGGCGCTGCCCTTGGAGTCCCGCACCTTTTGCAGCGTGTCGATGATGACCAGCTTGGTGGCGGGATGCTCGGTCAGGAAATCCGTGATCTGCTCCTCCAGCCCGCCGCCGATCAGCCCGGAGGTCACGGCAAAATACAGGTTGTCCGGGGCGCTGTCGGTGAGGTTGTAGAGCCGGTCTTTGATGCGGCGCTGGGTGTCCTCAAGGCTCATATAGAGCACATCGCATTGCAGTGTAGGCAGCCCCCAAATAGAGTTTCCCTGCGCCACTTGCAGCCCCAGCCACAGCATCAGCCAGCTTTTGCCGATCTTGCTGGCACCGCTGATGACATTGACACCCTGCGAAATAAGGCCGTCTACGATGAACATCGTCTTGCTCATCGGCGTGGACAGCAAGGTCTCTGCGTCCACGGTTTTCAGTTTGTTGCCCATAGAAATTTCTCCTTTGTAGAATGTTAGAAATGGATTTTGACAGGTGCAGATGGAAACGGCCACCCGCACCCGCTTCGCCCTCAAAAAAGCCCCGGAAATCAAGGCTTTCCCGGTGCTTAATGTTCGACACTGCGTCGCCGCCTGGCCGAGTCCGCCTTCTGCTTGCGCCGGATGGAACGGCCGCATTCCGGGCAGTACTTCTGCCGGTTGCTGCCGGGTGCAAAGGGCTTTCCGCATCGGTCGCAGAGCCGTGTGCGCTGCCGGTAAATATCGGCGCAGAGTACCTTGTCGGCGGGCAGAACCGCCCGCCGGAAGTACTTGCACAGCAGCGAATAGGAAATCGTCTGCACGCACACGCAGCCTTCGCCATCGTCCAACGGCAGACAGTTGCCACCGTCGTAGTTGGCGCACAGCCGCCGGATCAGCCGGTTACAGCGTGCCCGCTGTGCAGGTGTCAGGCGTTTGATCTCATCCAACCTTCTTCACCTCTTTCTCCATCACATAGTTGATGACACTGATTTTCGGGATCTTCAGCGTCGTGCCGATCTTCACGGCGTGAATGTACCCATAGTCAATCAGCTTGTAAGCCAGCTTGCGGCTGATGCCCAGCATCTCCCGAAGCTCTTTAACGGTCACAATGTCCGGGTATTCCGGAAACATCATCTGATAAAGCTCTCTGAGCTCTCCTTTCTTCATAGGTTTGAACCTCCTTTGTCTGTTCTTGACGCCGCATTTCTGCGGTGGTTTTTGCTTGCTGCCGCTCATCCGCATCGTTCCTGCCCTGGAGTCTCACCACGGCGTATCGCTTCTTCGGTGCGCTCGTTTCTTTTTCGGGGAGTCATGGCATCACTTGCCGGAAGCATATCCTTTGGAGGCGGCGATTCAATTTTCAAGGTGCACAGGGAGACAGTCCCCTCAATAGGTAGCCAGCGAGAAAGGCATTTTATAGACCCCCTCACTAACCAACTGGGAAAAATTTTTCGATTTGTACGAAGGAATTTTGAAAAAAATCTTTGAAAGTCTCTCTACTAACCAACTGGGAAATTTTTTTGGATTTGAACGAAAAAATTTTTGAGAATTTTTCTGCGACCCCCTCTACTACTTAATTGGGAATTTTTCCGGCAAAAATAAAAAGAATTTTGAAGAAAATTTTTAAGTGCCCCTCCCACTAATCAACTGGGAACTTTTCGGGCAAATAACAAATGGGTTTTAGAAAAATTTTTAAGTGCCCCTCCTACTAACCAATTGGGAAATTTTTTGAGATTTTGGCAAAGTAATTTG